>MDSV01222985.1_pt1 | contig 16218 bp, 32 predicted proteins | sample 810851 | NCBI WGS metagenome assembly MDSV01 (sample SAMN05326640, study PRJNA326480) | marine metagenome | isolation source: seawater | place: Atlantic Ocean: North East | collected 2012 | reverse complement strand
TTGACAACCTCAGACTCCTATGTTATAATTGTTACTACCTTATGGTGGGTAATGTGACTGGTCGTAATACAGGGCTAGACCTTTGATTATCAAGCAGTTATAAAAGTTCATAACTTTTCATAACTTTTTTTAGTTATGATTATTTCCGAACAACCAAATTGTTCATAACTTTCTAAAAGTTTTTTGAAAATAAATGCGAAAAAGGTTGTATATGTCATTTATTTTTCGTATCTTTATATTATAAATAATAAAGATGAATAACATGCCTAAAGAACTAGAAACAAAATACGGAATTAAAATTACTAAGCCATTCTCGAAAGAGATGTATGATCATAACGATCAGGTAGCCCATGTGATGAAGATGAATATCATTAATGCTTGGGAGAAAGAATTACAGCTGATCAGTGATACTGGTGTGATTATCCATACAGAAGATTGGGATGAAGAATTGCTTAAAGAGCATAGTCCTAGATTAGTCAGACTTCAGAATAATGTTATGTATTCTGGATATGGTGATGGTTATACTATCGATGATGTTAATCAGGAGTTCCTAAAGGAATTAGATACTATGGCTAACTGGCAATTACATGAAACGTATAGTTATATGTCCTTTGATAATAATCTAGTTCCACGAACGCGATTTATGATGGTCGGGTTTGGTTGGGAGAAACATGATTACAGTTACTGCCGAGCGGAAGATTTATCGAATGCCGCTGTTCATAACTCATAAAAAATAACTCAGAAAAGAGTAGGAAAATCGCAAAAAAGTTTGTATATTTATATATAAATAATTAAGAGTGCTAACCTCGAATAATAATTAAAAATTAAAAGAATGATCGGATATTACAAAGTAGAAAAGTTCTCGACAACAAAGTCGATAGTAAAGGATGTTAATGGTAACGTAGTAACAAAGGTTCCAGGAACATTGTATAGCCAGATGAAGGCTAAGGTATTAAATAACGGTAATGCGTTATATTTTGGTGGTGATAAGTGGAAGCAGGTTCCTATGCGGGAATATGAAGCTGAAGCTAATAAGGTGGCTACGCCTATACCAGATTCAGAAATGCCAGAAGAACATTTAGCTGTTATGAATATGATTCATAGTAGTTATGATCTTAAGCCTAAAGGCTTGAAAATGAATGAGTTAAAATGGAAGTATCTTATTCGCTCAGGGGTGAGAGGTAAGAATATAATGATGACGGGACCAGCAGGTTGTGGTAAGACCATGGCTGCGAAGGCATTAGTCAATGCTTTAGATAGACCTGATTATTATTTCAATCTTGGAGCTACACAAGATCCAAGGGCTACCTTAATAGGTAATGTTACATTTGATAAGGAGACGGGAACGTCTTTCTCTGAAGCTCTGTTTGTAAAGGCTATACAACAGGAGAATGCTGTAATATTGCTAGATGAGTTATCTAGAGCACACCCCGATGCCTGGAATATACTAATGACTGTATTAGATAGCGGTCAAAGATACTTAAGATTAGATGAAGCGGAAGATCAAGCTACAATCAAGGTAGCAGATGGTGTTACATTCATAGCTACGGCTAATATAGGGAATGAATACACATCTACGCGTACAATGGATAAAGCCTTGATGGATAGGTTCACAATCATCGAAATGGATCTATTGTCTTCAGAAGAGGAGAGTGATCTATTACAGTATATGTTTCCACTGGTAAACAAGAAGGCATTAGATAATGTCGCTCAGATCACGGCAATGACAAGACAGGAATGTAGTAAAGAAGAATCTCGATTGTCATCACCTGTGAGTACAAGAACATCGGTTGAAGTAGCGGGCTTATTATTCGATGGATTTAAGTTGGAAGAAGCCGCTGAGATAACGATGTATCCACAGTATAGTAATGACGGTGGGATAGATAGTGAAAGAACATTCGTTAAGCAAATCGTACAGAAGTTCTGTGATGATGGTACAGAAGAGGATCTATTCAATGTGGAAGAAAATGATGATTCAATGGAGTACGCATCCGTCAGCTAAATGATGGGAAACAATAGATATATGACAAACACGTATATATACAACACAATAGGTATCCGATATGACGTTAGCACTCGTATCAATGGTCAAGGGGGAGAGTTCTTCTCCCCTACACGACCTACCTCTGTATATATGGCTATAGTCTATGGTATACTACGGTATATAGGCATAGATATGCGTGTTTTCTATACAAATCATGCTATAGGCAGTGTTTTCTATAGAAATGAACACCTAATGAAGAAAGAAATGAAGAATCAATAATTTACGAACAATAGTATAAAGTTATGAACAGGAATAAAATAGCCTATAGGCACTTTTTTGATTTAATCGGCCACACTGTGCTTTTTATAGCGAGCTCATTTTTTTTGCTATAGGGGGTTCATACATAGCTCTACGTTAAACGTATAATGTATATAAAAATAATTAATAAGAATGAATATGAGAAATTGTAACAAATGTCAAGAACCTATCCAAGAGGGTAGAATAAAAGCTATACCTAATGCTACTACTTGTGTAGCATGCTCGACTACGAGCCAGTGGTATTTAAGGAATATAGTATCTGGTAAGACAGAGTATATGGAGACCGAGATTATTAAGGATCCTAAGCAAGCAGCAATGCTCAAGGAGATGGATAAGAAAGTTGGATGGGCTTCTAATCTAGTAAAGGACTCTGGAGCACAATAGTATGGGAGATACTTACTTTCATAATATGAGTGGTCGCTGGGCTATAGGTCCTCACATCTCAATGTATCATATGAATGATGCTTTACAGTATCTAGATATTGATCATGATATTTTATTATCAGATGCAAGTACTATTCGTAGACAGTATTGGTTTGATACTACTAACGCATCGTATATATCTAAGTCTTATGAATATGAAGGTAGGTTGGTTGATAAGCCTCTATCTGAGGATCCTCGTTATACAGATGTTTTAGTTAATGGTGATTTAGATCTTAGAGAGTTTTCAGGTCATGCTATACCTATGAAAGATCATCTATATAAATTTAATACAGTAATGCCCAAATTAATTAAATGTTATAATAGAGTATACAGGTATGTTAATTCAGGTGATCCTCTTACATCTAAAACCTCGTATGATATTGCAGCAAGAAATCTATCTAATATAGCTTCTATGTTAGAGCCAGAGAATCACACATATATTAAACAACAACTAGCTAGGGATATGTATTTCATTGATAATGATATGATGCATTATCTTAATAATACATATAGGAAATATAGGCTCAAGAATCGTGATGAAAGTAGTATGAAAACATTAGATGGTAAGTATACAAATATATAAGCCCCAATGGTTGACGTCGGCTTGCCGGCGCTTACGGTTGTCGAGTGTGGCGCGAACGGCTATCGGGGGTTCCGCGCAAAAGAGTAAAGTAATTAATATGAATAAAGGAAAATAATATGATACAGATAATAGGGATAGTATTCGTCGTAGCTTGTACCGCAATAGCAATAATTTCATTAATAAATTATGTATTGGGATCTGGCTTTGATCAGAATAAGGAGTTAATGGATAATATGAATAAATTTGATAAGAAGAACAAATGATAGAATTTTTGAAACATGCAACGGGATTATGTGGTGAGCCTCATCCTAGTTTGTTAACAATGTTATATGGCACACCGGTATTAGGTTACGTAATATATAGAATAAAAAATTATGGTAAAGAAAAGTAAATACAATAGACGTAGGGCTATTGATTGTAAGTTGGTATCAAGGAGTAAGGCCAATCCAGGATATTGTAAGTATATGGTTACCATCGCTGAGTTGGATGGTACTGTTCATACACAGCCAGCATATGGTAAAGATATGCAAGGAGCATTAGCTAGATTAATGCATACAGAAAGAACCGTTAAGGTTGAAAGGAAATTAGAAACCAATGTAGGATTGATATTCATATTATGGCTACTCATAATGGGAACACCAGCTATATTATTTGGTGCAGAGAAGACACCATGGGTTTTAGTATATACATTTGGTTCCATTATAACAATAATGGGAATAGCCGGATGGTGGTATAGTTATATAAAAAAAGGAGAATAATATGTATAGAATTGTAAGAGAAGTAAATCATTTAACTGACAAGGTTCAGTATGTGATAGAACGTAGACAATCATTCTTATGGATGACAAGTTGGACAAGAGATCTAGGATTAGATATAGTCATGCGCGGTCCTATAGGAGCACCATCATTATCAGGTGCCCAATGGAAATTAGATCGTATCAAATCAAGAGATCGGGTAATGATGGAAAGAGAGATAGTATAATGAGTGATTTAGAAAAAAGTATTTCAGCGATGGATGATTTAGAAAAGAGAATATGGACCAAAGCTCAAACCGTTAAAGGTGGTGAGTGGCAAGGATGGTGGGATTCATTAACACCGGAAGAGAAAGTTGCATGGGCTACAGCCAAATCAAAGATTGGCGATCCAAGAGATAAACATCTAAAATAATTTGGATATGTCAATTATTTTTTGTATATTAAAGTAATAATAAAATTAATAGTATGAGTGATGATAATCGCAAAGAAAAGTTATGGGAGCCATTTGATGGAGATGCTCTGTTTATACTTTTCAAGACAAATGATGATAAGATGGTATGGCATAGAGCATTACCTGGAACCTTTAGATCTTGGAAAGGTAGAAGAAAAATTATAAAGCATACTACTGCTCATAGGCAGCCAGTAGTTAGTACAACGGAAGAGGAATATTTCGGACCTGTATTTTATAGAGATACAAATTTTTATTATGATGGTACGGATACATATGGTCTTGCAGAGAGATCGGATAAGCCTCGCCTACCTACAGTACCTAGACCTCATGAGGATGAGGCTTGGATGAATGGACCTAGTATGTTAGATGGTGAAGTAGTGGATAATTTTTCAGGTCTCAAGGAGACTAATTATCAGGATTGGAATTCAAGTATCAAGATGGATGATCTATTGGTTAAGAGTACAAAGGAAGAAGTATTGGGTTTATCAAATGATGAGGTTAGTGAATTAGATAAAGCTATTGATAATCAAAAAGAATTTTTGAATGGCAAATACAAATAAGATACCAGCAAAGCCTACGGGCAGGAATAGATCAAGATTTACATGGTGGCGTAGATTTAAGCCTCATAAATATCTTCCAACTCGTAGAGGATTATTAGCTAGGATAAAGAATGGTGATTTTGAATATCCAGCTTTATTCGAACATGCTAAATGGGAATTGAAATGGATGGAAGATGATCAGAAAAAATTTATACAAGAATATAAAGGGTTTGATCCATTGAGTGATTCATTATATCATGATATAGGAAGAAAGTATATTAAGAGATATAATAGACTTATGGAAGATGGTCATGAAATGGAATTGAGACACCTTAATACATTAGTAGAAGATTTGTGTAATGAGTTTGATGTTCAGAAGGATTATGTAAGAGATATAATGGATACATGGGATGATACTACAGAGTCATTATATTATCATATAATAAAAGATCAAGGTATGAATGTTGATACATATCTTAAAATTAATAATAAAAAATTAAAAATTAAATAAATGGATGAAATAGAAGAGATGGAAAATGATCAGCGTATGTTAAGATCCGCAATGGAGAATACATATAAGATCCTAACTGGTAAAGCTACTTGGGATAGTTTAATGGATAAAGTATCTATGCAACAAGGTAGTATAGATCAACATAATGATACAGCGATATTATTTAACCCTATGCTAGATGATTATAATCCAAAATTTCCACATTTGCATAATGATGATAATGGTAACGATTTAATCGATTCAATGATTGATTTTTATGTAGAGACAGAAGAGTATGAGAAGTGTTCAGAACTAGTAAAAATTAAAGAGAAAATAAATGGCTAAAAGAGGAAGACCTAAAAGTAAACCGATTCCAAAATGGAATCCAAGATATTCAAAGATATCAGTAAGAGTAGCATTACAGAATGCATTAACCGATGGTGGGTCGTATGATCCTACAAGAGAGCATAAAAGAATTATAGATCAGGTATTAGCTGAATGTGATCAAAAGGTTATGGATGAAAAAAGTATAATTGATGAATAGATTAATACACCAGTTATATTATGATGGCAAGATAACCCAAGAGGTATGTCAACAACTATTAGATCAATTAAGTAAGAGTAAAGAAAAAAGAAGATATTATTAATATGGAACAAATGCATAAAAGACAATATAGAGGAGCAGCTTTTTATTTGAAGAGTTCACAAGTAACAAATGATGGTCTAATTAGACGATATCAAATACTTCTTGAGGATGCAGATGGCATAGATGTAAACTATATGGTTACTATTTTTGAAGCACATGAAAATATAACAATCGTAACGGATATGAATACAGGTGCTGGAATAGAAAATAAATATTTAATAAAAAAGATAATAACATTTCTGAATAAACAATTAAAAATAATAAAATGAAAAAAGAATATTTAAGAGTAGCATTTTGGATGATAGTATCCACATGCCTTATAGGTGCAATTATGGGATTAAAAAAATCTATAGATTATGATAATGATAATAAGATAAATGAACCTATCCAAATAATAGATACTATATGCCCAGTAGATACTATAGTACCAGATGATACTATTATGATTATTGATGATGTAAATAAAATCGAGGTATTCGCAACTATGTATCATCCTGTAGCAGGTCAATGTGATGATACTCCAGATATTACAGCAGATCAAACCAAGATACCTAATATAGATAGTTGTAGTCATCTTAACTGGATAGCAGTAAGTCAGGATCTATTATGGTTTAATAATGGTCCTATTCGATATGGAGATACAGTTTATGTAGAGGCTGGTCATAAAACAGGGTACTATATTGTTAGGGATGCAATGAATAAAAGATTTAGGAATAAGATAGATTTTCTAGAATCAGTAGGAACTGAAGCGTATAGATATACTGATGCAAAGTTGTATATTAATTCCTAATTAACGCCTAATGCAAATACCGTTATCATTAATATAATATATAAAAATGGGCTAATGTCTATCTTTGATTTCATGAAAATAAATAACATAAATAATGCTCAAAGTATATAATTATATATGAAGAGTTTATTACTAAATTATTAACAAAGGGTAAATTATGGTTACAACAATTACAACAACAATAGCAATTATGGTATTAGGTTATATGATATATGACAATCATAAATTAAATAAAAGATTAGATTATCTAGATATTAAATTAATGGATCTTGATGATGCCATTGAAAGGGAATCTAAACATCTAGATGATGCCGATGAACTTATTCATGTAAAGATTAATAAGGTGAGTATAGATAATAAGGCGCAGATAACTAACATGCAAAATATAGTAAGAAACCAAGGAGATAAAATTACTCGCCTTGAAGGTTTATTGAACGACGGCAATTGGAAGAGTTATTAGCGATGAGCAATGTCGAGGATATATTATATCAGGCATATGATGAAGGCATCTATGATGAGGTAATGAGGGTATCTAAAAGCCTATCAACACAGGATAAATATAAATACATGGAAGTATCTGATAGAATGGATGCAGCATATCAAATAGTTAAGGACAATAAGGGAAAGAAAAGTGGAACATATAGAAAAGGATCCAAGTAAGCGAATGGCAATATGCAAAGCATGTTCTAACTTCTGGAAGATAACTAGACAGTGCAGTATATGTAAATGTTTTATGATAGTTAAAACAAAAGTTCCAGGAGCTAAATGTCCGGATAAACCAAGACAATGGTAATCAATAAAATAAATGAAGAAACATTTGGTTATTAAATATATTTTTTGTATATTATATATAATATAGTTACGTTATATGGAAGTCAATGGGTTCCTCTATACTTCCATAGCTTTACGAATAAAGGCCACCTTCACGTGGTGTAGAGTGTTAAGATTATAGTTGCTCACTTATATATCCAACTGATAATCGACCGAGAGCCTTTTTTTTATTTTTGTTCATAACTTATAAAAATAAATGCCAAAAAGCGTGTATATGTCAATTATTTTTCGTATCTTTATATTATAAAGATGAGAGATGATTAAAAGCGATAGCTATATTAAATGTAAATTGTTCATAACTTTTTATGATTTCAGTAGGTTATCTCATTTATTCTTCGTATCTTTATCATAGATAAAGAGAGATAATAAAACAATAAATTATATGCAATACAATAACAATTCAAATTCATCATGGTGGCTAGGAGATAGCCTATTCGATAATAATAATGTAGATATCCTTACTGGTTTAGAAGTAAAGGATAAGACACAAGATTTAATTAAGCTTGCTGGTTATCGTAGAGCAATTGCTAACTTCGTTAATATAGTTACAGGTAAAAATGTTCCTGTATATTTTAGTGGTTCAGATTCTTATACGGATGGTAAAGCGGTTAATATATCTGCTTCATTAAAAGATAAAGATTTTGATGCTGCTGTTGGTTTAGCTTTACATGAGGGGTCTCATATTAAGTTAACGGATTTTCAAGTGTTAAAGGATTTTCTTAGGAAGGATGATATTCTTAATGATGAAATCGAATTGGTAAATAATATTGCTAAAAAATATTTTGGTCATTTAAGAGATGATCATCAATATCAAACGGATAAAGCATTTAGATATATTAGAGATCATGTTAAGCCATTATTGAATATAGTAGAGGATAGAAGAATTGATAATTTTATTTTCAAGTCTGCTCCTGGTTATAAAGGTTATTATCATGCATTATATGAAAAGTATTTTAATGCTAAGATAATTGATAAAGGTCTTATGTCTTCGGAGAAGAGAGATCTTGATTGGGATTCTTATATGTTTAGAATTTGTAATATTACAAATGAAAATAGAGATCTTGATGCATTACCTGGATTAAGAAAGATTTGGAAAATAATGGATCTTAAAAATATTGGTAAGATAAAAAATACAGAAGATGCTCTTAAGATTGCATTGGAAATATTTTATGAAGTAGAGGAAAATATACCTGCACCTGATTTATTTCAGAAAGATGATAATACAGTTGGTGATGAATCTAATGATGATAATAAAGATTCGGATTGTCAAGGTGATAATTTAGGATGTTCAAGTCCTAACGGATCTATTGATGGTGATAGTGATGATGATGGTTCGAAAGCTGAAGGAGAAGAAGCTAAGAAGTCTAGTGGTTCAGGTTCGGTTGGTAATGGTCCTATGTCTCCTCCTCAGAATAGAAAATTAGCTAATGCTATTAAGAAGCAGGAAGATTTTATTCGTGGTGAGATAAAGAAAACAAAAATGAATAAAACGGATCAAAAGAAAATGAAGGCTTTAGAAGAGTCGGGTTCGGAAATTAAAAAGGTAGGATCCACATATTTTAATAGATGGGCGAATAAAAAGCCTGATACAGAATGTATTGTTATTAATAAATTAACAAAAGGGTTAATTGATAGTGGTGGTTATGATTTTTTGATTAGTCATAGATGGAGAAAGGAAGCAAATGCGGAAGCCATAGCAAAGGGTATTAGATTAGGTACGATGCTCGGTAAGAAATTAAAATTAAGAAGTGAGGAAAGAAATACTAAATTTTCTAGATTAGATTCTGGTAAGATTGATAAGAGATTAATCGCTTCATTAGGTTATGGTGCGGAGAGAGTATTCCAGCAGGTAATGAATGATAAATATACTCCAGCCAATGTTCATATTAGTATTGATGCTAGTGGTTCGATGAGTGGAGATAAATGGTATTCTAGTCAGACATCAGTGGTTGCTATTGCTAAGGCAGCTTCGATGGTAGATAATTTAGATATACAATTATCATATAGAACAACAACAGGTAAAGAAGGAATACCTTGTGTGATGATTGCTTATGATTCTAGAGTAGATAAATTTAATAAGATTAGAAGTTTGTTTAAGTATATTACACCTTCCTCTTTAACACCTGAAGGATTGACATTCGAAGCTATTCAGAATCATTTAGTAAAAGCTTCTGGAGATAGAGAAAGTTATTTTATTAATTTCTCTGATGGAGAGCCTTATTGTAATCCCAAAGGATTTTATTATGCAGGAGATGAAGCGGCAGCTCATACGAAAGGTGAGATTGATAAAATGAGAAAGAAAGGTATTAAGGTTCTTAGTTATTTCATTGCAGGATATAAGAGAGATGAGGTAAGTAGTACATTTAGAAAGATGTATGGTAAGTCATCAGCTAATGTTGATGTATCTTCATTAATACCATTAGCAAAGACATTAAATAATTTATTTCTAACTAAATAATAATATGAAAAAGAAAATTTGTTACATTGATATGGATGGAGTCTTATGTGATTTTTATGGAGCCATTCAAAAGCATCCTGATAAGGATAAGTATAGTAAAAGTACATATGATATGATGCCTGGTATATTTGATGATTTGGATCCTATGCCCGGTGCGATAGATGCATTTGAAAAATTGTTTGAAATGTTTGATGTATATATCCTATCTACTCCACCGTGGAGAAATCCTGATGCATGGATACATAAAAAGAATTGGATTGAAAAATATATCCCTAAAGCTAAAAGAAGATTGATATTAAGTCATCATAAAAATTTAGCAAAGGGTGATTATCTTATTGATGATACCTTTTATAGAGGTCAAAAGGATTTTGAAGGTGAATGGTTACATTTTGGATCCAAAAAATATCCAGGATGGGATAGTGTAATGGAATATATGAACAAGCAGGTATAATATGGTTACAGTGGTTCCCTACTTACATATATGTGTGAGTTAGAGATCTCTTGTTAAATCAACTAAAAATAACAAATATGGATATAAATCCGGACGATATAACAGCACAAGATTTAATAGATAAGTTAAATGAATTAAGTAGTTCATGGTATAATATGATGTATAAAGTTATACTAGAAGATATCACTATGTGGAATGAATGGCCTGGTTCAAAATATAAGAAAAGAAGGCTTCTTGATGAGATTATAGAGTATTATATTACAACCGAGGAGTATGAAAAATGTGCTAAATTAACGAAGTTGAAAGAATGGTAGGCACTATTTATATACCTATGGCAACTAACAGAAAGGTTGAGATTCTTCTCACCAGGAAACGTGATGTCGAGCGAGAGCTAAAAGTTATAAGAGATAAATGTAAACACGAAATTAAAGTGATTCGTTTGATCCCAAAAAATCTTTCACCCTCGCAGGTTGATATAAGATGGGTTTGTGAGGGCTGTGATACAACTCTTGGCTACCCATCAGAAATGGAAGTAAAGAATTATATAAGTAATTAAGGAGTTATGAATATGAAAACAGAAACACATGAAATCCAAGATTTAGATGTATGTCCAAGATGCGGATATGCTCATGCAATCAAAACCACCTCACCTGAAACCCTAGCAGAAACATTATTATGTACTCGATGTGGAACACAGGTTAGATCTGAAGTAGAAAATTTAGAAGATAGATTATATAAAAGAGGTCCTAAGAAAGGAACAGAGAAAGCTAAGTGGAAAGCGAAGTATAATCATTACACAATTAATCCTATAGCACAATTCAAATTAAAAGAAAAGGATATGATAGGTTATCAGATGGGTCCTGTTCCTACTGATAATGATCTTGATAATTTTCGTACTAATGTAAAAGATAATTTGGATAAATTAGTATATGCTAGGGTTACCTATTTAGCTAGTGAATCCGAATTGATAGGTAAGTGGGTAGAAGAGGATTTAATAACAGGAGACATAAAGGAATTTAGTAAAGAACCAAAAATAATATAAATGAATATAAATGAGTTACGTGAATTTCCTACAGAAAAGAAAAGGAAATTATTCGCAAAATTAAAAAAGAAGGTTACGAAGGTATATCCAAGAGCAACTACAAGCAGACAATTAGATGGTAGGTATTATGTATCAAATGGTATAGGAGGAGTATTAGGTGATGATCTAATGATCCCACCATCTAAGACTATATGGGAAGCATGGTATAATGCTGCAGAATATGGAGTTAAATTATCCAGGAATATAAGGCGAACACATCCTGATAAATTTACAGGCGAGATGGTAGAAGCTAAAATTAACCGTATAAATAAAAGACGTGGTAATAGATATAAATCGTAAAACAGTTGGATATTACAAATAAATTTTGTATATTATATATAATTAATCAATAAATAAAAAAAAGATGAGTCAAAAGTTTAGAGGCAGTGTTGCCCAGGCGGGATTGCATACGCACCCAAGAGAAAAAAAGTATGGAAATTTATGGAACCAGATCGATTTCGAAATCGAAGAAGGATTGAGAGGAGATGGTAAGGATGGATATAATAATACTACAATCGGGAAATTAGTGATTGGAGATATTAAAGTGCCACTAACGTTTACTGAATGTAGTAAGATAGGAGACGTATTAGAAGCAGGTAAACATTCTTATAAGGTTGCAAAAAGTTTAGGAACATTATAGGAGATAATATGGAATTAACAGGAATTATATTTGCAGTTGTCGGAGCCCTAGTCGGAGCTCTGGCTTCTTTTTGGTATTTTAGTAACAAAATTAGTGAATTAAAAGATAGGATGCTAGATAAAGATTTAGTAATCAGTCTACTGAAAACTAATACTAATAAGACTAAAAAGAATGCATATAAGGCACCTAGAAAGGTGAAAGCCAAGGTGCAATAATTAAGTGTTCGTGTATAGAAGATTATATGACAATATATAAAAAACCTACGGGTTATAATTATACTCAGTAAGATTCGGTGCACGAATATTTTATTAACAATTAACTATGAAGGTAAATTTTAATTTATAAAGGAGAGAAAAAATATGAGAAATTTATTTTTAACACTAACATTAGCATGCGCTACAATGTTTGCTTCAGCTCAAAATTTTATGGTAGTGACTACCTATAATGCTGCAGAGGAAGGCGAATCATTTGAAGTTGCAAATTTAACAGACAATATGGGTATCGGATATAAAATAGGTGATACATATGTTGTTGGTCTAGTAAAGAATGGCGAAGACGCTGAAGGTAATACTAATTATGATCTTTGGGGTAGATACAATTGGAATGCAAATATGTATGTTGCAGTTCAGGCGCCAACCGAAGAGATGATGGACAATTTAACAATTGGCCTTGGTTACTCTTTCGCTGTGTGGAATGGTTTACATGTTGAACCAAATTACAGCATGGGTCTTAAAGAAGACGAAAACGGGGAACGAGAAGGTAGTTTCAACCTAGGGTTGGCTTACCGATTCTAATAATCCCATAATGGGAACCCTTCATAGTTAATAGGACAATAGTGTCCAATAACAAGTAGGACGACAAAAATATAGGAGATTTTAACATGGATAATGTAATCAAATATGTAGCAGGATTCTTTAGTGGATTAGGAACTATCTTAATGGCAGTTCTTCCAGTAACAATCCTATGGTACATCTTAACAGGTGGATCAGTTTTCGGAATGGATGTAGTAGCTAACTTAACTGCACTTATCACATCATTAGGTGATGGTGGATTTGTGGGGTTAATCGTATTAGTTTTATTAGCATCTTTTTTCGTTAAGAAGTAATTGTATAATTTTGTAGAAGTGGTAGGCGGTATAATTTACATCCCGTATTTATATCGTCTACCTTCTACTTAAAAAGAATAAAGGGAAAAATATGTTATATGCAATAGCAGGAGTACTAGGTTTATTAGCTGGAATAATATCGGCTAATTATGTAAACAATAAAAGAAAGGGTGAATTAGATAAAGTTATAGATGAGCTTAGAAGAAAGTTAACACTATCTAAGACTAGAAGACCTTCCAGAAACTATAAAAGAAATGGCAAAAAGAAAGCGACAGTCATCGTCAGCAAAAAAGCTAACGTGGGTGGAAAAGGAAAAGCGAAAAAAGCTTAAACAATTAGCCGATCGCACTCTCAACCAATTAGAAATACAAGACGAATTAAAACGTATAGCTGAAAATGATCCTGTTCAGGGTGCTAGAATTAGAAATACTATTAGTGGAATCATTGATAACGTATCTAATGATTATATAGAAAGTACAAAGGGTGATAAATTTAGATCCAAGCTTCAATCTCTTAAAGACATAGTCTTAGAAAATATAGAGTTAAGTAAGGATCTAAATAATTTTGATACCGAATCATATATCAATGATAAAAAATTTATTAATGATATGATTTTTAACTATGAAGCTATAGATAAAATTTATACGAAAGAAAAAATACGTATGAATGATATATATAAGGAACATAAAAAAATAAATACGTTTCTCAAGCCAAGTTAACACTTATTATATACTATTTATTATAAACAATAAGAGAGGATATTATGATTACTATTAGATTTATGTTACCAAGAGTTGCGCACTGTCCAAAAGGTTGTTGACGGGTTTATGAATATAGATCCTATACATAGCACTGATGACAAGCTTTTGCATTTAGCTGTTAACAATACGTTTAGGTTTCTTAATGGCAAAAAAAAGATAGAAGATATTAAACCAGGTTCTTGGTTATTATCTAATGCAAACTCTATAGATACTATCGATACGATGATTGAATATTATATTTCAATTGAAGCGTATGAAAGATGTGCAAGGTTGGTTCAGATTAAAGAATCAATACTTGATAAGGAAACGACTGTTTGACTTATATTAGCTGCATTGATGGACGAGGGTTCGATACCCTCCACCTCCACTAAATTATTTAACTTCATGGGGGTGACTGGAATTGACACAATGATAAGGGTATAGGAAGGTCGACGCGTAACTGGCGAACAAGTTGAAATGGCGATGGCGGCTTAGGCACCCTGACCCAACGGCATTAATAGGGCAAGTCGTTAAAGCCCGGTGGTGGTTGGTTATTTTTATTAGGAATATTATGAAGAAAATTGTTGCACCATATCTAAAGAAGCGTATTAAGGTTGAAGGTAAAAAATACAACCTTGAATACTATAATGTTGATGATGAATTAATGTTCAATTATTTAGATATGTTAGATGATGAAATTCGTAATAAAATATTATCAGATAGGAGTATAGATTTTCAAAGACAGGAAATAATAAAACCTGAACCTCCTATGAAAAGAATAACACCAGAAGATTATAAAAAGGAATTGGATAATTCATTTCCAAGGTTAGATGATATTACTAAGTCAGGACAGTGGACGTCTCATTCAGATAAATTATTTGATCCGAGTGAATTAAAAAATGAAAATTTTAATTTTGATGAATGGTTCGACTCATTGAATGATGATCAGCAAATGCAATACTCCCAAATGATTGGTGAAGCTAATGAAATATTAGCTACACTAGTATGGGAAAAATTGAGAGCTATAGATAAGGAAGAAATATTTATGAATGATTATTCTAAATATGAAAAGTGGTTCGACACTCTTGATCCTGAAAATATTGATTTTTATATGGAACGACTTATCAATGGTAAAAGATTAATACCTAAATTCAAACCATGGTCTCCGAACATTAATACATTAAAGGCATTTGGTGTAGTTCCAAATTCTGAATTGGATTATGAATTTGTACAGAACATGTTTAATAGTGCATTACTGGAAAACCTAAATGATGAAATGGTTAGATGTACTACGGTGGATGGTATGTTAATTATCTGTTCTCTAAACAAATCACGATTAGATTACCTTAAGGAAAAAATAGTAAATAAATCAAACGTAGGCAATTGTGAATATCGTAAGAAAGTAAATCAAGCGGGCAATCTGGTCCATACTTATATATTCGAAATGCCAAATAAATAAAGGAGATGTATTATGAAAAAATTTCTAACAATCTTGTTGGTATCATTATCGATATCTGCAATATCACAAACAACAATTAATCCAGACACAGTATGCGCTAATGCAACAGGAGAACAATATTATGTTGCTGTCACACCTACATCAACCTATCAATGGACAATAACAGGTGGTGGTGGTATTTTACAAACAGGCCAAACCACAAGTTCTATTACAGTAGATTGGGGAGGTGTATCTGGTCTTTATCCTAATGCGGTAGAAGTAATAGAATCTAATGCAGCTGGTTGTCCTGGTACGCCACAACTACTAGATGTATTTATTTTAGATCTATCTGGTAATACTATAGGTCCATTTTGTCCTGGTGATCCAACTACACCATTAGTAGGAAGTCCTGCTGGTGGAACATGGTCAGGTACAGGTGTAGTAGGTAATAATTTTCAACCATCAACTGGAGTTGGTAATTATGTATTAACCTATT
>MDSV01148251.1_pt1 | contig 16218 bp, 16 predicted proteins | sample 810851 | NCBI WGS metagenome assembly MDSV01 (sample SAMN05326640, study PRJNA326480) | marine metagenome | isolation source: seawater | place: Atlantic Ocean: North East | collected 2012 | reverse complement strand
GATGCTAAATAATTATTTTTTGTAATTTCATAAGGTGAAAAAACAGAAAGACCTTCATGTGCAGTAGCAGCACAATGATAAACAACATCCACGCCTTTCATTAAAGACTTTATTTTTTCATAATCACAACAATCGCCTTTGTGAAATTCAATATTTTTTGGAACATTGTCTTCATATCCGCCTAGCATATTATCTATTCCAATTACTTTGTGACCTAAATTAACTAGTTTTTCAGAAAGATGTGAACCTAGAAACCCAGCAACACCGGTAACAAAAATTTTTTTACTTTTTGAAGACATAAGAGGGTTATATATAAAATTCTATTTATATCAATTTATAATTATTTTTGGTCTGTACCATGATTTTTTTCCAATTATTGAATTAAATAATCCTGAGAAACGTTGAAAATATATTTTTCTTTTTTTACTTTCAAATATAATTGTGAAAAAAATCATTTTAATTAATGAAGAAAAAAATTTTCTACTTACTTTTATTAAGGAATTTACAAAACCAAAATGTTTTTTATTATAGTAAAAAGTTGACCACATCCAGTGCCAGTTTCTTGAAAGCTCCATTTCAAAATTAATTGACTCATTATGTGAACTGCCTCCTAAATGATTGATAATAATATTTTTATCTAGATAAATTTTCTTAGCTTTTTTTTTTAATCTTTTACATAAATCTATTTCCTCTAAGTAGATAAAAAAATTACTATCGAAGAAACCAATGTCTTTGAACTGCTCTAAATTTAGAAACATTGCAAAGCCTTTTAAAAAATCAACTTGGAACAAATCTCCATTATTATTGATTTCATTATCACTAAATTCATCTTGTTTAGCGGGACCAATAATAGCAAAGTCTTGAACTTTATTCGCAGTTAATAGAAAATTATTTAAAGTTTGCCCTTCTAAGATTGCATCAGGATTTAAAATTAACGCATATCTAGTGTTTACTTTTGATAGTCCAAAATTATTGCCCTTGGCATAACCAAGATTTTCTCCAGTTAAGAAACATTCAATATTATCATATTTGCTCTCTATTTCTTTTTTAAAATTTTCGTTATCTGAGTTTTCTATTATAATTACTTTACAGAATGAATTTATTGAATCTAGACATTTAAAAATTTTATCTTCACTTTTAAAAGTGTTAATTACTACTGTAATATTATTATTAATCATCTTTAAATTATTGATTTGCAATCGTATCTACCTTATTACATTAATTATAAAAAAATGTCTCTCAAATTTAAAATTTAATGAAAAATATTATTGTTACTGGCGGTAATGGCTTTATTGGAAGTAATTTAGTTAATTTTCTTCTTAAAAAAAATTTCTTTGTCATCAACATTGATTATAATAAATATTCAAACGGTTCTTACTTATTTAAAAAAATTAGTAAAAAAAAATATAAATTTTTTAAAACTGATCTTAATGACAAAAAAATATTTAAAATTCTTTCAATTTATAAGCCTGAAGCAGTATTTAATCTTGCTGCTGAAACTCATGTTGATAGATCAATAGATACCCCCAAAGATTTCATTACGTCTAATATCTTAGGAACTTTTAATTTATTAGAGCAGTTACGAAGATATAAAAAAAAATATAAAAAGAAAATAAAACTTATTCATGTATCAACCGATGAAGTCTATGGTGATTTAGGAAAAAATTTCAGATCTAATGAGGATAGTCCGTATAAACCGAGTTCTCCTTACTCTGCTAGTAAAGCAAGTGCAGACCATATTATTAAATCATATACAAGAACATATAAAATGGACTCAGTCATTTCTAATTGTTGTAATAATTATGGACCTGGTCAATTTCCAGAAAAACTGATCCCAACGCTCATTTTTAGTATCTTAAACAACTCGCCACTTCCCATTTATGGAAAAGGAAAAAATTCTAGAGAATGGATACATGTTGAAGATCATTGTAAGGGTTTATTTACTATCTTTAAAAAAGGGAAAAATGGAGAAAGTTATAACATTGGTACTGGAGTTAATATAAGTAACCTTAATTTAACCAAAATTTTATTAAAGATAGTTAAAAGAAAAATTAAAATTGGTAAAAAAGTGAAAATTAAATTCGTGAAAGACAGACCTGGCCATGATATGAGGTACGCGATAAATAGTAAAAAAATTAGAAACAATCTTAATTGGCGTCCAACAAAAAAATTTGATGTAGGTCTAAAAGAAACTTTTGAATGGTATGTTAATAATAAAAAATTCTTTAGAAATTTTTCAAAAAAGAAGTTTTATAAGAGATTGGGTCTTAATACATGATTAGAAAAGGAATTATTCTTTCGGGTGGATATGGCACAAGAATGGGCCCTCTTACTAAAGCAACTAATAAACAGTTATTACCTATTTATGATAAGCCTCTAATTTATTATCCACTATCAGTGTTGATGTTAGCAGGAATAAAAAATATTTTGTTAGTTGTGAACAAAGGTCAGCGTCAACAGTTCAAAAATCTTTTACAAGACGGAGCAAGATTCGGAATAAAGATAAACTATGTAGAGCAAGACAAGCCAAAAGGTTTACCGGACGCTTTTATTCTAGGGGAAAAATTTATTGGTAAGGATAATATTGCACTGATTTTGGGTGATAACTTTTTCTTTGGTCAAAGTTTAACAAAAAAACTTAGAAAGTGTTTATCATTAAATTTAGGATGTAAAATATTAGTTCATCCGGTAAGTAAACCTGAGCTTTATGGAATAGCTTATACAAATAAAAAAAATAAGATTGTAGCAATAAGAGAGAAGCCCAAAAACTCTAAATCCAATTTAGCTATAACTGGCCTTTACTTTTTTGATAATAAAGTAATTAAATACAGCAAGTCTCTTAAGCCATCAAAAAGAAATGAACTGGAAATAGTTGACTTATTGAATATTTATAAAAAAAAAAATAGACTTAATACTGAATACCTTGGTCGTGGTGGTGCTTGGTTGGACACAGGTTCTATTGATGACTATTATAATACATCAAATTTTGTTTCAACTTTAGAAAATAGACAAGGTTTCAAAATAGCTTGTCTCGAGGAAATAGCTCTTAAAAATAATTGGATTGGTAAAAATGATATTAAAAAAGCAATAAATTTTTATGGTAATTGTATATATTCAACTTATTTAAAAAGACTTATCAAATAAAAATGTTAAAAACGATTATTGTTACCGGTGGCGAAGGTCGATTTGCAAAAGAGCTAAAAAAAGCTAACACAAAATACAAATTTGTATTTAGAAATAAAAGACAACTAAATATTTTATCTCCTAATTCAATTAATAAAAATTTAAAACAATTCAAACCACAAGCAGTGCTTCACTTGGCTGGCTTATCAAGACCAATGACAATACATGAGAGCGATATCAATCAAAGTATTGATTTAAATATCATTGGTACCGCAAATCTAGTTAAAGCTTGTAACGGAAAAAAAATTAAAATAATTTTTATTTCTACCAGCTACGTTTACCCTGGAAAAAAAGGAAACTACAAAGAGAATGATCCTGTGCTCCCATGGAATAATTATGGGTGGTCCAAACTTGGAGCTGAGTCAACTGTTCAAATGTATAAAAATTCATTAATTATAAGAGCATGTATGACGGAAAAACCTTTCATTCATAAACATGCTTTTACTAACGTAAAATGTAATTTTATTTTTCATGATGAATTTATTAAAAAATTATTGAAAATTTTAAAACTCAAAGGGGTAATTAATGTAGGTGGGACATCCCAATCAATTTATCAATTTGCTAAAAAATACAAAAAAAATGTAAAAAAGAAAATATCAAAAGGCGAATTACCACCTAAAATTTATATGAACTTAAAAAAATTAAATGGGCTAATAAAAAAATGAGAATTATTAAAACTAAGATAAAAGATTTACTTATTGTAAAACAAAAAAATAACCAAGATAATAGAGGAAGTTTAAGAGAAACATTTAATAAAAAGATATTAAACAAAAAATTTGTCTTTGAATATTGCACTACTTCAAAAGCTGGTGCTTTAAGAGGTTTTCATTTTCAATATAAGTTTCAACAAGCTAAATATGTAAATGTTTTAAAAGGAAAAATCTTAGATTGTGTGATAGATCTTAGAAAAAATTCAAAAACATTTGGTCAAATTTTTAAAATAATTCTATCTGATAAAAATTGTTTAAGTTTATTTATACCTGAAGGATTTGCTCACGCTTACTATAGTTATGAGAAAATAAATATTGTTTACTATAAACTCAATAATTTTTACAAGCCAAAATATGAAAGCGGAATTAATTTACTAGATAAAGATTTAGATATTAATTGGCCTAAGAAAAAATTCAATATCTCAAAAAAAGATAAAAATCTTATGAGTTTTAAAGACTTTTATAAAAGTAATGGTTACCTATAGTCTGACAAATCTTTAAAAATTATTGGCAATTCTTTAATTTTAAAATTCTTATTAAACCAATATGATAAAAACCTTTCAGCTAAAAAACCATAAATTCTTGTTAAGCCATATCCTTTTAAACCATTAAATCCAAAGATAGTTTCGCATTTTTTTAACCAAGGAAAAATTACTTCATAGTACTTTTTCAAAATATCTTTTTTACAAATAAACATATTATGCGGATTAAAAGATGTTTTGGTATGCATAAATTCCTTAAAATCGTTTTTGTTTTCTTCATCAAGCATATCTATTGCTTGATCTAAGTTTCCCTTTCCGTGAAATAAATCAAAATGAAATTTTAGACTTCTTTTTTTTTTATTAAATAATTTATTTGGATCTGATATAAAACTAAAAAAATGATTTTTTAAAATCTTAGATAACTTATAATTTTCAACAGAAAATTTTTCACCTAAAATACAATCGAAATTCCTATATTCTTCAGTAATATTTTTAACCAAGGAGTTATTAAAATTATTGAAATTGTCTAAATTTTGAATATTTTTATTGACTGTAAAAAACTTTCTATATTGACAAAAACCAACCCACTGCGTGTTTATATTATCTAAATAATTTTTCCAGATCCAATAATGAAAAGTGTATTCACCATAAAAAGAATTTTTTACAGATATATTTAAACCTAAATCATCACTTAAAAAATCTTTGGAAAATTTTCTACTTCCTAGGCCTACTGGTTTATAAGAGATATTTTTAATTAAACTTCCATGATCTGGATTTAAAGTTAAACAAAAAATTGTCAGATTACTCATATTTTTTTTAAAATTCTATTTAGTCTTTTATAATGAATTCTGTGTACGTATGGAAATAATCTTGAAACAAAATCGTTCCACCAAGATTTTTTTTTTGTGAATAACCAATCTATATTGTTATGGTCTAATCCAAAACCTTTATAGGAGTAACCATTTTCAAGGAGCTTTTTAATAAGGTTTTTTTTTTGATCTCTTCGAAGATGAAGATATTCAATTGAAAGATTTTTAATATTATATTTTTTAAAATTTATATCCATTATAATATCATAATCTATACCTTCCACATCAATCGAAAAAGATTCTACATTTGAATCTTTTAAGTATTTTTCTAAAAAAGACTTAATTCTCATTGTATTTACATAGATTGATTTGATAACTGAGTAGGGAAAATATTTTTTTACATGAGCTATATCAGAAGATAATAATTGATAATGAGGAGCATCATCTTCACTGTAAAATAATCTTATTTTTTTTTTTTTAAAGTTATTTGGTACTATTGCGCAATTAATTATTTTCGTATTTTTATAATTTTTCCAACATTTTTTTAAATTTTTAATATTTTCAGGATTTGCCTCTACTACGTAAATCTTTTTCTTTTTTTCTTTATGTTTTTTTACATATTCAGAAAAACCATCTCTAAAATTACTTGCTGGATCTAAATCCCCCGCTCCTGCACCGATATGTATAAAATTCATAAAAGTATTTTTTTCAAAATTATTTGGTAGCGAGGGGCGGATTCGAACCGCCGACCCCAGGCTTATGAGTCCTGTGCTCTAACCAACTGAGCTACCTCGCCGTTCTAAAATTTATAATACTTATTATTTAGCGTATCAACATCTTAAGCTAAAGCATCTATTTTAAGTAAATTTTTCACTAAAAAATTCAATTTCTGTTCAGATATTTTTTTTGTCGGCAAGCCTATGAAAAAACCTCTATCTTCAATCTCTTGGGATCCAATGAACTTTTCATTTTTCGTTTTTAAACCATATAATTTAATACAAGGTTGGTTAAGGAAATTACCGCTAATAATTGGTCTTGTTTCAATCTTAGCTTGATTTAATTTTTTCAAGAAAATTTTTTTAATTTTAATAAGTCTCTTATTTAATAGAATTGGTAATCCAAACCAACTAGGTTTTAAATATCTTATCGGATCTATAAATGTAAATTGATTTTTCCATTCTTTTGATTTTTTTAAACTTTGTATTATTCTATTTCTGTTGAGAATTCTTTGTCTTTTAAATTTTTCTAGTTTTTGTAATTGACTTAAACCTATCGCTGCAGTCAAATCAAGTGGTCTAAGGTTAAATCCTGAATTTATAAAGTTAAAACTTTTATTATTTTTTTTATTCAAACCTCGATCCCATCCATGCGCCCTGAGAGAATGTAAAATCTCATAATCATCTTTACTGTTGCAAACAACCATGCCACCTTCTCCAGAAGTTATTTGATGTGAAGGATAGAAAGAATATGTTCCAAATCTCCCAAAAGTACCTAAAGATTTTTTTTTAAATTTTGAACCAAGCGACTCACAAGTATCCTCTATAAGAGTGATTTTTTTTTTATTACAAATTTCAGTTAATTTTTGCATATTTGTGGAGTTGCCTAATATATGAACAGCTAAAAAAGCTTTTGTTTTTTTGTTAATTTTTTTTTTAAAATCTTCTAAGTTTACGTTCAAAGTCTTAACATCAACATCGACAAACTTGGGCTTCAATCCAGCTTGGATTATTGGCCATAATGATGTTGACCAACATAAGGCAGGTATTAAACACTCATCATTTCTTTTAAGTCGTTTCTTATTCTTTGGATTAATTAATGCAAAAAATGAGAGTAAATTTGCTGAAGATCCAGAGTTTGTCATTAAAGCATATTTTGAACCTACATATTTTGCAAATTTTTTTTCAAAATTATTTGTAATTTTTGACATGGTGATTTTACCTTTTAGCAATACATTTATACCTGACATTAAATCGCTTGTTTCAAATGGATTATCTATTAATGGATATTCCCTATCGCTATAAAGTTCGTTTTTGTTTTTGTCGATTAGTTTTTGTAAAAACTTTTTTTCAATAGAATTCATAAATACTATCTTTTAATATATCTTTTTAGATCACTATCAACCATGTCTTTTACTAAATTATTGAAAGTTATGTTTGGCTTCCATTTTAATTTTTTCTTTATTTTAGTTATATTGGCAACTCTTGGTCTACTATCTCCTTTTCTTATAAGAGTTTTGTCAATTTCTATATAGTTTTTGTAATCTAATTTTACATAGTTAAAAGCTAATTTTGCAAACTGTTCGACGCTATGTATTTTTCCAGTACCAATTATAAAATCATCAGGTTTTTTTTGTTGGCAAATTAACCACATCGCTTTTACAAAATCTTTTGCATGTCCCCAATCTCTTTTAGATTGAATATCACCTAATTTAATTTTCTTTTTAAAACCGTACTTAATTTGAGCAACTGAACTGGATATCTTTCTCAACACAAACGATGTGTCTTTTCTGGGAGACTCATGATTAAATAAAATTCCCATTGAGGCATGCATGCCATATTTTTTTCTAAAAGTTTTTAAAAGTTTATAGCTTTTTAGTTTTGCCAATCCATAATTTGATGACGGAGAAAAACGATAATTTTCACTTATTTTTGATTTAATTTTATTTGAATACATTTCAGATGATCCGGCAAAAAAGAATCTTGTATGAATATTGTTTTTTTTTTATTACTTGTAGAATTGTTTTTGTAAATTTAAAATTTATGTCAAACGTATTATTTTTCTTTACTTTTTTAAAATAATCAACATAACTTTGAGCAGCTAAATGATATATTTCGTCTGGTTCAATTTTTAATATTAATTTCTTTATTTTCTTTTCATCGTGAATATGGACTTTATGTAAAAAGATTTTTTTTTTAAAATTTTTTATTCTCCAGTTAGATTTTAAATTATTTTTATTGTAATTAAGTCTAACAAATCCGTGGACTTTGTATTTTTTTTTTAACAACAATTCTGATAAATAAGAGCCATCCTGACCAGTTATACCTGTTATTAAAGCAGTTTTTTGCATTTTATTTCTTGCTTAAAATTTCTACAAATTTTTCAAAATGCGGTTGGTAGTAAAAATCATATGCTTTATTTCCTACAGGTTGAACAACAGGAAACAAGGGCTCAGCTTCTAATAGCCTTGGTACTTTTAGCGCCTCAGCCATTGGGTAGGCAATTGATTGATTGCCAATAAAAAATTTTGAGGACTTTATTATTCTTGCCATTTCTAAAAAATTTTTACATTCATAAAATTCTAAATTTGGAACATCTTTTTTTAAATCTTCGTATTCATCTTTTGTGCCTATAAAAATTAAATCATCATAATTTCTCAAGAATTTATAATTTATAAACTGATTACGATGTCTAAATGTTCTATGGATAACTATTTTATCTTTTATACTCTCATGATTATTTACCTCCATATAAGGAATACTTAAATCGACTTGTATTCCTGTAATTTGAAAGTACCATCTTGGCGAGTTAAAACAAATATTGATGGGGAGAATTCTAAATAAATTAAAATCAACATCAATTTCTTGCCCTTGATATTTATCAACTTCATAGAAAAATTTTTGTTCTTTCATCAAGGGTAAAAATAAATTTAACATTCTATCGTCGATGTAAAATCCTTTTGCAGGATGTTTAAAATATTCTACTGGCATTATTTCATTAGTTTTTATAAATAAATTACATTCATGTGTTTTTGAAAGTTCTTTTATTACAGGAAGACAATAAATTAAATCTCCTAAATTACCTGAGTGTAAAAAATTTAATTTTTTTTTTTCTTTTATTGCTGTGTGAATTTTAATAATAGAATTTTCAAAATTATTTTTAAATATTTTTTTACTTTCCTCTATTTTTTGTGATGATTTAAAATCTAGATATTTTTTATTATTGAAATATTTTAAGATATATTTTTTAAACATTTTTTTTTATAAATTTGTAGTTAGACTAATAAATCATAATTTTTTTTCCAATTCATTAATATTAATTGAAATACTGCCCATTTGATTATTTTCATTATTTTTTTCTGGTATTACGGAGATGCAGTCATAACTTAATTCGCAGTTTTTTGCTAAATTTTCACATGCTTTTCCAGCTGTATACGGCTTGAGTTCTAAAAAAGATGTTCCAGACTTACTAAAAATTACATTAGCAAAACCAGCTCCATGCAAACCGGTAATTTTATCTGCGTTGTAAAAGTATTTAATCTGATCCTGAAAAGAATAATCTGATAAGTTTAATATTTTATATCCATTCAACGAAGCAATCTGTTTGACCTCATTGTTATTGATTATTTTTCTTCTTTGAATAATGTTGGGACTAGCATCAGCTCTATCTATATAAATTTTCTTAGGAAATTTATGATCCTCAAGTTGAAATTTTTTCATAAAGCTAAGTTGCAACCACTTAATAATCCATTTTGGTAAATTCTGTATTGCTTCTGTTGCATTGTTATTTATCACATAAGGGTGCTCTGTTGTAATTAGTTGATCACATTCTATATGCCTAAAATCCAAGCTGGATATACATTTTTTAATTGGAATTTTTAAAAAATTTATCGTCTCTCTTTGAAAATTTTTTTTTATATTTGGAAATAAAAAATAGTCAATTTGATCTATGCTTAAAATATTTTTAACAATATTTATTCTTGGTAAAACATCAAAAAGCCAATGCCAGTAATTAAAGTTTCCTGCTCCACCAGTTAATAAAGATAAAACTTTTCCTTTTAATCTTTTCTTAAGTCTTGGTGTCCCTTTTGTAAACACAATATTATTTTCTATTTTTTCAAATTTAGTATCTCGTATTTGATACGAAGGACCTATTAATACTTTATTATTTTGAATTACAGCACAATCATTTATTGTATCTGTATACATTCTGACTTTATCAATTGTAAAAACTTTATATTTATATTCATTGTCAATTTTTGATGCAGTGATCTTTGAGTTGCTATTATTTTCGACTTTTTCAGATTTATTTACTTTACTATAAAATAGTTTAAAAAGCTTGTAGCCAAACTTTTTGAGTAGTAATTGTAATTTTTTTTTTGTAGTATGAATCAAGTTACTTTATTTAAATAAGTTATTAACATTTTAACAGCAAAAATATAATGACAAAAAAAGCTCTTATAACTGGAATTACTGGACAAGATGGATCTCATCTTTGTGATTTTTTGTTACAAAAGGGATACAAAATAATAGGAGTAAAAAGAAGATCATCTAGTTTTAATACAAAAAGAATTGATCATATATACAATGATAATAAACAAACAAAAAATTTTTTTCCTTATTACGGAGACTTAACAGACTCTAGTAATATTCTCAGGATAATTCAGTCTACAAAACCAGATGAAATATACAACCTCGCAGCACAATCTCATGTTCATACAAGTTTTGAAATTCCGGAATACTCAGCTAATGCTGATGCTTTAGGAACATTAAGAATTCTTGAAGCAATAAGAGTTTTGAAATTACAAAATAAAACAAAATTTTACCAAGCTTCTACCTCTGAAATTTTTGGTAACACATCAATTCCACAAAATGAAAACACTCCTTTTAGACCAAGGAGCCCATACGCAATTGCAAAACTATATGCTTATTGGACAACAGTTAATTATAGAGAAGCTTATAATATTTTTGCTGTGAACGGTATATTGTTCAACCATGAAGGGCCTAGAAGAGGAGAGACTTTTGTTTCTAGAAAAATAACAAGAGCAGTTTCAGAAATTTATTATAAAAGAAGAAAGTTTTTTACCCTTGGAAATTTAAATGCAAAAAGAGATTGGGGATCTGCAAAGGATTATGTAAAAAGTATGTGGCTTATGATTAATGCAAAAAAACCATCGGATTACGTAATTGCTACTGGAAAAAGTTATACAGTTAAAAAATTTGTCGAAGAATCTTTTAAGTATATTGGTATAAAAATTTCATGGCGTGGTAAAGGATTGAACGAAGTTGGTTTTGATAAAAAATCAGGTCAAGTTTACGTTAAAGTTGATCCTAGATATTTTAGACCAACTGAAGTTTTTGAATTGCGAGGAGATCCATCTAAAGCTAAGAGAGAATTAAAATGGAAGCCATCAACTAACTTTAAGCAATTAGTTGCAGAGATGATGGAAAATGACTTAAAAGATATTAATTAATTTTTAATTTTGGTAATGGAAAAATAAACTTAGTACCACTTTTTCTTATCTCTTTTTCTCTTGTTAAAATCTCTTTTTTAAAATGCCATGGCAAAACCAAGTAATAATCTGGCTTATAAGAACGCGATAAAAACTCTGGAATAATTTTTATTTTTGTTCCTGGAGTATAAAGTCCATACTTATTTTTATTTCTTTCAGCTACATATTTTATCATTTTATTATTTATTTTGTAATACTGTAATAAAACATTCCCTTTCGTTGAGGCGCCATATCCGTGAATTATCTTACCCTGACGATTAGTTTTTTTGAGAAATTTGGTTAATCTATCTTTTGATTGATTTATAGTTTTTATAAAATTTTTAAAAGTTTTTTCTTCAGACAATTTTAGTTTTTTTTCAGAGTCAAAAATTTTATTAATTTTTTTTAAATTAGTCTTGTAATTTGACTTCTGATGGCAGATTAAATATTGCTTACTACCACCATTGATATCGTTAACATTTATATCAAAAATTCTTAAATTATTTTGTTTACATAAATTATGAATGACTTTTGTGCTATAATACTCTAGGTGTTCGTGGCAAATAGTATCAAACATTTTATATTTCACTATTGAAGCGAGATCTGCGAATTCTAATAAAAAAATACCATCATTTGATAAAATTTTATTAACATCTTTAATGAATTTATTCGGATCTGGTGAGTCGTAAAATACTGAAAGTGCAGTTATAATTTTAAATTTTTTTTTGGTTTTATTCATAATTTTTTTTGCTGAAAAAAAATCTGCTTTTTTAAAATTTATATTTTTATAATTTTCCTTATATTTCTCTAAAATTGGATCTATTCCAAAAGTTTTGATATTCTTTCTATAGAAATTAAGCAAAGAACCATCGTTACTTGCAATATCTAAAACAAAATCATTTTTTTTGATTTTTGTTTTTTTTGATAAATTTTCTACTACTTTTTTGACATGATTAGTCATTGTTTTATTAATTCCTGTCCTATATCCATAATCAGGCCCATACAAATATTTTAAATCAAAGTTATGTCCTAACTGAACTAACTCACAATTTTTACAAATAACTAATGTAATAGTTTTTTTTTTAATATTTTGATTTTTTGAAGGAAACTTACCTGTAAAACTTAAATTTCCTAGAGAGAATAATGTTTTTAAATTGTTTTTTTTGCATATTCTGCATTGTCGCAATTTCATTATTCTTTATATCAACGGGGATAATGTTATTAAATCTAATAATTAAAACTAATAAAATTTAATGAGTAAAACTTTGTTTTTTTGGTTAAATTGTTAATATAATACCAAAAACAGTTACGGCGGATACTGCAGCTACGCCAAGCGCAAGATTTCTTTTTTTCTCAATTTTTTTCTCTTCATTTAGTCGTGAAAGCAAGTCAGTTACTTTTACTTTTCCGTGAGATTTGCTAAATTCAGATTGGCTATTGTGTAAATTAAATTGAATGCTCATAAGAGTATTTAAACACATGAGATTTATCTTTAAATACAAGTGCAGAGCAAAATGGGTTTGAAATAAACAAAAAAACCCAAAATGATTTAACTACGCATTAAATTTGATGACGGGTCATGAATTGGTCTATTCTCTAGTTGAATAGCATGCCTTGTTCCTTCCACTTCTATAGTTAGATTATCACAGTATTCTGCATCATTCTTAACATAGGCTAAAAATATATTTTTATTATAACAGAATGAAAAATTTGAACTTGTAGTATAACCCACGATATTATTATCTTTAAATATAGGTTCATCTTGAAGTAATAAAGGATCTCCTGGTTTAAAACTATTTTTAAGTGAAAAAAGCTCTAACTTTTTTATTAATGGTTTGCCTTTTATTTTTTCTAATGCTTTTCTACCAATAAAATTTTCTTTTTTTTTAAAACTGACTGCAAATGAGAGCCCTGCCTCAAATGGATTGTTTTCTGAAGTAATATCATGACCCCAATGTAGAAATTTTTTTTCTAATCTCAGAGTGTCTAATGTGTGCATACCAGAAAAGACTAAATTGTATTTTTTCCCTAAATTTTTTATTGCTTTAAAAATTTTATTAGTTTTTTTTATAGGTATATAAATTTCCCATCCCAGTTCACCTATAAAAGATAATCTCTGAAACCACACTTTACAATTAAATATATTTAAATATTTTCCTCTTGCAAATGTAAAATCATTATTAGAAAAATTATTTCCAAAGAGTTCTGTTAAAAATTTTCTGCTATTTGGACCAAATAATCCTATACATGAGTATTTATCAGTTACATCCTCAAATTTAATTTTTTTTCTTAAATTTTTTAATATGTGTGATTTATTGTGACTTCTAGCCAAAGCAGGACAAATAATTCTAAAATAATTTTTTTTTAAACAACTAACTGTTACATCAGCTTCAATACCGCCAGAAGGATTTAACATTTGAGTGTAGGTAGTTCTCCCGATACCATTTTTTATATTATTTGCGCAAAGAAATTGAAGTTGTTCATGTGCATGTTTTCCACTTAAATCAAATTTAACAAATGGGGTTAAATCAAAAAAACCTAAATTTTCTCTAGTATTAACACATTCTTTTTTCACTGAATGATACCAATTTTGATTTCCAAAACTATATTTATAAAAGGGTTGTTTGCTTTTTGAAAACCACATAGGTCTTTCATATCCGGCCATTTGACCAAAACATGCACCTAATTTTTTTAACTCCTTATGATAAGGTAAAAGTTTTATATTTCTTGAAGTTTCCAACTGCTTATAGGGCCAATGCATTTTAAATAGATTTCCAAGTGTCTCTGTAGTTCTTTCCTTAATAAATTTTAAAGAGGAATTAAATTTTTCAAATCTTTTAACATCAAGGTTTAATAAATCTTGACTTGTATGACCCTTTATCATCCACTCGGCAACTGCTTGACCGGCTCCACCAGATGAACCAATTCCAATACTATTGAATCCACAGCAAACGTAAAAATTTTTTATTTCTTCTGTTTCTCCTAAAAGGAAATTACTATCTGGTGTAAAAGACTCAGGTCCTGAAAAATACTTTTCTATTTTTAAGTCTTTTATTGCTGGCATTCTTTTCGCAGCCAGTTTGTGAAGCATTTTTATATATTTTCTATCAACCTTGAATTCTCCAAAAGAAAAATTATTAGGAACTTTACCGGTCTTTTTAAAAGCATTTTTGGCATTAGGTTCAAAAATACCAAGCATTATTTTCCCGTGATATTCTCTGGCATACAGGTATGTATCTGGATCTCTAAAAGTTGGAAGAAATTTTGGAAGATCATCATAATCTTCTGTAATCATATAAAAATGTTCATTGGGATATAGTGGAATACTGACTCCAGCAGCTTCCCCGATTTGTCTAGACCATATTCCAGCACATAAAACTATATACTCACAATTTATAGTTCCAAGATTAGTTTTAACTCCTCTTATCTGGTTATCTCTCTTTAGAATTTTTTCTAATCTGCATTTTTCAATAATTTTTACTCCTCTTTTTTTTGCTGCAATTGAGATATTCTTAGTTAAAATTTCAGGATCTGCTTGACCATCATCTGGAATATACAGTCCACTTAACACATCCTTATTTTTCGCAATTGGATAAAGAGTTTTAAATTTTTTTTTATCAATAATTTCAATATTTAAATTAAATAATTTAGACATTGTTTTTTGTCTCATGAATTCTTGATGCCTTGATTTTGTTGTAGCAATATTTATTGTGCCTGTTTTTCTAAAACTTGTATCGAGGCCAGTAATATTTTTTAGATCATTATAAAATTTAACAGAATTTTTTCTAATTTTTGTTATTTGTGGAGTTGTTCCTAGTTGGGTTACCATGCCTGCGGCGTGCCAGGTAGTTCCTGAAGTTAATTGATCTCGCTCTATTAATACTGTATCCCAACCATTGTTGGCTAAATGATAAGCTGCGGAACAACCTGCGATACCCCCTCCTATTACAACCACTTTGGTTTCGTGTGGTAGAGCTCTCATTTTAATTTTTTAATAAGTCAGATGCTGGTGTATATTTTAAATTAAAGGCTTCTGATACACCTTTTAGAGTAATGTTTCCTCTGTAAACATTTAAACCTGCCAAATAGTTTTTATTCTCGATAAGTGTTTTTTTATAACCTTGATCAGCTAATTTCAATAAAAGTGGTAACGTGGCTTTATTAAGTGCCATTGTAGATGTTCTTGGCACACCACCAGGCATGTTAGCCACACAATAATGAACAACATCATCTACTAAATATGTTGGATTTGCATGTGTAGTAGGTTTACTCGTTTCTACGCAACCTCCTTGATCAATTGCAACATCAACAATTACAGATCCCTTTTTCATAGATTTGATCATCTCTTTAGTTACTAATTTTGGTGCTTCTGCTCCAGGGATCAAAACTCCTCCTACTAATAAATCACATTCAGAAATTAATTTTTTTAAATCTGTTTTATCACTTTCAGTTGGGATAATTTTATCTCCAAATTGTTTATGAAGTTCTTCTAACCTTTTTTTTGATTTATCAACTACATAAACTTTTCCTCTCAAACCAGTTGCAATTATTGCAGCATTTTCTCCTACTACACCCCCTCCAAGAATTACTACAGTAGCTGGGTCTACGCCTGGTGCGCCACCGATTAATAAACCTCTTCCTTTTTGATTTTTTTCCAAAGCGTGAGCGCCAGCTTGCACGGACATTCTACCTGCAACCGCACTCATAGGAGCTAATAATGGTAATCGGCCGCTATCATCTGTAACCGTTTCGTAAGCAATACAAATTGATTTTGTTTTCATTAAACCTAAAGTTAATTCTTTAGCTGCCGCTAAATGAAGATAGGT
>MDSV01040578.1_pt1 | contig 16218 bp, 14 predicted proteins | sample 810851 | NCBI WGS metagenome assembly MDSV01 (sample SAMN05326640, study PRJNA326480) | marine metagenome | isolation source: seawater | place: Atlantic Ocean: North East | collected 2012 | reverse complement strand
TTTTTTAAGTTTTTTTAATATAGTTGACACTTTATAATTTGAAGTATTTTTGAAAATAAATTTTTCATTATCTATTCTTAAATCTATAATATTTAATATCTCTGAAATTAAATCAGATATGTATATTAAATCCACGTTGTTGTCTTGAATAATTTGAGGACTTATACCATTAATTAATTGACTTGAAAAAGTAGAAATAAAAGAATTATAATTTGGTTTACAAAATGGTCCAAATACATTAGGAATTAAAAGTCCAACTAATGGAATATTTAGAGTATTTTTCAATTCTATTAACAGTTTTCTACTTTCCTTTTTAGATTTTCCATATGGATTATCAGTTGATTCTTGGGTAGAGGATGAAATAATAATTTGAGGATTAATTTTTAGCTTTTCAACTGCATCAATCACTTTTCTAGTTAAATCTAAATTTGTATCGTAAATAAACTTAGGATTTTCGTGTCTGTTTACTGCGGCAAGATGAACAATTACATCACAGTCCGATAGACATGAATCAAGTTGATCAATATTTTCAAAAAATTTATCTTCAAATTCTTTAAGAATATATTTTTCAGGAAATAATTTTAAGGTATTATAAAGATGATATCCAATAAATCCATTTTGGCCAGTTATGCAAATTGTTCTTTTTTTCAAATATATCTTTAGTTAATTAGTTGTTCTTTAATATATTTTAAATTAAGTAATTTATTTTTGATCTCATCAACATTAAGCTGATCAGTATTACTTGAATTATAGTTTTCAACTGAGTCCATACTTTTTCCTTCATCAAAGAATTTATTATAATTTAAATCGCGGTTATCAGCAGGAATTCTATAAAAATTTCCCATATCCTCAGCTTTTAACATTTCTTCTCTGGTACATAAAGTTTCATGAAGTTTTTCTCCATGTCGTGTTCCAATAATTTTGATTTTATTATTCGATTTGAAAATATTTTTAATTGCATTAGCAAGATCAATAATTGATGCAGCTGGAGCTTTATTAACGAATAAATCACCAGGTTTAGCATTTTTGAAAGCAAACAAAACCAGTTCAACAGCCTCATCCAATGACATCATAAATCGAGTCATTTTTGGATCAGTAATTGTAATTGATTTATTTTCTTTTAATTGACTTACAAATAAAGGAATTACAGATCCTCTGGATGCCATAACATTTCCATATCTTGTCAGACAGATAATTGTCTCACTATTGTTTCTTGAAGATGCAATAGCAACTTTTTCCATTAATGCTTTTGAAATACCCATGGCATTTATAGGGTATGCAGCTTTATCAGTACTTAGGCATACAACTTTCTTTATTTTATGAAATATAGCTGCATTAAGAACATTTTGGGTGCCAAAAATATTAGTTTTTGCAGCTTCCATAGGAAAGAATTCACATGATGGAACTTGTTTTAAAGCTGCTGCATGAAAAACATAATCGACGCCTGTCATTGCTATTTCAACGCTTCCATAATCACGAACATCTCCAATGTAAAATTTTATTTTATGATTTTTATATTTAGTTCGCATATCATCTTGTTTTTTTTCATCTCTCGAAAAAATCCTTATTTCTTTGAAATGATCTGTTTTTAAAAAACGGTCAAGAACTGCATTACCAAAAGAACCTGTGCCGCCAGTAATTAATAATATTTTTTGTTTAAACATTTTTTTAGATTTTATAAATATGATTAATCCAATAACAATGGATTAGATAAATTCTTTTAAGTTATTCCATAATACTAAGACTTTTTTATCACTAATATTTTTTGATAGTTCTGATGCATTACCATAAATCAATTTTGAAAGATAATTCTTAAAAAAACTATTTTTTTTAGAATTTAAAAAATTTCTTCTAAAAAAAGATTTTGTTTTTAAACTTGAGTAAAAATGATTAAATGAATTAACATTAAAATGATAGTTTTTATCGAAATAGGGTGTATTTCCTAATACAATAGTTTTTTTCCCATAATATACTGCTTCTAATAAAATTGATCCGTTATGTGTCATACATACATCCGATTTTTTAATTAAATCTTTTTGCCTTTCTTTAGATTTAACAAAAATGATGTTATTGAATTTATTCAATTTAAAGTAAAAATTAATATCTCTTTTTCCAATCATAGCAGGATGTTCTTTTACTAAAACATTTATATTCGAAGGAATGCCTTCAATTAATTTAATTAAAGATTTTTGATATGATATAAAATCTTTTTTTGTTGTCCAATATTCGCAATTATGCTCTGGATAAAATTGGAGTGGCAAATAAATACTTTTTTTATTTAATTTAATACTACTTAAAGATTTTTCTATATAAAATAAATAGAGCCAACTAAGGTTAAAAAAATGTTTTTTGGCAAACAAAAAACTTACATAATAATGATAATTAAGTAGCATGTTTTTTTTCGAAAGTAGCTTAAATCCAAAATAAAATAATTTTAAAAAATTCCTAAAATAATTTTTTAAAAGTAAAGTGAAATAATTATTGTATGAAACCATGTAAGATGGAACATCTTTTTCTTCAAAATAACTTCTTAAATTTTCGAAATCAAATTCATCAGGTTCCCTTGATATATTAGCAATTCCCTTATTTGTAAGAAATAAATAATTATCTAACAAAGATAAACTATAGCCATTATAGACTATTTTATTTCTAGTACAGTATCTAGAAATAATATCAGATATATAACAATCAATATCAATTGATATAACTTTATTTATTTTATTATTTGAAAATATATGTTCGATTGTTAATATAAATGTAGAAATTAACTTCCTTGAATTTTCTAAACTAATATTTCTTAACATCCTATCTCTTAAAATTATTTCATTAATTTCATCATCATTAAAGAAAGAAAAATAATTAGGTTTCTTTTTAAAGTTTTTTTCAATTAAATTAAAAAGCTCATTATCTCCACAATTTTTATGATCACTAAAAAATACTGGTTTTTTTAAGTTTAAAAATTTGGCTAATGATTTATAATACTTAATGTTCCATGGTCTTACATAAAATAAAGTTTTATTATTCACTTTCACTTGACATTAATTGAAGAAAATTATTTTGTTTTGATGATATTGAAATTAGAGAACCAATAACTAGTCCTGCTAATGGATCTGAAATAAAAACATTGCCTATTAATGACATTGTCATAATACATATTGTAATTGAAAAAAAGAAAAAGCTAACTTTATTTTTTAACATTGTCTTTTTAACTCTAAATAATCTAAATATTGGTATAAAATATGTAAAATACAGACCTATTAATCCATGAACAAATAGGTAATATAGAGGTGTAAAATGTAAATAAGATGATGTTCTATTAGCAAAAGCTAAACCAATTTGCTCAGAAGAATAAAATGTTCCAAAACCAAAACCATAAAATATATTTAATGGTGAATCAATAAATTTTAATATTACAGATTGAATCTCTAGACTTCTTCCACTTGTTAAAAGTGCTAAATTATAATTATTAGGTTGTATTAATGTTGAATAATCAATTTCTAAAATCAAATTTAAAGTTTGAATTATTCTTTCATTATAATTAATTGATATTATTAAAATTATACCACCTAATAAACTAAGAAATGTTTTTAATTTAATTGATTCAAAATAATATAAATACATTAAAAATGGAATAATAGCTAAAATCATTGCGCCTCTTTTTCCAGAAAGAATTGCAATTGATAATAGTAATAAAACCTTAAAATATTTATTCTTGTTTTCCCTGAAGCATAAAATAATCAATATGTATATAAACATATTAACTTGAAAGCCATAATAATTTATGTAACCTAAACTATATAAGATAATATATACTAAAAAAAAGATAATCTCGAATTTTAAATTTTTATGAAGCTCATTAATAAAGAGCATAATTCTATCATAACTATTCAAAAATTTATAACCAAAAAATAAGGATGAAAAGAATAATAAATCATAATACAAATGTTTAATTGCAAAATAAAAATCACCATCATTTAAATACATTTGAAGAAATGAAAAAATGATAAAAAAATAAAAGATTAGATGAAGTTTGGTAAATTTTGAATAAATAACATATAAAAAACAAAAAATTGTAGTTAAAAGAGGAATTAAATTAGTGAAAAATGAAATTAAACTAGAATCGGAAGTACTAAATGTAATTGGAATGAACATTGCTATACCAATCCACCTAAATCTTAATAAATACCTAAAAATTAATGGTAAAATTTGTTTATGCTTTTGCATTTTTAGATAGATTTGAACTTTTTTATTAAATAAAACATATTTATAATACCCAAAAATAAAAAGGGGACCAGCAAATAAATCTCTATTATCTTTTCACCTATTATGTTAAATTTTAAAAAATAATATATTAATGTATATAATGAGATTATAAATACTTGTGATAAAACATAGAATAATTGCTTATTAAGAAAAATAACAACATAATTAAAGTATTCAATAAGAAAAAGAAAGGTGATACAAAAAATTCCTACAATAACAAAACTAGTTTCAAATTCAAAATCCATTAATTTAAAATAATATATGAGAGAGGGTGTAAAAAAAATATAAATAAAAGAATAAATAATAATAAGTGGTTTTAAATGAGATTTTAAAAACCTCTTAATATTTTGCTGATTATTTGCTGCAGTAGCAAAAATTTTATTGTAATATAAATTCAAAACAGAATTTAAAACTAAATACATTATAATTAAATTTATAATTGTGGAATATGCATTATATTCATCAGGGTAAAAATCAAGAAAAATTGCTTTTATTAGAATAATAATTATTCCAAATAAAAATGTAGCAATAATTTGTTTGTAACCTAAATCAAAAATTATCTTAAATAAACTTCTTCTAAATCTTACCTTATTAAAACTAAAAAATAATAAAAACTCTGGAATAAAAGTTTTAATTATTACAAGCAAACCTATAACCGAACACAATCCTGTTAGCAATATATAATTTTGATAATTTTCATAAATAAAAAAATATCCAAACATCAAATAAAATACAGAATTTAATGCCTTAATTGTTTGAGAAAAAATCAGTTTATTTTTGATAACAAGGAATTTTTCTAAAATGAGGATTATCAAAAAGGAAAAAGCCAGTGGTAATGAATATATATTTTGAAAATCATAGATCACAAATATTATAAAAAATAAAACGAAAGAAATTAAAATTATTAAAATCGTCGATTTAAAGATTTCAATTGAAAGTATTTTATTTTTGAGTTTATAAAACAATACAAAATATCCTGAGTGTAAACCAAAAGTTGCCAGTATTGCAAAGTTTATCAAAATAGACCTTTGATAATCAAACAATTTAAATGTGAGTCCAATTAAAACTGGTAAATATAATATTTCGAATAAGGTTACTAATCCAGTTAAAAATCTTACTATAAATAAATTAATTAGATCTTTTTTGGATCTATATAAATTTAACATTTTTGCATTACGCATTTCATGTGCCCAGACATCAAATGTTTTTGAATTAGATTTTGAATATTTTCACTCTTTTTTGAATCTATTTTTAAATTTTCATCAAAGTAATCTTTAAACCAATTTGCATCCAGTTTATTTAATGTCTTATTAATATGAGTTTTATCATATTGGTTAAGATTATTCAATAAAATTTCAATATCAAATTTCCCTGGTGTTGAAATATCTAAACACTTAAAAGAATTATTTAAAGCAAGATGATTTATTGACTTAGGATTAAATAACCTTACGTGATCAAATCCAATATTTCTAGATTTAATTGTTTGTAATTGGGTTTCAATACTCCAACCATTTGGAGTACTAAGAGCAAATAACCCACTAACCTTTAAAACTTTACTTATTAAATTGAGAAATTTATTTGGATAAAGAATATGCTCTAAAACTTCAAAAGCTAATACTAAATCACATCTATCTGTAAATTTTTTACTTATATTCTCGTCTAAAATTCCTTGAACATAAATAATTTTTTCGTTTTTTATTTCAAGAGGTTGAGGTTCAATAACTATTATATTTTCAATAAGATGATTAAAATTATTTAATAAAACCTTTATTAACTCTCCATTGCCAGCTCCTATTTCCAAAATTGTAAGTTTTCGATTATTTTTTTTAAAACAACTATGTAAAAAGTTTTCTAAGTACTCCACTCGATCAACATAAAGATTTTTTCTAGATTTAAGGTTAACTATTGCTTCCCTCCACATTTTTAATGCCTTACTTTTAATAATATAATTAGTTTTTATTTCTTCAGGTGGAAATGGATTTATAAATAACAAATTACAATTATCACAAGATTCATAATTCAATCCTTGGTGTATAAATTCTTTACTAAGATTTGATGAACCACATGATGGACATTTTTTAAATTTTACAAACTTTGAAATATAAGGAAGTATTAATTCTTTAACATCCTCATTAACTAGTTTAACCCATTGATCTTCAATGTTATCATTATGGATTTCTTTTTCTTTAAACATATTTTATTTATTTTAAATTTACTTATTCCACCAGATTTTATGAGGATTTATTCCAAATTCCATTTCTCCAATTCCAGCAAAATTATATTTATTTAAATGATCTAAAAAAGATAGAATTGATGGTTTAAAATGAAAAACAGCTACTGTTCTTTCTCCATCACTACATCTGCCTCCTAAATGAAAACCATTTATATCAAAAATAAAACCATCTCCAATATCTCCAAATACAGTTTTGCCTTCTGTAACAGGTGTTTTTCTGTCTCGACTATTACCAAAATGTGGTATTATTTTTCCCTTTTTGTGTGTGCCCTCATTATATCTAAAAGCACCCAGTTTTTCTGAATCTACTTTTGATAAATAGACAATAAGTTTATATGAATTTCTAGGTTGGTTATCTTTGTGCCATATGAAACTGCCTTCATTTATAAAGCTTTTTGGAAATGTTTTAAATAGATTTAAAGAAACTAGTCTGATATTTGAACCTATATGGTTTTGAATTAGATCAATTACATCAGACTCTACTAGTTTCTTTATTAATAAAGTTCTTAGTTTATTTTTTATTTTGAGAAAAATGTATTCTGGATTTTGAACAAATCCTTCTTTGTAAAAACTCTCTTTAAAAGAAACACAAGATTTTTCATCTAAAAAATATTCATTAATTATATTTATTTCTTGTTTTGATAAATTAAAAACATTCTTTTTAACAACGATGCCTTTTTCATCTAAATCACGATTTAAAATTTTATATCCTTTAAAGTTTTTTGAAGACTCATTATAATATTTATTGTATCTATAATTAACTAACAATCCTCTGTAAAGTTTGAATGGTGAATAAACTGAATATTTGGATAAAGTCTTTTGTAATCCAAAAAAGTGAAAAAGTTTTTTTATGTAATATTTCATGTTTTTATATTTATAATTGATTGATTTCCAAATTTATCGTTTGATGCTACTTTGATAACTGATAAATTTGATTTTTCAATGGTTGATGAGTTAAATGTGTAATAAAATTTATTTGAATTAATTGTTCCAAAATCGAAATTATCAGTGAAGAATTTCTTATTTTTTGTTTTAATTGCCAAAAACGGTTGAGGTCCCCAAATATCTCCTTCCAAGATATTTATTTCTAAAACATTATTTTCAATCCATTTATAACCTAATTTTATTTTATTATTTTTTCTTTTAGATCCATATCCTAAACATTCATTGAAAGCATCTATTGAATCAGAAAACACAAAAGGTATTTTATAATTTTTAGAAACTTTCTTTAATATTTTATAAAACTCTTCAATCTCATATTTCATATTTCTAAAATCATGATTTGTAATTCCTAAATAAATTGACTTATTACTTTTTTCTGCAGATTGGAATGCCAAATTGATTTCATTTTCATTAATATTTCTAAATCTGGTTTTTAGATTTAAACATTTTGCAATAGTTCTTCTTAGATTTCCCTCTTTTCTCCAATCCAAAAATGAAGGATTATATAATTCCCAATTATTTTTAGCCCCTCTCCAATCTCCTAAAGAACCGTACTTTGAATCGTTGTAAATTTCATAATTATCATCTTTATTTAAAGATTGATTCGATGCATCAAATGGCATCCACATTTCTAGCCAAATATTTGAGTCAGGTCTAACTGTATGAAAACCAGCTCTATTTACAACAGGAAAAAAATTGAACTCTATTAATCTCCTTACAAGAATTTCATTAATAATCTTTGACGAATTCCAATAACTTGAAGCACAAACATTAGCTTTTTTTGAAAAAGGTATAGGATGAAAATGCCAATCAACTCTTTTTAAAGTCAATTGTTTTTTAGCATAGTAATTTATATAAAATTTCAAAATCTCATTGTGTCCAGTAATTCTTCTCCTTGGATTATCTTCAAAACCAACATGATCCATAATGTGCCAATTAAACTTCCAACTATTTCCATATGAATCCTTAATATTATTAGTAAATTCTTTTGAAAATAAGGTGTCTAACATATCTGATATTTCATCAAAATTTCCATAAGTGTTTAAATAATTAAAATTAATTTGACTTTTATCAACTTTTTTTGTTTTTAAAATTTTTTCTAGAATTTCGTCTAATGACTCTAGTCCTTTAAAAAAATCTTTCTTTAAGGATAATAAATTTATTATTCTTTCCTTTTTTTCATCTAATGATTCATATAGAGGGCCTTCAGTATCTACATGATGGACAATATGTATACAGTTTTTCATTTTATTGTCTTTAATATATATTCTGCAATTTTAAAATCTAAAATATTATCAATATCAACTGATGAATAATTATCCATAACATATTTTTTGACTCTAGAAAAGTTGTGAATTTCATTATTTAATATTGATTTCTTTTTGATAATATATATTGCACCATTAAACTCCCAAACCTTTGGACAAGATTGTCTAGTAACAAAATTAGATTCTTTAATTTTTTTTAAATAATGTTTATTATCCTCTTCAAATAATACAAAATATGGATTGCTCTTTGTCTCTTTGACGCTTACAATCATATCTAAATCTTTATGGTAAAGTTTTAATGCATTCAATATATCTTTTGATGTTCTTAAAGGAGATGTTGGTTGTAATAGTACTATATAATCAATTTTAAAATTCCTTTCATTTTCATAATATTCAATAGCATGTAAAACAACTTCCCTTTGACTTGAATTATCTTTAGCTATTTTTATTGGTCTTAAAAATGGCACTGAAAGTCCTGTCTTTTCTACAACAGATTTAATTTTTTTAGAATCTGTACTAACACAAATTTGATAATCTTCAAATACTTTTCGAGCTGCTTCAATTGTGTAATTAATTAGAGGGGTCCCATTTAATATTTTTATGTTTTTATTAGGCAAACCCTTTGATCCTCCTCTAGCCGGTATAATTACTAAAGCATTTTTCATTTTAAATATTGAGCCATTTCCTTTGCTTTATTATATTGAATAGAATTTCCTATATCTATCCAAAAACCTCTAATTGGAACATGAATTAATTTTTGACCATTGTCAATTAATTTATCCATTAAATCTGTAATATTATAAAATGTATTTTCTGGTATTTGATCTAAAAATTCTTTTTTTAATAAATAAATACCTGCACTAGAATAATATCTAAGTGATGGTTTTTCTGTGAAGGAGTTTATTACATTATCATTATTATCAAAAACTGCGTATGGAATATCTACATTGAAATCCTTTGAAGCAATAGCCATATCAGCATTATTGTTTATGAGATTCAAATAAATTTCTTCAACATTAATATTTGTAAATAGATCGCTATTTAGTACTAAAATATGATCGGTCTTTATGTTTTTTAACATTGATAAAGAACCAGCAGTTCCAAGTTCTATTTCCTCACGGATATACTCTATATTAATACCCTTTGAAGAGCCATCACCAAAATAATTTTCAATTTGTTGACCTAAATATTTTACTGAAATATAAATTTTATTAATTCCAAATTCAATTAATCTATCAATATTATGCTCAATTATTGGTTTATCGTTAAGCGGCAACATGGGTTTGGGTACTAAATCTGTTAATGGACTTAATCTTTTACCTCTTCCTCCAGCCATTATCATGCATTCAACTGGAATTATTGCCTTCGTTTTATCTAAGTCTAATACCCTGCTTAATATTTTTTTTCTATTTAATAATGGAATTATTTTTAAATTTTGTTTTCTAAATTTATCTAATCCAATATAACCATCAGTTTCGTTCTCGTAAACAAAATTTCTGTTGCAGATTTCTTCAATTTTGACGCTTAACGAGAAACCACTTAAAATAGCTCTTCTTATATCTCCATCTGTAAGAGATCCAATTATTTCTTTTTTACTTTTACATACAAATAAAATTAATCTACTAATGTAGTTTTCTGGAATAGAGTTCAAAACTTCTAATGCTTCCAAAATAGTCTTATCTTTATCAATAATTATTTTTTTAAAGTCCATTTAGTCAATATATTTAATTAGTTGGAAAGCTTCAGCATATTCAACTCCAGAGGTTGCTCCTCTAAAAGTTGCCAAAGCTTTAATATTTCTGATGGATCTTGGGAAAGGATGACTACCTAATTCTGATTCATAAATTTTCATCAAATTTATTTTATCATCTATAAAATTAGATATATCAATAAAGTAATTTGGTTGGAAAACTTTTTCAGGAATAGCAGGTGCAAATTCAGTTTCTGAAATACATTCATAAAGTAACACTTTTTTTATGAATGGATATCTGAAAGATTTTGTACATGCCATTACCGCATTAAATGTGAATAAATGATCAGAATGTGCATCTGTTCGATTAACACAGTATACAATTTCAGGCTTAACTTCATAAAAAACATCTGAAATTTTTGGTACCATAGAAATTATAGATAATGAAGAAAGATTTGCAGCTGGATAGTCTAGTATAAATAATTTCTTAAATCCAACTTTATTTTTAATTTCTTCAATTTCTTGATTTCTTTTTAAAATTCGATCTTGAGAGTAATTTTTTAGATTTAAAATATTAGTTGTTATCAACCAATATACATTATCTCCTTGCTTGACATGTTTTAAAATAGTTCCTCCTGCACCTAAAATTTCATCATCAGGGTGTGCAGAAATTATGATTATATTTTTCATATTAAATATGTATTAATGTCTGGATTTTTTTGAAATTCATGATCAGTTATCCATATCGATGAATCCATTGTCTTAACTAAAAAAGAATTATCTTTTATGTCTATTACTTTTCCAGGCTCGATATTTTCATTCATCTCAGGGCCTATTTCAGATTTCCAAACTTTTATTTCATTTCCTAAGTATTCTATATGGGCACCAACATAAGGATAATGAAGAGCCCTAATCAAATTATATATAGTTAATGAATTTGATGTAAAATTAATTTTACCATCGTGATTACTTCTTTTTCTCCAATAATTTGATTTATTATGGTCCTGTTTAATCATATTCAAATTATTATTCAAATATGAATTTGTAAAGTAATTTAGCTGTCTTTTTGCAGATTTTTCTAATAAATTATACAAATCATTAGCATACATATGATTTGTAATTGCTATTTTCTTTTGACTAATTATATCACCACTATCTGCACCTTCGTCCATTTTAAAAAAAGTTGAAGCAGTTGATTTTAAGCCTAAAGATAAAGCCCATATAATAGGATGTCTTCCCCTATTTTTTGGTAATTCAGCTGGATGATATCCTACCACACCTTTTGGACATAATCCAAGTAGTTTACTTTTAATTAATGATGACCATCCAAAACAATAAATAATATCAGGTTTTAGTTTAGAAATCCAGTTGATTGTTTTTTGTGAATTTATATCTTTAATATATTTAAAAGGAATTTTATTTGAAATTGCAATAGTTGATAAATCAAAATGATCTGAATTAAAATTAGATTTTTTTTTAGTTGCAATACCAACAACTTGGATACCATTAATTTTAATTAAAGTATCTAACATTGATTTTGAAAACTGAACAGCTCCAATAAAAAAAATTTTCATAAATCGTAAAACCTTTTAATTAATATGTTATTCAAATCATAACTTTTAAGAGTTTCCTTAATCTTTTTAGAGGCTCCTCCAGATCCGTATGGATTTACAGTATTTTTTAAAGATTTTTGAAATTTATTGTCTAGAGCAGCTTTAATAGATTTTAAAATATCATTAAAATTAGGATTACAGTCAATAACAGATGATGCTTTTAACCTTCCATCTTGTCTTGAACCTATATTAACAGTAGGTATTTTAAAACTAGGAGCCTCTACTAATCCGCTAGATGAATTACCAATAACTGCAGAAAAATGGTTTAAAGCTGATAAATATCTTAATTGCCCTAATGATGTTATTGCAAGTGATTTTTTTGAATTCAATTTTACATAATCCTCAATTAGTTTAATAATTATCCTGCCGTTTGTATCAGAATTGGGCAATGTAAAAAGTATTTTAGCGTCATCAAATTCTGACAATGCAGACAATAATTCACTGAATTGCTTCTTAGCACTATTATTTTCTAAAGTAACAGGGTGAAAGGTTACTAAAAAATTTAACTCTCCTAATTTAAAATTTATTGATTTTTCAAACTCACTTTTATTAAGTAAATTAAGATTACTTATGTTATCAAGTCCAGGTGCACCAAAATTAAATATACGTTTTGGATTTTCTCCTAATTGTATAACTCGCTTTAAATATTGTTCATTTGCTGTAAAATGCAAATGAGACATTTTTGTTATAGAGTGTCTTATAGCTTCATCAATAAGCCCTTCAGTTGCTTCTCCACCATGTAAATGTGCTACAGGTATTCTAGAAATCATAGCAGCAGCTACAGCTGAAAAAATCTCAAATCTATCACCAAGTACTACACATATATCTGGTTCTAAATCACTAAAAGCTTCTGAAAATGAGATCATTGCTAATCCCATTGACTTGGAAATACCTACAGATGAATCAGAAGATAGTATGACTTCTATTTTTTTTGAAATTTTAAAATTATCTTTTTCTATAATTTTGTATGTTAATCCAAATTCGGCAGATAGATGCATACCAGTCACAATAAGTTGAAGTTCAAGATCTGGATCAGATTCTATTTCTTTTAACAACCAATACATTAAGCCATACTCTGCCCTAGTTCCAGTAACTACACAAATTTTTCTTTTTTTCATATAATGTCATGCCAACTTAAATAGTTGCCTTTATATAATTTTTTCTTTGCTTTTTTACCTAAAACTTGATTCCATTTCATTGGACTGATACCTTTATTCGGTCTTAAAGTTGTCAAGTGATTTTTTGTAATAATTTCATCCTTCAAAACATCTTTAATTAAATGAATACTTTTTCTAACATTAACAAGGTTCTTTTTCTCACTATTTGAAACATTTTTAATTCCATCGCCCTGCATAACCATTTCGATATTTCTTATTGATTTAACCATAGCTTTTAACTCATTTGGTTCTAAGGATGCTTGGTGGTCAGGACCCTCCATCGATCTATCTAATGTGAAGTGTTTTTCAATGATTTTTGCACCCAATGCAACTGCGGCAATGGGAACTTCAATTCCTAAAGTGTGATCACTGTAGCCAACATCAATTTTTAAACTGTTTTTAATAGTTTGCATTGCTTTTAAATTAACATCATTCATTGGAGTAGGATATTCAGTATTACAGTGTAAAACCGTAATATTCTTTTTTTCAATTTTTCCTGAAATTAAAATTTTTACTGCTTGTTCTATTTCAAATATTTCAGACATTCCAGTTGATAAAACAACTGTCTTTCCCAAAGAGGATATTTTTTTTAAGTAAGGGTAATTAGTAATTTCTCCACTCGGAACTTTAAAAAAATCCAAATTTAATTTGTTAAGAAAATCTAATCCATTCAAATCAAAAGCAGTAGAACAAAACTTTATATTTTTAGAACTACAATAATCAATTAATTCATAATGGACTTTTTCACTCAGTTCAAGTTTTTTAAGCATATTAAATTGAGTTTTATCCAATGATTTCTGATTTTCTTTTAATTGATATTTAGCTTTTTTTGCACTCTTACTAACAATCTTGTCAGTCTTAAAAGTTTGAAACTTAACATAATCTACTTTAGCATCTGCTGCAGCATCAATTAATTTTTTAGCAATATTGATATCTCCGTTATGGTTTACACCAGCTTCAGCGATTATAATAGTTTTTTTCATTATCTATAAACTTAAATAAGAAATTTCAAAAGTTTTAGTAACGATAATATTCTGGTTTGTAAGGTCCCTCTACTTTTACGCCAATATATTCAGCCTGTTCATTATTTAAAACTTCAAGTTCAACACCTAATTTTTTTAAATGTAGCTTGGCTACCTTTTCATCCAAATGCTTAGGAAGCATGTAAACTTTATTTTCATAGGACTCAGAATTTAACCACAATTCTAATTGAGCTAATGTTTGATTTGTAAATGAATTACTCATTACAAAGCTAGGGTGGCCAGTAGCACAGCCTAAATTAACTAGCCTTCCTTCAGCTAAAATAATTACATCTTTACCTTCTATATTATACAAATCTACTTGAGGTTTAATTTCATCTTTGGTATGCCCATAATTTTCATTTAACCAAGCCATGTCTATTTCATTATCAAAATGGCCAATATTGCAAACTATAGCTTTATCCTTCATTAATCTAAAGTGTTCTTCTTTTAAAATGTCTTTATTTCCAGTTGCAGTTACAATTATATCTGAATTTCCAATTGCTGTTTTCATTTTTTTAACCTCATATCCATCCATTGAAGCTTGTAAAGCACATATTGGATCTATTTCAACAACAGTTACTATAGCACCTGCACCGGAAAAAGAAGCAACAGTTCCTTTACCAACATCACCATAACCAGCAACCAATACTCTTTTACCTGCCATCATAATATCTGTAGCTCTTCTAACTGCATCAACTGCACTTTCTTGACAACCATACTTATTATCAAATTTAGATTTAGTAACAGAATCGTTTACATTAATAGCTGGTAATGGTAGAGTTCCTTTTTGAACTCTTTCATATAACCTATGAACTCCTGTAGTTGTTTCTTCAGATAAACCCTTAATCCCGTCAACTAGTTCTGGATAATGGTCTAATACCAAATTTGTTAAATCTCCACCATCATCCAAGATCATGTTTAATGGCTCCTTATTTTTTCCAAAAAAAACAGTTTGTTTTATACACCATTCAAATTCTTCTTCGTTCATACCTTTCCAAGCATAAACTGGAATACCAACTGCCGCAATTGCTGCTGCTGCATGATCTTGAGTTGAAAATATATTACATGAGCTCCAAGTTACATTAGCACCCAACTCAACTAATGTCTCTATAAGTACTGCTGTTTGAATAGTCATGTGAAGACAGCCTGCTATTCTAGCACCTTTTAATGGTTTTGTATTTTTATATTCTTCCCTTAATGCCATAAGTCCTGGCATCTCAGATTCAGCTAATCTAATTTCTTTTCTTCCCCACGCAGCTAAAGAGATATCTTTTACCTTGTAAGGAATGTATTTTGTATTGCTCATTTAATATAATTTAAGTTTGGATTTAATTTTATCTATCATATCTAATTTTTCCCAAGTAAATAATTCTACATTTAAAGTTTTAGACTCTCCGTTTGGCAAATTAAATGTCTTAGTTATAAATTTAGGTTTTCTACCCATGTGACCATATGAAGCCGTTTCTGTATATATTGGATTTCTTAACTTTAATCTCTTTTCAATAAAATAAGGACGCATATCAAAAATTTCTTTAACAACTTTCGCTAATTCACTATCATTCATGGAGATTTTTGATGTTCCAAAAGTATTAAGAAATATTCCCATTGGCTTAGCTACTCCAATAGCATAACTGACTTGAACTAAGCATTCATCAGCAACACCTGCAGCTACTAAATTTTTAGCGATATGTCTTGTGGCATAAGCAGCACTTCTATCTACTTTACTAGGATCTTTTCCGGAAAAAGCTCCTCCTCCATGTGCACCCTTACCTCCATATGTGTCAACTATGATTTTTCTTCCAGTAAGACCAGTGTCTCCGTGAGGGCCACCAATAACAAACTTTCCTGTTGGATTTATATGATACTCAATTTCATCATTAAAAAATTTTTTATAGTATGGATATTTTTGAAGTAATCTTGGAATTAATATTGAAGTTATATCCAACTTAATTTTAGCCAACATTTTATCTTCAATATCAAAATCATCATGCTGAGTAGAAACAACTATAGCAACAATTTTTTCAGGCTTA
>MDSV01014916.1_pt1 | contig 16218 bp, 18 predicted proteins | sample 810851 | NCBI WGS metagenome assembly MDSV01 (sample SAMN05326640, study PRJNA326480) | marine metagenome | isolation source: seawater | place: Atlantic Ocean: North East | collected 2012 | reverse complement strand
CTATTTCAATGTTCAATTTGGGTTGAAAAAGTATAATTCGGTTTTTTTTAAAATTATAAAGATTTTGAGTAGGATGTTATTCCGGTTCTAAGTTTTTCTATAATTTCATCAATGTGTTTTTTTTCTGAGATAAATGGAGGTGCTATTATCAAACAATCTCCAGTAGCTTTAAAATTAACACCGTTTTCGTAGCACTTTTTGTAAGTTTGAAATCCAGCTTTTCCAGGTCTATCAGTTTTTTTTATATCTATACCTCCCATTAATCCATAACCCCTTATGTTTTCAATACAATCGATATCTTTAAGAGAGAACAATCCGTCTAAAAAATAAGATGAAAGATTTTTTGCCCTATTAAATATATCTTCCTTTTCGAAAATATCTTGTACAGCAAGAGCTGCTGCTACAGCTACAGGTATTCCTGAATATGTATAACCATGAAACAATTCAATAACACCATCGGGAGAAGCATTTACAATAGTGTCGTAAATTTCTTCTTTAACAGCTACCACCCCCATAGGTACAATTCCATTTGTAGTAGCTTTAGCCATGGTCATAATATCAGGAGTAACACCATATTCTTTGGCAGCAAAAGACGATCCTGTTCTGCCCCATCCAGTAATTACCTCATCGAATATCAAAAGTATGTCATGCTTATCACAAATTTTTCTAAGTCTATCTAAATAACCTTTAGGTGGCACCAAGGTTCCTGTTGAACCTGAAATTGGTTCCACAATACATGCGGCAATATTTTCTGCACCAAAATTTAAAGCTATTCTTTCTAGATCGTCTGCTAATTCGGCACCTGTTTCAGGTTGACCTTTTACAAATTTATGTTCAGGTAAGTGAGTATGTCTCATATGAACAACGCCTGGCATTAAAATACTTGCAAATGTTTTAACGTTATTGATCATTCCTCCAACTGATGTAGCGCCTATATTCATGCCGTGATATGCTCTTTCTCTTCCAACAAATCTAAAGCGCTGTCCATGGCCACGAGCTTTATGATAGGCAATACAAATTTTTAAAGCTGTTTCAACAGCGGTGGATCCGCAAATGGTATAAAAAATTTGATTGAGATTTCCCGGAGTATGCTTGGCAATTTTTGTTGCTAATTCAAAAGACCCTCCATATCCTTGTTGAAAAGGCTGAACATAATCAAGAGTTTCGAGTTGTTTTGTTATTGCGCTAATAATTTCTTTTCTTCCATGTCCTAGTGGATTGCAAAATAATCCTGAACTAGCATCTATTTGTGTTCTTCCTTTATGATCTTTTAAATAAACACCTTTAGCCTCAGTTATAAGCCTAGGATCTTTTTTGAATTCTTTGTTTGATGTAAAAGGCATCCAATGTTCATGTAATGAATTTGGTATACTTGTTCTATTTTGAGATGCCATGAATTTATTTGCCCGGTTCTTTATAAGTTGAAGACATTTTTTTTGCAGTATCTGCTATTTTATTTAAATCTTGTGACTCAAGTATTGTAAAATTTTCAACAGTACCACTTGATACAGCAACCATCTTTGCAGCTGCCATTTGTTCAAAAGTGCCTTCTAAAACAGCAATGAAATCAAATGCACCTCTTAAAAGGGAATAGTCCATCATCTTTGCGCCACCTGCCTCCACAAGAGCTTGTGTTGCTGCTTTTCTATTTGTAGATGGATTATTTATAAAACCAGCCAATCCTTTAGCTGTATAACAACCCATTGTATAAAATTTAGCCATTTTTACTCCTTTAATTTAAACATCAATTATTACAAATTTTTTTTCTAATAACCAGACTTAATTATTGATTGTATATCCGATTCAACCATATCTTTAACTAGACTTTTAAATGAAATTTTGGGTTTCCATTTTAAAATTCTCTTAGCTTTAGAATAATTTCCCAGTAAAGTGTTAACTTCTGCTGGTCTAAAAAGACTTTTATCAATAACTATATGTTTTCTATAATCTAAACCAGCAACAGAAAATGCCAATTTTGCAAATTCTCTTACAGAGTGTTGTTTGCCTGTTGCAACAACAAAATCATCTGGTTTCTTCTTTTGTAACATCATCCACATTGCTTCAACATAATCTTTTGCGTGCCCCCAATCTCTTTTTGCGTCTAAGTTTCCTAAAGTTAATTTTTTTTCCATTCCAAGTTTTATTTTTGCTACTCCATGTGAAATTTTTCTTGTCACAAACTCAAAGCCTCTTCTTGGAGACTCATGATTAAATAATATTCCAGTACAACAGAAAAGATTATAAGCTTCTCTATAATTTCTAGTTAAATCATGACCTGTCACTTTTGATATTCCATAAGCAGATCTTGGGTAAAATGGAGTATTTTCAGATTGAGGTATTTCTTGAACTTTTCCAAACATTTCGGATGAGCCAGCAAAATATAATTTAGTTTTTGGAGAAAAATCTTTTACAGCAGATAACAAATAGTGAGTTCCATTAATATTAATATTCAAAGTTGAAAACTCATCTCTAAATGAGTAATCCACGTAACTTTGTGCAGCTAGATGATAAATTTCTGTTGGTTTTATTTTTTGAATTATTTTAACAATACTTGCATAACTTTCGAGAGAGGCTGCATGTATATTAATTTTCTTAATTATATCTTTGATTCTCCAAAGTCTGTGACTTCTATCTTCTAAGGCGACACGTCTTACAATCCCATGGACTTTATATTTTTTTTTAATTAAAAATTCAGCTAAGTATGAGCCGTCTTGACCTGTAATACCGGTGATAAGTGCTACTTTTCTCATTTATATATTTAATTTTTTTATAATGGGACTATAGTATGAAGCATAAAGTATTCAAATTAAATGTTAAAATTAACCCTTAATATTATATTTTTCTTTATTTCAATACTAATATCTTTCCAGGCTTTTGCCGCAGAATTTAAAGGAAAATTTATCCAAGGTCACTTCATTGTAGGTAAAACTGAACCAAATTCAAAAATTTGGGTCGATAATAAGAGGTTAAAAGTTACAAATGATGGTTATTTTGTATTTGGTATTGGAAGGGATCGAAAATATGATGTTGTTATAACAAAAGACTTTGAAAATACTATGCAAAAAATTGTTAAGAAGGTTCAAAGAAGAAAATATAAAATTCAAAGAATTGATGGACTTCCTGAAAAAAAAGTAACCCCTCCAAAAGAAGTTTACGAAAGAATAAAAAAAGAAAATAAAATCATATCAGACGCAAGAGAGATAAATAGTAATTTAACATTTTTCAAAAATAAATTTATTTCTCCACTTGATAATGCAATTATAACTGGCGTTTATGGCAGTCAGAGAATTCTAAATGGAAAACCTAAGTGGCCTCACTATGGTATAGACTTTGCTGCAAAAGAAGGAACAGAAATAAAAGCTATGTTGGATGGAACTGCATCTATGGTTGAGCCCGATTTATTTTATACTGGTGGAACATTAATATTTGATCACGGCCATGGGATTTCAACCTTATATATGCATATGCAAAAGATTTATGTTAAGAAAGGGCAAAAAGTAAAGCAAGGAGATATAATTGGAACTGTAGGCTCTACGGGAAGATCAACCGGGGCCCATCTAGATGTAAGACTGAATTGGTTTGGTACAAGATTGGATCCTGCAACAGTTCTAAATATTAATTGATCTAATCTTTCTCAAACTTATTTTTGTAGTTCTCAATTAAATTTTTATTTTGAGAATTTTTATATAAGATAAAATTTCCGCATGCCAAAATGTCTAGATCTGTACCCATAAAACATCTAAAGGCATCTTCAATTGTACACACCATTGGTTCTCCTCTAACATTAAAAGAGGTATTAACTATTAAAGAGCATCCTGTAATTTCTTTAAACTTTTCAATAAGTTTGTAATATTTCAAATTAGTTTCTTTATGAACAGTTTGTATTCTTGCTGAATAGTCAACGTGAGTTACTGCTGGTATAGAGGATCTTTTTATATTTAGTTTTTTAATACCAAAAAGACTTTTATCTTTTTCGCTCATAGGTATTTGGATATCTTTTTTTACTTCGGCAACAAAAAGCATATAAGGACTATCAGTTTCCATATCAAACCATTCATTTACATCTTCTCTAAGAACTGAAGGTGCAAAGGGTCTGAAACTTTCTCTGAACTTAACTTTTAAATTGAGTTGTTTTTGCATTTTTTCAGATCTGGGGTCTGCAATAATTGATCTGGCACCTAAAGCTCTGGGTCCAAATTCCATACGTCCTTGGAACCATCCCACAGTTTTTTTGTCTTTTAATTCATTTGCGATAGTATTAATTAAATTATCCTCATTTTTCCTTTCATACTTTGCGCCTAGTTTTTTTAAAGTATTTTCAATTTCGTTATCACTAAAAGAAGGGCCAAGATAAGAACCCTTCATTTCATCTGCGTTGTTTACTACTTTTCTTTTATTTCCAAGTTCATTATACCAAAATGCTAAAGCTGCTCCTAAAGATCCGCCTGCATCCCCTGCCGCTGGTTGAAACCAGATATTTTTAAAAATATTTTTTTTTAAAATTTTTCCATTCGCTACGCAATTTAAAGCAACACCTCCAGCCATACACAAATTTTTTATATTTGTTTCTTTTGAAATAGAAGTTGCAAGCTTTAAAACAATTTCTTCAGTAACGGCTTGAATAGATGAGGCAATATCCATGTGAAATTGGGTCAATAGCTCATTTTCTGGATTTCTTGCATTTTTGCCAAATAACTTTGAAAAATTTTTGTTTGTCATAGTTAAGCCAGTTGCATAATTAAAATAGTTCATATTAAGTCTAAAAGATCCATCGTCCTTTAAATCAATAAGCTCTTTTAGAATAATGTCTTTATACCTGGGTTTTCCATATGGAGCTAAACCCATGACTTTATATTCGCCGCTATTGACTTTAAATCCTGTGTAATAAGTAAATGCTGAATAAAGTAATCCAATCGAGTGGGGGAAATGGATTTCTTTAACCATTTCTAGATTGTTTTCTTTTCCTATTGCAACAGTAGTTGTTGCCCACTCTCCTACTCCATCTAAAGTTAAAACTACAGCTTCATTAAAAGGAGATGGATAAAACGCACTTGCTGCATGACTGTAATGATGTTCTGAAAAGTGAATTTTGTTTATATCTTTAAAATTTTTGTCATGTTGTTGGAGTTTATCAAAAAGGAATTTTTTTTGAAAAAGTTTTTCTCTTAACCAAATGGGCATTGACATCGAAAAGGATGCAAAACCTTTGGGCGCAAAAGCTAAATATGTTTCAAGCAATCTTTCAAATTTTAAAAATGGTTTTTCAAAAAAAACAATATGGTCTATTTCGTTTAATTTTAATTTTGAGTAATTTAAAACAAATTCAACTGCATTATAAGGATATCTTGGATCATGTTTTTTTCTGGAAAATCTTTCTTCCTGAGCTGCAGAAATAATTTTACCATCAACAACTAATGCTGCAGCGCTGTCATGATAAAATGCTGAAATGCCTAAAATTGATTTCACTTAAAAAATTGTATAAATAAATGGAGCTACGGCTGATCCTTGGCTAAGCACAATAATAATACCAAAAAATGCTAAAACAATAATAATTGGAAATAGCCAATATTTTTTTCTCTCTTTTAAAAAATCTAAAAATTCTTTTAAAAAACTTAACATTAAAATTGCCTTTTCATTGAGCCAACTTTTTTATCTCTTTTAATCCAATAGGAATTTTTTTTTAAAAACTTTATGTTTAATAAATCTTTCCCTATCAGTCGCATAAACAAACCTATTGGCGTTATAATTGCAAAATAAATTATTGCCATAACAATTGGTGCAAAAAATTTTCCAAGTAATTCTCCAAACTTGATCCAAATAAAATTTAATGGCTTTAATAATTGAGAATTAAGTAAACCTAGAATTAAAAAAATAACTGAGATTGAGATTGACCAGACTCTTAAAGATCCACCTTCAATAATAGGCCAAACAGATATTAAGCCAAAAACTATACAAAAAAGTATACCAAAGCTTCTATTGGAACTAATCTTTTCCATTAGTACTTTGATATATTATTGTTTAAAATTTTTCAAATTTATTTAAGCTGCTATCTGCAATTTATGTTTTGATACCATTCCGCTTAAGAAATTCCAAAGATATCTTGCTGTATACAAAGAAGCTGCTTCGGCTTTTTCTTTCTCATCATCAGATAAACCATCTAATAATTTTTCACACTCTTTTCGGTGAATAACATCCGCAGCTTTATGGGCTTCAAAAAATTCAAGACCTTCTTTTGAGTTCACTCCATAAAATTTTTTTAAACCTCTGATTTTAGTTTCTGCTATTTCAGGAATTTGTCTCTCATAAGTATATAGAGATGCTAATCCTTCTGCGTAAGACAATCTTGCTTGTTTAAAAAAATTATCTATCATGTCTTTTGTAAACCAATCCAGTTTTGCTTCTTCGATTTTTTTTGAATCCGCACCCATAGCTAGTGCAAAGTTCTTCCACAATTTTGGATGATCTGCATCTTTGTTTTCTTCGTCTTGCAAATTTTCTAAAAGAATTTTTCTTTTTTTTATATCATCACACAAAGAGTGTGTTGCGCTTATATATCTAGGAAATGCCTTAACATGTTGATAATATTGTTCTGCATAATCTTTTATAACTTCTCTTGTTAACTTGCCATCATTCCACGCTTTATAAAATGGGTGATTTAATAAATGATACTTGTCTAACTTTTTATTTAATTCTTTTGAAAACATAAATTTCCTCCTATCTGTTACTCTAATTAAATTTTTAAATTAAACAAATAAAATAATTATACACAACTTTAGATTGTTGCTTCTTGTCTAATAGGTTTTTCATCGATTGGAAGGTGGATTAGTGTGGCAAAAAGTGAAAGTGCTATAGCTAAGTACCAGACATAGTCAAAATTTCCAAAAATATCATAAAATAACCCACCAAGATAAGCTCCTAAAAAAGAGCCAATCTGATGATTCAGAAAAACAATACCAAACAACATTGAGATATTTTTCGTCCCAAAAATTTGTGCCACTATCCCATTTGTCGCCGGCACTGTAGCTAACCATAAAAGACCGAAAGTTAAGCCAAAAGCTAGAGCTGACATTTGTGATGGAGGCAAAAATATAAAAAGACTTATCGATATTGCTCTAAAAAAATATAAGCCACTTAAAAGTATTTTTTTACTATACTTATCTCCAAGATAACCCATTATTAAAACACCAATAATATTAAAAAGACCAATAAGTGATAAAATTGCAAATCCTGTCCAATCTTCTAGTCCTCTATCTTGAACGTATCTTGGTACGTGAGTAGCCACTAGAGTGATTTGAAATCCACAGACGAAAAATCCTAGTGTTAATAATCTAAACCCCTTATGTTTGAGTGACTCTTTTAGAACTTGAAATGCGGTTTCTTTCTTTTCGTTATTATCTTTTAAATTGTTTACAGTACTTTGAGACTCGGGATTTTTTAAAAAAAATGCAGGTAAACACATTGCTAGCAAAATAATACCAAAAATAGTGAAGGTTGTTTGCCAGCTAGTTTCAGTAATTAAATAATTGCTCAAGGCAGGAAAGATGAACATACCTAAACCACCAAAAGCTGTAACGAACCCTGCTGCTTTACTTCTGTTTTCATTAGGAAAATGTTTAGTTGCTAAAGGTGCTAACATTGGTCCAGAACATGCACCCAAACCAATTCCAACCATTAAACCAAGATTAAGTTGAAACCAAAGGCCTGTGTTAAGATTATTGCCTAATGAAAAAGATCCTATAGCATAACAAATTAATCCTAATATAACTATTTTGCTACCACCATGTTGGTCAGCAAATCTTCCAAAAATAGGGGTAAAAATTCCCCAAACGAGAGAGTGTAAAGCAACCGCAAGACCAAATTCTGTATTTGAAATTCCACAATCTATTTCAAAATTACCTGAAAATAATCCAAAAGTTTGTCTCACTCCCATTGAAGCATTTACCACGAAGCAAGCAGCAATTAGTGTTATTAAAGCTAGTTTATTTGGGAAAAATTTTTTGCTCATTTAATTTTTTTAATTGCCTGTTTTAGATCTGCGATAAGATCATTAGGATCTTCTAATCCTATATGAAATCTTACAATATGGTGATTTTTTTTTATATACTTTTTATATTTTCTCTCAATATTATTATTTTGATAAAGAACAAGACTTTCAAACCCACCCCAACTTTGTCCTATTCCAAATAGTTTAAGTGAATTAATGAATTTAAAAACTGAATTTTTATTTTTACTATAGATAAAAACAGAAAATAATCCTGTGGCTCCAGAATAATATTTTTTCCAGTTTTCGTAATTAGGTGTCCCTTTTTTATAAGGGTAAAGAATTTCTTTTATTTTTTTTTCGCCCTTTAAAAAATTAATAATTTTTTTAGTAATCTCCTCATGTTTCCTTAATCTTATATCTAGGGTTCTTAAACCTCTAAGAACTAAATATGCATCATCAGGAGAGGCTCTATAACCTAACATTTTACTGCAAAATTTTACTCTTTCATAAAATTTTTTATTGACTGATAAACTTCCAAGCATAACATCTGAATGTCCAGAAAAATATTTGGTACCAGATGAAATTGACATATCAAAACCTAACTTAATAGGTTTTATAAAAAAAGGTGTCCCCCAAGTATTATCTATCGCTGTTACAATCTTTTTCTTTTTGGCGAATTTTAAAATTTTAGAAAGATCTTGAAATTCAAAAGTATTACTTCCTGGGTTTTCTACAAATATCATTTTAGTTTTTTTTGTTAATTTACTTTCTAGGGTTTTAAGATCTGATGGATTATAAAAATCAGTTTTTATTTTAAAATTTTTAAGAAATTTTGAGGTAATCATCCTTGTGGGTCCATAAACTGCATCGGTAACTAAAATTTCATCTCCTGGTCTACAAATACTCATTATAGCCAGTGCGACTGCGCCAAAACCTGTAGATGTTAGAAAAGTTGAGTGTGCTAGCTCTATTTCGGCTATAAATCTTTGAAGAGCAATTGTTGTTTGGCTTCCTCCTCTTCCATACTCATAAAAGTCAACATTGGAACTTTTCTTTACTTCTTGCTCTTTTTTTTGAAGTTCCTGAATTGTTTTGAATAAAATTGTAGAGTTTCTGACAATAGCAGGATTTGCTGTCCTTGATATTTTGTCTTGAGCTAAATGTTTGAATTTTGTTATATCTGAAATTTTCATTAAATATTCTCGCAACCGGTAAGCCATAAGTCATAAACTGGATGATCAAAAGGTTTTAGTGTTGGACTTTCTGAAAATGTCCAGCCATTAAACACGAAAACTTGTTTGTCTTTTTTGTCTGAAAGATCTTTTACCTGAAGATAAGCTAATACTTCTGTTCCGCTTTCATCATCAGTTTTTTTACAATTTTTTGGCAAGATTTCTAAATAACCGAATTTTTTCTTTTCTCCTAGAGCTATATTAATATCAGATGTCTTTGCTGTTATTTTGTCCAATGCCCTAAGTTTTACAATCGTTTGATTTGTTGCAAGTTTTTTATGTTTTTTTGATTTAATTAGTGGAAAATCTTCTTTTTTACCTTTTTCAGCTGTATCTTCCTCCTCCTCAAATGTAGGTTGTAAATTTTCTAAAATTAATTTTTCTTGCGAAGCAACATTCGTAATTACTAAAAATAAAAATAATATAGAAAAAAAATTAATGTTTCCAAGTTTCATATTTTTTAAAATCTTTACCTTTTTTGCTAATTTTATTAGGTTTATAAGACTTCTGTGTACCTGTCTTGTTTTCCTGGTGTGGTTTTTGCCAAAAGTACTTTTTATCACGTGTTTCAGCTGGTAATTTATTTGTTGTATGATGAATCCATGAAAACCAATCGCTTGTTATTTTTGAAGCATTTATTTCGCCATTATAAATAACCCATCTTTTACCCTTTTTGTTTTGATAATACTTATTACCGAAATCATCTTTTCCCACTAATTTTCCAAAAAATATTGTATACAAAAAAGTTCCAATAGTTTGAGAGTTCCACCAAGTAAAAATTTGTTTTATCATTTTTTCAATAAAATTTTAAATCCACACAATTCTTAATTGTATCATAATAACATAGACAGAGAATAAATATCGTATATATCTTAAAAAGTATTACTTTCAACAAACATTAAGGAAAAATTATGTCAAAATTTTTAGTAGAAACACACTATACATGCACATTTAAAATAGTTCATGAGCTAAATGAGCTCAATGAAAAATCTTTAACGGACATCGACAATAGAAAAGATGGTAAAGTTGAGATTATAGACGTAACGGTAAACAATCGAAAAACAAAAAAAGCCGGTTCTGAAAAAAAGGATCAAAAAATTGAAGTTAAACAAGACGCCAAAATTGATCATAAATCATTATCAAAAAATGATAAAACAGTAAAAACAAAGATTTTGAATAATGCTCAAAAAATGAGCAACCAATATATTACAAAAAAATCTGAAAAAAGATTTCAAATGCCTGACCGAAGAAAAGGTTACATTCAAAAAGCTACAGTTGGTGATCACAAGATATATTTACATACCGGTGAATATAATGACGGAAAAATTGGAGAAATTTTTATAGATACAAATAAAGAAGGGGAACTAGTAAAGGCTTTAATGAACAATTTTGCTATAGCAATATCTTTAGGCTTACAGTACGGGGTTCCACTAGAAGAGTTTGTAGACGCATTTTTAGATACAAAATTTGAACCTTCCGGTAAAGTCTACGGAAATGATAGGATTTTAAGTGCAACGTCAATTCTAGATTATATATTTAGAGAATTAGCAGTTTCATATTTAGGAAAAGAAGACTTGGCGCATACCCCTTCAATTAGAAGTTCTGTTTCAGAAAAAGAATTTAACAAAGATGATCAATTCTTGAAAATTGTAAAAAATATAACAAGTAAAGGATTTATTAGAAGTAATTATGAAGAAAAATTAGTAGATTTAAGTGATGTCAGGATAAACCTAAAAAGTAAAAGTTAGGTCAGTTTTTTTATAGTTTTTATACTAAGTTCTTTTAACTGTTTTTCTGTAGCTTCTGAAGGTGCGTCCATTAAAAGATCTTGCGCATTTTGATTTAATGGAAACAAAGTAACTTCTCTTATATTTTTTTCATTTGCTAAAAGCATTACAATCCTATCTATCCCGGGCGCCATTCCTCCGTGTGGTGGTGCACCATATGAGAGAGCCTTTATCATGCCAGAAAAATTTTTCTTCACCATATCTGTTGTGTATCCGACTTTATTAAAAACCTTAAAGAGATATTCTGGTATATGATTTCTAATCGCTCCTGAAGAAAGTTCATATCCATTACATACAAGATCATATTGATATGCCAAAATATCAAGAGGATCCTTCTTATCAAAGTTTTTAATATCAACCTGTGGCATTGAAAAAGGATTGTGACTAAAGTCTATTTTTTTTTCTTTATCATCAAAATGGTACATGGGAAAGTCAACTATCCAACAAAAATTAAACTGATTTTTATCAATTAATTTTAGTTCTTCTGCAATTTTTTGTCTTGCTATACCTGCAAATTTGTTGGCTTCTGAAGTTTGGTTGCAAACAAAAAAAACTGAGTCTTTTTCATCGATATTACATTCTTTTAAAAGATCTAATATTGCCTTTTCAGAAAAGAATTTTGCAATAGGTCCTTTTCCATGAATTTTGTTGTTGGATTTTTCAAAGGTAATATAAGCTAATCCGCTTGCTCCCTCTGAAATTGCCCAATTATTAAGATTGTCAAAAAAACTTCTTGGTTGTGAAGACGTATTTCTTACAGGAATTGCTTTTACGATACCTTTTATTTTTATAATTTCTTTGAATATTTTAAGCTTAACTTCATCTGACTCGAAAAGTTTTGTAACATTTTTTAATTCAATCGGGTTCCTAAGATCAGGTTTGTCTGTACCATATTTTTCCATAGCATCTTTGAAAGTTATTCGGGGAAAAGGATTTTTGTTTATTTTTTTTCCTTTACCAAATTTTGAAAAAAGTTCATAAAAAAGGGGTTCAACAGTTTTAAATATATCCTCTTGTTCTACAAAAGACATTTCTAGATCTAACTGATAGTGCTCTCCAGGACTTCTGTCTGCTCTACCGTCCTCATCTCTAAAACATGGAGCAATTTGAAAATACCTATCAAAACCAGATATCATTACCATTTGTTTAAATTGTTGTGGCGCCTGGGGTAAGGCATAAAATTTACCTGGATGCACTCGGCTTGGTACCAAAAAATCTCTAGCTCCCTCAGGGCTTGATGCTGTCAAAATTGGAGTTTGAAATTCTAAGAAATTTTTTTCAATCATCTTAGATCGTATAAAAGAAATTATTTTTGATCTAAGATTAATATTATCGTGCATTTCTTTTCTTCTTAAATCTATAAATCTATATTTTAGTCTTATTTCTTCAGGATATTCTTGTTCACCAAATACTGGCATTGGAAGTTCATCTGCAGAAGATAAAATTTCAAACTCTTTTATTTTTACCTCTATCAATCCCGTCTTGAGTTCTTTGTTTTGAGTATCATCTGATCTTTTTACCACTTCTCCATTTATTAAAATTACAGACTCAGGTTTTGTTTTTTCTAAAATTTTAAAATTTTTGTCTTTTGTTTCTATAACGCATTGAGTTATTCCAAAATGATCTCTTAAATCTATGAACAATAAGTTTCCATGATCCCTTTTTCTATGAATCCAACCAGAAAGTCTTACATTTTTTCCAACCTCTTTTAATGTTAATTCTGAGCAGTTATGTGATCTAAATTTGTTCATAAAATTTTATTTTAGTTTTTTTAAAACATCTTTAATTAATTTCAAATTAATTGGTTTACTGTTAGATAATGACAAATTATCAATTGAGTTTGAAAATAAATTAACTTTTTCATAGGACCTTTCAATATTTTTTAAAATATAATCAATATTTTTTTTGCTGATATCGATTTGTTTATCTGAAAAATTTTTTGTCAATATAACCCTGATTAAATCATCTGTCGGTAAACCAATACCAATATCAATAAAACTTGTAAATCTTGAATTTAAATCTTTAAGATTTATTTTAAACTTTTTTAATGAAATAGGCGAACTTATAATTAAATACTTATTATCTTGGGCGGCTGTGTTAATTATGGTGTATAATAACTTTTCTTTAATATTGTTATTAAAGTCATCTATTATTAAACACTCTTTTGTTTTAAATTTATCTAAAATTTTCTCATTTACTTTCTTCCCTGGAATTAATAGACATTGAATCTTACTCATCAAAATATTTGCTAAATGGGTTTTTCCACATCCATTTGGACCGAAAATATTTATAAATCTACTTGGCCAGTTTGGCCAACTTTCTATTAATTTAAAAGCATTAAAGTTGTTTTTTGCAACATAAAAATCCTGACTTAAATAACTTTTTTTAAATGGGAAATTAAATATTAATTGTTCAGGCATTTTAAGTATTTAAATATAAATTCCATTCATCATGTAAAATTTCAAATCTAAAACCACTTTCACTAAATCTATTTTGAAGATTTTTTATCTTTCCAAAAAATTTAATTTTTATTTTAGCCGATTTAAAATCTAATTTTTCAACCTCATAACTATCTATTAAACTTATATTCTCAATCCCTTCAATAATTTTATTTAATGAATATTTATCATCAATTTTTGTATTTACTGTTAAATAAGAAGGTACTGAAATATCAATTAAATTTTCTTCCTTCCAAAGTTCATTAATATAATTTTTGAGATTTAATATAATATTTCTTCTTTTTTGAAAATTATTCTTATCTTCGAAAGTAAAATCAATTTTTTTTATCTTTTTAGCTCCCGAAAAATCTGTAATTAAAAATACAATTAATTTTTTTTTGTTATGTCTTAAAACCAAAATTGCCCTATTTTTGATTTCATAATTGCTAACAAGTTGTAATAGGTTAATTTCCTCTAAAGAATCAAGATTTTTTTTAATAAAATCAATATCGTCTAAGTTTTCCAACGGTAAAATAAAATTAACGTTATCTAAATCTTTTTCTTTGTTCCACTCCTCGAAAAACTTGTTTTTAGAGAAAACCTGAAGTTCATTATTTTCAATAAATATTGGATAAAGTATAATATCTAGTTCTTTAATATTGGAGTAGGAAATATTTTTTTTAAATAAGAACTTTTCAACTAATTTTCTATCAAATTTTATTGAAACTTTAATATTATAACTATTATTTAGAATTTTTTCTTCTAAAATTCTATAGCTTGAAACTAGAGAGTTAATAGTTTTTGCATCTGTACTTAGCAGCTCCTTTTGATTATCTTTTTGTATTATATTTGTAACAAGTTTTTGAAAACCCCTTCTAAATGCAACTTGTAAATACTTTTCTCTATTGTTGTTTTCTTTTAATTGACCCTTAATCTCAATATTATCAACAGTAAAAACCTCGGTATAGGCAAAAATATTTTGAGTTTTTAAAGAAAATAATATTATTAAAGATAGGAGTATAAATTTTTTCATAAATTATCTAATTATCATCTTACTCATGAAAAAAACAAAAAATAGTTATAAAAAAAGCGGTGTAAATATCAAAACTGCTGAAAAATTTACAAAATATATTGGAAAATACTCTAATAAGGTCTTTAAGAATAAATTAAATAAATTTAGTAAGAACAATATTGGAAATTTTGCATCTGTATTTGATTTTAAAAAGTTGAATATTAAGGATCCCCTTTTAGTTGCAAGTACTGATGGTGTTGGTACAAAAATTGAAATAGCTAATAAATTTAAAAAATTTAATACTATAGGAATTGATCTTGTAGCTATGTGTGTGAACGATCTTATTGTACAGGGTGCCAAACCATTACTTTTTTTAGATTATATTGCGGTAGAAAAAATAAATCTCTTAAAATTAAAACAAATTATAAAAGGAATAATTAAGGGATGTAAAATTTCTGATTGTTTATTAGTTGGTGGAGAAACTGCTGAAATGCCGGGAACTTACACAAAAAATAAATTTGATGTAGCCGGTTTTTCTGTTGGATTAGTTTCTAGGAAAAAATTGATTTCTAAAAGCAAAGTAAAAAATAAAAATATAATTTTAGCAGTTCCATCAAATGGGTTACATTCTAATGGTTACTCTTTAGTCAGGAGGTTACTTAAAAGAACAAAAATTAATAATTTTTTAAAAAAAGAGTTGCTTGCTCCAACTAAAATTTACACTAAAGAAATAATAAGTTTAGTAAATAAAAATTTAATCAACTCCTCAGCTAACATTACTGGAGGTGGTATAATTGAAAATATAACAAGATCTGTACCCAATGGTTTAACAGTAAATATTGATTTATCAAAAATAAAAGTTCTGAAAATTTTTAAATGGATTAAAAATAAAAACGTTAATGATTTAGAAATGTTAAAGACTTTTAATTGCGGTGTTGGTTTTTGTATAATTACAGATAAAAAAAATCTCTTTAAAATAAAAAAATATTTTAACAAAAAATATAAACCTTATGAAATTGGCTTCATATCCAAGACTTCAAAAAAGATTAATTTATTAAATAAAATAAAATGGTAAAAAAAAGAGCTTGTATTTTCATATCAGGATCCGGAACAAATTTAAGGTCTATTATTAAAAATTCAAGAGATTATAATTTTCCTATAAAAATAAATTTAGTTATTTCAAATAAAGCAAATGCGAAAGGTATTATTTTTGCAAAAAAATTTTCAATACCTTACATTATTTTTGATTTAAGAAAAAAAAATGAGTTTGAAAAATTAGCCTGTCAAAAATTGAAAGATAAAAAAATCGAATTAGTATGTTTGGCTGGTTTTATGAAAATTCTATCAAAGAATTTTGTAAGAAGTTTTAAAGGTAAGATTATAAATATTCATCCTTCATTACTTCCAAAATATAAAGGTTTAAATACTTTTGATAGAGCTATAAAGGCTGGAGATAAGGTTTCAGGTTGTACTGTTCATTTTGTAGATGAGAAACTAGATAACGGGCAAATAATCATTAAGCGGAAAGTACTGTTAAATAGTTATGAAACTTCCGAACGACTTAAAAGAAAAGTTCAAGCAGAAGAATATATGGCTTATTCTATGGCTATTAGAAGAATATATAGCTCTGTCTAATTTTTAAAAAAAAAATTAATTTCCTTTTTTGCGTTCTCTGCAGAGTCGGAACCATGTACTGAATTCTTATCAATAGAAATAGCAAATTTTTTTCTTAATGTTCCTTCCTTTGCATTTTTTGGGTCGGTTG
>MDSV01000299.1_pt1 | contig 16220 bp, 13 predicted proteins | sample 810851 | NCBI WGS metagenome assembly MDSV01 (sample SAMN05326640, study PRJNA326480) | marine metagenome | isolation source: seawater | place: Atlantic Ocean: North East | collected 2012 | reverse complement strand
GATTTCGTGCATAAACATCGATCCCCGGCCGCCCGTCCTTCATTAAATTATTATTCATCAATATAATGATCAAGGACCAAGCAAGGTCTATTTGTTCCGTACAATGTCAGCATTATTTTCGTCATCGTTGATTTTAAAAGGGTTGATTATAGCATATTTTATCTGTATGTGTTACGGTTATTTTAGCCATGATTTAAGTCAAAATGGTTTTTACATGTTTTTACGGTATGGTAAATATCTTTTGTGACGTTTAGGAAGGACGAAATAAACCAGCTTTTTTTTTTAATACCTCCGTATTCCACACCTAGCTAGCCGATTTGCAGAATGAAAGAAGTGCACAAGACACCTTTGTATGCGACATGCACTAAGTTCATGATCCGCCCAGCGCGCTCATCATAACACTCGCCACCTGTACTCATGATGCTGGGTTCCGAGATAAAACGAACAAAGGAGCGAAGTAAATATGTTCATTCTTAGGGCCATGGTCACGGCTTCAGGTTTATCGTCCCGGTGCCACCACCCTGCTGATGCTGGAGCCTTTTCTTCCGGGCCGCGAGTTGCGCGTCATATCGCTTTTGCGCAAGGTCTCTTTTGGTCTGTGGGTTGAGACTGCCACCAGGTCTTCGATATTCCCACAAAGCCCAAGCACCAGCGCCGAGGAGTATGAACAGGCCGTAGGGGCTAGGTGCGCCGCTATCCCCACCTGGCTCCCAATTACCATCGTCGCCGCCATCATCAGGCGGCAAGCCATCTCCCCCATACCCGAACTTGCGCTGGTCGTCAGTTTCCATCCGAAGAGGCGCGGCGCCGGGCCCTCTCATACCTCCAGCCATCCCTCTTTCACTGCAGAGTTGTAATTGAGGCAGAAACCTGTCAATGGTGTTACGATGCCGGGCGCGTGAAGAGGGAGAGGTAACGTGCAGACCAACGCATATGAATGACCTCGGGGCGTGAATAGGTTCGGATCGCGATCTTATGCTAGCAACTTAATCTCTCGTTCACAACGCGTATCGGTCAAGAGACGCACCTTACGAAGCTGGGCTTATCGTCATCTTTAGTCTTCCTTCCCGCACCGGCCATGGCCAAGGGTCGACATGCCGTGCGGGAAAGACGGGCGGTACAGGCATGACTTACGTCGATGCACGATGCGCATGTTGAGGACAGAGTGATGGTCATTTTAGTGTTTAGAATGGCCGCTAAAGTCCTGAGGTTTCCCTTCTTACGAGGAGCAGGTCATCAACTCATTATTTATTTTATGCGTCATTTATTTAAAACTACCGTCGACCTTCGTTCGAACGAAGGTATTCATTATTACTGATATGATATTTATCAGATTTTATTAGTCTATATACTATTCTAAACCTAACTCTGCTGGATGGCGCACGTTTATGACCTGGTAAATGCACGAATATAGGGCATTAAATAGCTAGATAGTCTACAGTATTACTATCGATCAAACCATCAAGATCCAAACGAACGAACTTTTACCAATAATTTATACGAGGTGATATAATCGAAGGGACAATAAGTACTTGTAGACTTACTTTATTTTGAGGGTTCTCCATCAAATAAATTTGATAGTGGTCCACTCAATATGTGAAACATGCATTTTCACCCACCATGCATGCATGCTGTATGATGACTAATTGTTGCACATAAAGGTACAGTAACAATAATCGTAGAGTAACAATCAAGTATTAAGTACGTTAACTGTCTCGCGGTAGGCTAAATAAATTAAAAAGGTGCGAAACACAAGATCGGCGGCGGCGTGCGGAGAGGCGGTGCGTTGGAAGAGACACGACATTTAAGGTTCCACGGCCTTGCTTGAGTTAACGAGCTCACGAAGAATCGACATGGATACATCCGTAGGCACGATCGCGTGCTTGGACGAGGAAAGCAAGCAAAAGGTGAAGCTCCAGGTCGAGTTCTACTTTTCCGACTCGAATCTTCCGCGCGACAAGTTCTTGAGAGAAACGGTCAGCGCAGACCCGGAAGGATTCGTAGATATCGCTCTGATAATCACATTCAGTCGGTTGCGATGTTTCCTCGATCCGCTGGGCGGCTCAAAGCAAGAAGAAATCGTTGCGGCTGTGGCTGACCTTTTGGCAACCTCTGATTCTCTCACTTTGAGCGAGGACCAAAGGCGCGTCAGACGCTCAGCGCATCTCCGACCGCGCGAAGAAGTAGACGCCGAAGTAGAAGAGCGCAGTATTTACGCGTCACCATTTTCAATGACGACGACCATTGACGATCTCAGCGAGTACTTTTCAAGACACGCAAAAGTCTTGTCGATCCGCCTTCGTCGTCATGTATTGTCGAAGGATTTCAAGGTAAGCTACTGCGAGACGGCAGGCTGCTCTCGAAATTACGATTACATGTGCCGCATTTGATGAATATGTGTCGCTTCCCCGAAACATCTTTTGTTTCATTGCTAAAAGAAAATCATCTTGGTTCTATTCTTGCAGGGAAGCGTTTTTGTGGAGCTCGGCAATCTGGAGAGCTGTACTTATCTTCTAAGTAAAGCAAATACACTTGAATACGAAGGGGCCAAGCTCCAAGTGATGATGAAAAAAGAGTACATTGAGAGCAAGCGCATGAAGCGGGTAGAAGTAGGATCTTCAGGTTAACCCGCAGTGCTCGAGGGAGCTGAATAAGGTTTTTGCCTGTGAAGAGAACACGTCAGGATTGCGTGCTTCAAAAAGTCTGTAACCTCCAACCCATGCATGCAGTCAGGGAGAAACCTGGGTCAGAGGCTAACTTGTTCTATGCTTCATCGCCACTGTCGCCGTGTACACGCCAGACCATGGCGCAACGTGTGATGAACAGAACAGATAATGAAGAACTGGCACTCTGAGCAGGTATGATCGATAGGTAGCGTTGGGTTAAAAATGGTTCAAGACGATTACTTCGTTCGGTTTTTTCGATACAAGACCTCCACATTTGAGAAGCGCATTCGACCTTCGAGAAGAGCATCGGTTGCGGTGACACTGAGGCAGCCCAGTTCGTGTCGGACATGTTCCGCAAGGACCTTTGCTTTCTCGCTATCGCCCTCGTCGAAAAATACATTACGATGAAGGGCTTCTGCGAGTCCCCTGGAAGAATTTTTCAATGATTTGTCATAAGCCGCCTGTTATACGGATGTATACAGGAAAATCAATTCAGTAGAGATGTTGCATAATTCAGTTGCCGACTACTAAGATAAGTTGGGAGAGACTCCTCACCGCACTGCCATAAAATGACTGTTCCAGCGCAGGAAGTAACTTGCCCGCCCGAACCGTGACACCCTCTGCGTATACTCGCTGTTCTATGTCATCTTGGAAAACATCGTACATGGTTTGACTCAATTCTTTCCCAGCTATGCCTTCCTCACGCATTCGACGCAGCAACATCCAAACATGGAGAGCGATTATACCAAAGTCACCACGAAAAGATCTTTCAACACTAAGAGCATCCAAAAACGTTTTATTCGTACTTTGCGCCGTGGCTGAGGCATATAGCCTGTCTGCAGCACGTCGATGTATCGATTCTTTGCTGCAGTGTATAAGTGAGCTTGAGTGTGCGCAAAAACTTTGCGAAGGAATAATGAGAAATATGTGAGCTACCTGTAAAAGCCGCAGATACGCAATGCCAGACTATGCACAACTCCCAAGCTACACGGTTGCTGCTGGAGCCTGACTTCGAGAGACGCATATTTATCGGCTGACCGATTCCCGGGGGTGACTATACACGAAAGATGCCTCGCCGTCTTGACTAACCCGATCCCGGGTTGGCACCCAGTTTGGAAGGACGCACGAGGCAGTAGTAGCCTGCGCGGCTTTAGCTGTAAACATGCGAGGTTGAGAAGGTTTTTGCAACACGCCATGATTTCAGCTGTTGGTTGTCTGACCCAGTAAGTCCGTCGTTCACGAACTTAGCTAGCTACCTACCTTCGTAGACTCGTAGACTACCAGAGCTGGCTAGCTAGCTAGCTCTATTATATCCGAATATTCTGGCTTTCAACCACCGTTTTCGTTTTTTTGGCACGAGTCATTTCACTGACGAGTCACATTTAGCTCACATTCCAACCCGGCCGGTTGTTTATTCGTGTTCTGGATGGATCGTGAGCTCGATCATTTGCAAAGGTTATAGACAAAATCACCGTACGTACATCGATGCTTACTTTATTTCTGACTAACAACAGTGTGCGATGCCTTCCCGTTCTTTAGACGACAAATGTTCAGCGGTACGTCTTTATCTTTACGCCTGGCGTGTGCGTAAGCGTTTCCCTCACACGAACGCCACTTTTGAACGAAATAACGACGCAAACGCGTCTTCCGAGGAGGCGATGGTAGACGTCGAAATTGACCGATACATCGATGAACATTCAGTTTCAAATCTAAACTATAGTCTTTCAACTCTACCTCGTCTTAAACCAGCCGACCGCGACAACTTGAAACTCCCGAGTCATTTTTTTTTCAAAGTCATATTTCGTCGATTCGCAACCTTGCTTACCTTATTACTTTTATCAGCGGATATTAAGAGTTACATATACTGTTCATTTATTAGGCGTGGGTTTTGGTGATCAATATATTATTACCTTCGTATCCTGATTTTCATAAGGATGAGACATTTTTAAAGTAAGTTAACTTGCGCAAATTGATTATATTAATATATAGTTAAGGATAAGTCGCTTAAGTGAACATAAGCGGAATCTTTATACTGTTTGCCCACTGGAGTGATTGTGTGCATCGTAATGATAAAGTCTTTACGTTCTTATTATATAAAATCGTTATGCATAAAAAAATGTCTCATCCTGATGAATATCAGAATACATTCTATATTACCATTTATTAATAAGATATATCATATTTGTGTGGGGAACCGAAATGGAATAAGAACTGATATAAAGTTATATCATATATATTTAATAATATATTATAGTATATATATATGTATGATATGATATGATTATTATGTATTTCGGACTTTATAAATATATATCACACGAATGAAGGTAATCAACTGTAATGAACTGCTACTACCTCCGTAAGGCAATAAGTGTCCGAGGGTAGGTGGTTGAAATCCAGAATATATACCTTACTTCGAAGGTGACAATTTTAAATAAGTGATATTTCAAGCAAATAGCTAGCTACTAGCTAGCTAGCTTGCCTAATCTCAGCTAGTGCCTATGTCTACTGACTGACGGATATCCGTCCGGACGGATGTTTCGGACGGATATTTATATGATCATCAGTCATCAAAATATGTATTTTTTCAATATTTGGACGGATCGAAAAATGATTGCTTATTATTACCTTCGAAGGTACCTTCGTAGCTTGCTTGGGCCGTGATAATAAAAATCTTCCAGGGACTGAGCAAACAGTTTTAAACGTGATTACGTGGGTCCGTTCCCAGGTGTATCGGCATAGCCGCCGTGCATGCACGGAATTATTAATTAAAACATGATGAGACTGAGAGTACGACTACATACGTACGTTTATTTATAGCTTGCTAGGTCTGATGGACGTGTCTAATCATCAAATATGAATTAATTGAGTTATATTACATATAAATGCCCTCACGTATGAGTAAACATTCATGGACAAATGTTCAACACGTTACTTTTAAGAAAATTGGTTTATTTCGTCCGATGAAGGGACCAACTATATGTAACCCTAAACCAACGTTTCCGAGTTAACGACGTCATTTTAGTATCCCGTAAGGTCGGCTATGCCGAAAAATCTTCCAGGATTCGAACAAATAAACAGACGAAGTTTTAAGGCTTAAGACCAACTGCAGCCTGTGCGCAAATGACAACGCTTTATTTTCTCTGCGCACAACACTAGAGCCTGATTCACAGGAGCTAGTCGTGGGAGCAGAGGCATACGTGCCAGTCTGTCGAGCGTGCTTTGCGGCGAACACGCGTTGGACTGAATGAGTCAAGCACGTGCCTTTCATATATCTTGTTTGCGCATGCCGGCGGCATTAATCTTCAATGCAACGCATGTCCAGAATTAAAATTAATCAATTAATGTTACCTTCACAGAAGACTTTACATACAGAAGAAGACTTGTATCCTGTTTCACGTAACTACCACTCTCCACTTGTCTTGCACACTTGGTGTTGATTATATCGGTACAAGTACAGCATCACTGCGGCTTCCAGCCCATTAACTAGGGCTACCCTTAAAGCGTTAAGTTTTCGACCGTGAAAACGATGTAAACTTGAACACCATGCTATGTAGGCAATAATCGTGAGCGATTCTGCTGCGTAAAACCGAAAGGAAGACTCGTAATAATAAAGGTTGCAGGCCATGGTACCAAGGAGCCATAAAAGTGCAGGAACTGCCGTGTAGTTGATCTTTGAGCGGTCTCTCATGAACATAAGCACGATGGACGCGGAGGTGACATACACCCACCACAGCACACAACCTTGATGCAGGTCCCACAAACATCTAGGAAATACACTGAACCCGAATAACGTCCCGGCACACCCAACGCCCAACAACATCTGTGCCATTGCGATAGGCATGAGAACTTCTCTCTTCACTGCCATAACGCTGTGCCATACAGTGGAGTCGATGCCTGCTGCGGCCACATGGAAGTATAGAAAGGCAACCCAGTTTGGGAGCAGTTCCAAGTACCCACAAATGGAAATATTCTTCGGTGCCTTAAACCTGCCGTTCAAGGACAGAAGTACGAAGAGCAAATACTCAATGAGAACAAACAGCGTTCCCTGTGATGATATTGGCTCGCCTGCAACAGCCAGGGCTGTGCATTCTCCGAAGCATCCATGAACGGCGCCTTGCGCGCAACGGGACGCCAGGTTCTCGCGCCCAAATGAACCGGAGAGGAGTTTTGTTTTCTCCATATCTTTCGACTCGTGCATATTACCGGGGAACATGTGGGATTGTCATGTTTGAAGACTGTGTCGGTTGTATTGTGTCCATCGCTTGCCGTGTGCCAATCGCAACAAAGAAACGTGCCAGCTTCTCACTTTGGTGTGATGTCAGAGAGATTACCCTATTTTCTTCGTAAATTATTACGTTCACCGCTTTATCGCGCCGCGAGACACTTCGGGGAGTTTTCATTCAAAGCATCCCAACGGTTGTTAGAGGATCGTCCTACATTTGAACCACTTCTTGTCTCGGCGTATGAGCAATGTCTACGTCATTTGCGCATCAGCAAACCATTCGATCGGTGTCGGGTGACTATGCCCACATCGTTAATCGCGGTCGGCAAGCGAAACTCATGTATCGATGCAGAGGCTCATGGCAAAACTGTTTTCCTGAAACTTCGCTACATCAGATTCGAAATTGGAACGCGAGGAGTCCTCGCTTGAACATGTTTCCCCTCCTTCGAAGGGGCTGTTTTGCGCCAGCTAAGGGATCCTATATACATGATATCTACATCCAAGATTTCGCGTTAGTAGAGGAACAGTACGTTCGCTTACACCCACGCTTCAACGTCATCACCGGTAAATCAGGCAGCGGAAAGTCCGTTTTTCTCGAAGCCATCTCGCAGCTTTGCGGTGCACCGGCACATGAAGATTTGTTGCGTGTAGATGCCGAGTGCGCTCTTCTGCGAGGGACATTCATGCTTGAAGCTGATGATGTAAATATCATACGGAACATACTTTACCAATCCGGTATGCCAGAACTTGATTGGGAAACTTTAGAGTGTCGACAAGAGGCTCCATGTTCGCCAGACCACAATATTGGCACTGAGAAGCTACTAAGTCTGGAGGTTGAGCGCAGGCTCATCACTGTTCGAGACAAGCATTTGCAGGCTAGAGCCGACGACCAAAAAGCGGGGTACATTGAGCAGCTTCAAAATCAGATGACTGAAACTTCCCTGCGAGTCCGCAGCGTGTGCAAGATTAATGGAACCACAATACCTCTCAAAGTGCTTCGGGAGCTCGGAACAACTTTAGTTGACTTCAACGGTCAAGGTGCGGCGACGGCACTGTCTACGCAAGACTCTCAGCGTAAATTACTAGATGCCTGGGGTGGAACTTCAAAGATGTGTTCTAGCTTTGACTCGCTTGCGGCACTCCTCTGCGAATATCGAGCTAAAAAATCATCGAAAATCACTGATGCTGAGAAGCTAAATTTGGAAACCCTTATCCGTGAGGTAGAATTGGTCGGGCCAAAGATTGGAGAGGACGTGACCATAAAAACAGAGCTTAGACGTATGAAGCGCATCCAGTCAACATTAGAAAGATTCAACGAGCTGTCAAGGAGTCTGGGCACTGGCTGTGAAACAAACAGTGCTGGATCAGGCAGTAATGACGTTCTTTGCACCCTGGCGGATTCATCCTCGCAGTTGAAAAGCTTGATCGCAGTAACGAAGTATGATGATTCAAATCTCAGCTATTTGAGCTTAACAGACACTGATGAGCAAGGGAACCAGCAAAATAATCTCAGCTTTGCCGAGGAACGGCGAACTGGTGACGAGAATATTCTCGGGCTGGAAGATGCCCTTTCTATGTGCTACGAGGCGGAGTTTCTCATATCTAGAGCACAGTCAATCATAGCAAACTATGCGGGTCATCTTAGGGTGGAACCGCAGCTCTACGATAAGTATATTAGACGACTGCGGGAACTTGATAGACTCTGTCGAAAAATTGGTGTGAAAAACGCCACCGAAGCTCATGAAGCATCAAAGGTGCGGAACTGTGAGAGAGCAGTCACCCCGTTCATTCAATTTGATCCTTTTCCTTCTTTGACCGAGTTTCCGTTCGATTGCCGGTATATGTAGGTTGCAACTAACAAGCTAAAAGAAGCAGACAAAGGAGTACAAAAAGAATCTGAACTTTCCAAATTGATTCAAGATACTGAGTTCGAAATTGCTGAAGTAGGATCCTTGCTTTCAGAAACCCGCCAACGTGCCGCGATCTCATTTTCGGAGTATGTCAATGATGCAGTCAACTTTCTTTCCATGGACGGAAGCCGATTCGACGTGTCTTTATCTTGGAAAAGTGCTGAAGAAATTTCTCCGAACCCCAATGTTATATCTGTGCAAGCCAGAGCTTCTGATAAAGCTAAGGAAGGAGGAAGCTCTAGCGTATATCAAATTCGTTGTGGTGGATTTGACGACATCGTTTTTCTAATGGCCGCAGGTCTATCTGAACCGCTTCGGCCCGTGCGGTCAATAGCATCTGGAGGTGAAATGGCGAGGATTCTCCTCGCAATCAAACTTGCCCCCACCCTGAGGAATAGAAAAGAGAAAAAAAACACTCATAGCTCGCATCCTGGAGGGAATACGAGTATGGAGGACTTGGGATTTGAGGTGACAGAATGCACCCATGAAGGACATCAATCTCCCGTTCATTTCCGTGGTGTTTCAGTTTTTGATGAGTTGGACAGTGGTGTCGGTGCACGTGTTGGAAACCAGATTGGAGCTGCTTTAAGAAAGCTCTCCCATGACGGGGGACAGCAAGTACTTTGTGTGACACACTTACCGCAAGTTGCAGCACGTGGGGATTTCCATCTGAGTGTAAAGAAGCGTCTGGATAGTCACCGGGGTGACTATCATTCTGTCGGTCAACAAAGAAAAATTGTTATTGACGCCCTCACAGGGTACGATTCGCGAGTTGAGGAATTATCACACATGCTCGGACTCGGGGAAGCTCCGCAGGGCATCTCTGCAGCGGCACGGCTATTAGAAAGTGTATCACATGCTCAACATTAAATTGGCTGAAGAGTACTCCGGGCAGCTTTTTGAAATCCATTGAGAGGGCAGCTCAATGGATCCACTCCCATTTGAAATCCATTGAGCCGTGATCAGAATCATCCGAAGAGCACCTTTAAAATATGTAACCTCGTGCCGTGGATCGTGTGATTTTTAACTTTGACCCTGTACGACAGGCTGTCTGCGTTGTTGTCTAGCTGTGACCAAAGATTGACATGGCAAACCTGACATCAGTTGTCCTTTGATGAAGCAAGAGTCTTATCGTTGTGGCCTTGCCACCAAGAGCGCCCCCGAGATTGAATATCATTCATCCTCTATGTTCTGATCATTGTTGATGGTCAGTGTCGCGTCGTTTATTTCCTTTTACGTGATGCCACGAGTCGCGGAGCATCTCCAAGTTCACGCTAAGCTGCATGTGTTTCATCCAAAGATCTGGAACTTCTGCATCAACAATTACATCTCTTGATTTCCTATTACTTTGTTCAAGACCGGTCTTCGTGAGAGCATCTTGCAGTAAAGCACGCGCGCCTGGATGAAATTCTATGACTTCACGCTGGATCAACTTCTCGCGTGATATGTTCTCAGATTGAATGTGTTCCTTGTCGCTTGCAACCTTTGTTTTAATCGTTTCCTGAGAGGTGAAGTTCTGCGTTCAAACAGAAAATTCAGTTTTGTTCAGTTGAGGTCATACTCACCAGCATCGTATCTTTGAAGAGAAACCTGAAAAAAGCCCAGAGCAGCGCTCCATTTAGTAAAAGTTGGAGGAAAAGGATGAAGCTTTTGATGATTTGCTGTGATGCTGAGTCGTTTCTAGCAGCTTTCTGCATGATACCAAGGTGATACATGATGGCAGTAGCAAAAAGAGAAAATGTTTCCAACGATTGCTGCCGCTTTGACAGAAACGGCTCGCACATCAAGTGCAGAACAGTGGCCACCTACGAATGAAGGAAGGATATTATTAAGTGAAGTCAGCCAAAAAAGCTCGATGCCGATTCATTTCATTTGCTGTAAGCATTGGCCGCATAGAAAATTCCAACTACGCAGGGATCAAACACACAATTATGTTCAGGACTTTCATAGGAGAATTCTGAACACACAGCATTTCTTTTACCCTGGACAACAAAAAGAGAAGTGTAGGCCGCCATAAGCGGGTATTCAGGCAGTATGGTAGAGACGACCGACACGTAGGACCGAGAAATTGTAAACAAATTTAGAAATTCTTGAAATCATGATATGTCACTTGTTCATCGCACCATCAAAATCAGTTTCCGGGTCATCACTAGAAGCTCCCACCAATAGTACCTAGATTGGAGGCCTTGAAACAAATATCCAAGTTGACTCTTCACAGATTGCCAATGTAAACGATCATTATGACCACGCAGACGATCAAACATTGCGAAGGGAAAAACACCGATGTATGCGATCATAAATGTTATGAGTGCCACAAGCCAGGCGTAATGCACTGTAGTCTGGACATTTATTCTCAAGTCCGCGAGCAAAAACGCCCCAGTGTCTTGAAGTGATCGCGACCGAATCAAAAGGGTTAGGTGTTTGATTATGGTGATCCAAGAGAAATGGAACAATATCAAGGAGAAACAAAAGGCGATATCATATGCCGTGGCAGGCATCTTAGATAGATCGTCTTCCGTCAGCCCTTGAGTATTGTTTTTGTCTGCATCGATGTTATGTCTATCCACGCGGTCGAGCACCGCGGCTGAACCATGGTTTAAGGTAAAGAAATCAGGCGTCGAATGCATTTCGTCAAGTGACGCCTGGATCTTTGTGGTATCGTTTCCCTTTCTTCGTTCTGAGATGATCTTCTCTTGGAGCTCAACTTTCCTGGTGTCAAATTTGCGCTTCTCGATCAAAGCATTGCGAGCACGAAACACAAGATGACACAAAATAGATAGAAAAAAAATGATGCCAGGCAAGGATACATAGTAGGCTACGTATTGATAATGATTCCAATCCAGTACACAGTCAACCTCGAAAGATTTGATAGAAGGTGACGACAGCCTGTCAAATATTTGGAACGTAAAGTACTGCAATGGTGACCAGTCCAAGTCAATGTCTTTCACAATTCCCTTCTCACACGGGCGGAACGCATTTAAAAATGTTGAATATTGAAGCTTTAGCGAGAGGAATTGACGAGGCACAGAAAAGTGTTTGAAAAGGAAAATGGTTGTGTAAATGACCCACCATAACCTGAAAGTGCGAAAGGATTATTCTGCAAAAGCCCACGGCAGAATTATGTTTGCGAGTCGCCATGCGAAAGACACCCATCATCACGATCCCCTGTGCTACGTATGACACAATGAGAACCAGACTTCCAATGACATCCGGCCCACATTTGATGCATATCTGCTTTTGTACACTATGAAAAGTGGAGCCAGCGTATCCATTAGAGCACACTGCACACAAATTGCCTTCATGCCCAACGGAGCATTCACTGTTGACACCTCCTAGACATGCATGGAGATTTGGACATTGATAAATGACAGTAATATTTACTCCCGTGCGCCAATGTCCATATTTTACGATTATCTGTTGTTTTGAAAGACCATTGCACTTCCCCCCCCTCGGACAAGTCTCGCAGGTGAATGCATCTTCTGGGTTCACTCGATACATTGAGATCACATCATTTCCGAAGAACTCTTTGTGAAGAGAAATACAATGGCATGCAGAGCGCGCATAGTTTCCAAGATAACCTGGGAGAACTTGACCAGAATGCGTTGTCCACGATCCTTTCAAGGAGCCATGTTCAAGGGTTGTGTCCATGTTAAATGGACATGCTGTACATGATTGAGGTCCAGGAAGCTGTTTAAAATAACCGTTCGCGCACGGTATACAAATACCATACGGTCGAAGGGTGCGATGATAAATTTGTGGCATATAGACAACCTTTTCATAGAGTTTGAAATTTGTTGATGTGCTTTGGAAAGACTCTGTGTATCCTGTACCACCCGCGGCAGTGGGACGCGCGTCTTCTGTGTAGCCAGGCACACACTCACAATGGCCACCACGAGCCCTCTGGGAGTTTGGCTTGATGTCTTTGCAGGAATTTATCTGGTAAGGAAAGTGCACTATGCTTAGCCCTGTTGCAATGATATCAAAGCGGAGTGTGTAAGATATACCGCGGTCCCCCACAATCCTCAGCTTTCCAAAAGATGCAATTCCACCAGTCACAGGAGTAGTCTGACCATAGATACGATGTACATCTGGTGATATATTCATGCTCGCAACCGTATCTAAATCACTGCAAACATTGTCGGCAACGTCCAACAACAACAGCTGCACACTTGGATCTATGACAAAATCATTCTCGAATGCAGACGGCGGAGCAACCAAGAAGGTCAAGCGATGCAGCGGGCCTGGAACGACGGTAATTTCGAGTTGATCGATATACAATTCACTATACAAAGCATGCTCGCATTTGCCGACAAGACATCTGCTCGAAAATTGATATATATAGGTACCAGTATAGGGGGATTTCAGGTAGAGACCGGACGCGCCTCCTGACCACAGAGGCTCTGTTTGAATTCCATAGAAATCTTCTCCATCGTTTTCACTGCCTGTTCCAACGTGCCCAGGTTGTAACCGCTCGCTTGATTGACCGCTTGAGCGGCCTTCTAACGCGAAAACACGAGGGCCATCTACACCTGTATCTGAAAGAAGGCAAAACTGTGGAATAGGATTCTCAGCTGTGCCGTTTCTGCACCACGCAACCATTCCCCCTTCCGCAATCAGGTGCACTTGGCTCGCCTCCGAAAGAAGAGTTGCGTTTGGCGTATATCTCACCTCTTGACCCGTTGCATCATTTTTACCATATATCAGCTCGGCCGTCACGTTTCGTATTGCTGTATCAACTAGAGTGGTGTTCACAAGTGCACCACCAGCGTCGCGCATTACAACAAGAGCAAATCTCAGGGGCATTTGGACATCTGATCTATAGGGCAGTGTATCAACACAGATGCCATCGTCTGCGCGTCGAAAGCAAGTTGGGCATCCGCATGCATCCAAACTGGATGGTTGACCAGCAGTGATACTGATATCAAAGGAGACAGAGGCAAGTGCAGGGGATGATATCGTCACAGCATAATTCCCCAGTGTCGGACTGCTTAGCTGCAAGTCATCAATCACACCCTCTCCGAGAGCAGTTCGGCGAGCACTAACAGATACATCCGAGAGCCAGGGACCTTCGTCAAGTACGGGTGCCCCACCAGGCGTTGAAGTGTACTTCTTAACTTGTGTACTGGATTTGCCCTCGACCGTTGTGACAAGATCTCGACGCACGGCTGTGCCCAATTGGTCGACATCAAGTGCACCTATAAAGTTGTCCCCTCCATCCATCACAGTAACGGCAAAGCTTTCAATTCGTACCAATCTCTCTGATGCATAAGTAGTTTGCAATTTGTAAACTTTGTTGTTGTGCTATAGATACGGTCAGGAATGGGTCAAGGTAAATTTGTAACAAAACACAGGCAAAACAAGAAACATGTAGAGAATAACTTTTGGGGGAAAGGCTGTCGATACCATGGCATGTATTTCGGGGACATCGAGCCGGTAGGGGGTTCCTACTTCAATTATGAATGAAGACGCGACATTGAAGATCCCATCTCCGCCAAAAGTGATGTTATAAACGCCGATCAATGGGTTCCGAAGTTGAATTTTGTCAAACATCACCGTTCCGAAACCAGAGCGCAAAATCTCAATGTTTTCGCCGAGTATGGTTTTATGAGAGAGCTGCGACGATCCATTTGGGCCGCCAGTAATGTTCGCGAAAATATACTTTGTAAGACGATTCGATAAGCCAACAAAATTGAAGCCTGCGTCATAGGCACCAAGAGTGATTGGTTTAATTGTCACCACAGTTTCTGCAGCATAAACAGTCTGTGCAGTTGACAGCACTTTGAGCCGAACTACTTCGCCTTCGATGATTGCTACGGTAAGTGTCACGGAATCGAGAGGCAGGGAAGAGAAGGTCAAGTCGTGTACCCCTTTTGGTGGCGACAAGAGCATTACTGAAGCGAAATATGCAGTGTCTCGCTTTGTATAGACTGAGTCTTTCAATCCTGTTTCAGAACCGCCTGGATATGCCCCGAGGGCGGCAGACGCGCATGCGACCCGTACGCGTCGGAAAGATTCATCGGATGCTCCCAATGGTGATCCGCCTGCATCTAAAACCTGAATGATTATTGGGAAAGCAGAAGTTGATATTATTGTCTCTAACTTGCTTGGGAACTGTATTGGGAAACCGTGTGGGAGCACGATACCCAATTTTACAGCTACTCCGGGCAGAATCTCGATACCAACGCTCACCCCAAGAACGCCCGAGGACGCAAATGATAATAGTAATGGATTTAACGGAGTTGATTGCTTTGGCGCAACGAGCGCAAGGCTTGAAAATGTAAATGATCCATCAAATGGAATCCCGAAAAAGATCTCTGGCTGATTGACAGCACACATGGGGTTCTCAGTTGCAGAAGTAGAAACCCCTTCAAGATCAAGTGTACAGGGGGCGTTATCGAGAACATGCTGATGTTCCATGATGATCTTCTGAAGAGAACATGTTGAAGAGCCTACCCTACATGCCGGGTCGTGTGTTCCATGAAGAATATTTTCTGCCCCGTCAAGTACGTAAATACGAATTGGTGATAATGGGACAACTGCAGAAACATGATATGAAACGCATGTGCAGGGCTGCTGTGCATTATCACTAGCTACTGATCCCAATGCGCAACTGCTGTCTGACTCGTTACTTTCACAAGGAGCAGATATACCAAGGTGGTGGGCACGACCTGGGTGTACCGTGATTTGTATTGAAGCACTCCCTAACATGGAATCTGATGGGCTGGTGCGTACCACAATATTGAAAGTACCATGTGGAGGTTTTCGGAGCCCCAGATCATTGACAATCGCGACATTCGATTCGCCGGACATCTCGGGGGCATCAAACGTGGCTTGGTCCTGTGTGTCGAAAGTTTTGTGCATCTTGATGAGCACATCGTCGCGAGAATATCTCATGTTTTTGCCTGTGATGTGAGAATAAAATCCAGTCGTGGGAACGCCAGGAAGACTCACGACCACGAAGCGGCGTTGGTATGTCACCGTTGTGACAGTGTAGTGAAATGTCAAATTGAATTCTTCGACGTGTGTTTGATTCATCACAGACCACTTTGTCACATTACGGAAAACTTTTCGGAAAATGCCTGGTGCAGGTATGCTATTAGCTTCGATTCTTTCTAAAGGGTACGCAAAGAATGAGCGTTCTGTGCCCGCCTGACTCCCGATTGGAGTCCGAACGGCTATGTTTCTGTTTTCTACCATAGGTCCATATGTAACATCAACTTTAGAGGTATTATACTTTGGCAACTTGCCTAAAAGCTGATTATTGCCAGCATCTACTGGGAAAACACGAAGTGTATCGAGAGGAATGAGGTAGTCTGCCGAAGCATATTCTCGAAAATCTGACACGTTGACTTTTCCAAGCGAAACTGAATAATCTCCTGAGATTTTGAATGAATTACCGATTACCTGCGCGGACAGTTT
>MDSV01123334.1_pt1 | contig 16221 bp, 17 predicted proteins | sample 810851 | NCBI WGS metagenome assembly MDSV01 (sample SAMN05326640, study PRJNA326480) | marine metagenome | isolation source: seawater | place: Atlantic Ocean: North East | collected 2012 | reverse complement strand
TAAATCTTTTGATTATGCAATCTTAGAAAAAATGAATGATATAAACGCTATAAAACTCAATATACCTTGGTCAGATTTAGGAAGCTGGAAAGAAATTCTCTTAATGTACAACAGGAATAAAAAAAAATATTTCAATAAAAGGAATACTTTCTATAGACCTTGGGGAAGATATACTAACTTATTTAAAGGTAAAAATTTTTTAGTAAAACAAATACAAGTTAAACCAAAAGGAATATTGAGTTTACAAAAACATTTTCATAGGTCTGAACATTGGGTTGTGACAGAAGGTACTCCTAAAATAACATTAAACAAAAAATTTTTCTTAAAAAAACCCGGTGAAACAATTTTTATCCCCCAAGGAGCTATTCATAGAATTCAAAATATCAGCAGGAAACCAGTAAAAATTATGGAGGCACAATTAGGTTTCATTCTCAAAGAAACTGACATAGTTCGATACAAAGATGTTTATGGTCGAGCTAACTAATTTCTAATTCTATTGGAGTGTGATCAGAAGGTTTATTCTTCGATCTGGGTTTTTTATTAATTTTTATTGATTTTACGTTGTTTAAAAGGTTATTAGAAGCTAAAAAATGATCTATTCGCATTCCATAATTTTTTTGCCAAGAACCAGCAAAATAATCCCAAAAAGTATATTCCTGTTTAGATTTATTAAAATGTCTGTATAGATCACTAAATCCAAAATTAATTAATTCTCTATACTTTTTTCTTATTTCTAAACGAAATAAAGCATCATTTTCGTATCTCTTAGAGTCATAAACATCTATATCTTCTGGTATAATATTAAAGTCACCAGAAATTAACATATTAGGATTATTTCTTAATTCTTTTTTTATTTTTTTAAGAAAAGTTGTCAGCCAGTTTTTTTTATATTCATATTTTTCTGTATCAACTGGATTTCCGTTAGGTACATAAATGTTTACAAGTTTCGTTTTTTTTTTATTTATAAAAATTTCACCTGTTATTACCCTTGATTGTTTAAGTTTATCTTCTATGAAATTTGTCTTAATATTTTCTATCTTAGGTTTTGATAAAAAAGCTACACCATTGTAACTTTTTTGGCCGAACACATAAGAATTATAACCTCTTTTAGCAAGAATTTCGTAGGGAAAGTTTTCATTTTGAGTTTTTATTTCTTGTAAAAATAAAATATCAGGATTTGAGTCTTTTAAATATTGAATTATATTTTCAATTCTGGCCCGAACTGAATTTACATTCCATGATACAATTTTCATTAAACAGAGAATGATAACCCGCAACCACAAGAAGATGACGCCTTAGGATTGTTAATAACAAATGACTCACCAATCATTTCTTTTTTAAAGTCAATGACTGATCCCGAGATAATATCAAGTGATGTGCTGTCAATTACAGCTTTACCAAAAAGTATATCTTCTTTATTAATTTTGCTATCAAAACTAAAATCGTATTTAAATCCAGAGCAACCACCACCTTTTACTGAAATTCTAAAAAATTTTTTTATTTGGTCTTCACTAATAATCTTTTCAATTTGATCTTTTGCTCGATCTGTAAATTTTATTTTCTTTGTCATAATTAGATAGAATATAGTATATATTTTAATAGATGATTATGCAAAATAATAGCTTCTCCAAATTATCGATTTCTATTAATTCCAAAGGAAGATTTTATGCTGAGAAGAAAAGTAAACTTAGATCTGCCTATCAAAGAGATAGAGATAGAATAATTCATTCATCTGCTTTTAGGAGGTTAAAACATAAGACTCAAGTTTTTGTTAATACCACGGACGACCACTACAGAACTAGAATTACTCACTCTTTAGAGGTTGCACAAATCGCCAGAACTTTAGCTAAACATTTTAAATTAAATGAGGATTTATGTGAAACATTAAGCTTGGCTCATGATTTAGGACACACTCCTTTTGGACATGCTGGCGAAGAGGCTTTAAATTATTGTATGAGAAATAATGGTGGCTTTGACCACAATATACAAACAATAAGAATTGTAACACATTTGGAAAAAAAATATTATAATTTTAAAGGTCTAAATTTAACTTTTGAGACTTTAGATGGTTTACTAAAACATAATGGACCAATTTATAATTTAAAAAAATTAAATAATATTTTAGGAAAAAACTTTTTTAAAAAAAAAATAAATTTTCAGAACAGCCCATCCTTAGAAGCTCAAATTGCATCTATTTCGGATGATATAGCTTATAATAGTCATGACCTAGAAGATGGTTTAAGAGCAAAATTATTTAAGTTAAAAGATTTAAAAAAAATGCCTGTTTTAAAATCAATATTAATAAAACATGAAAAAAAACTTAATAAATTTTCTCAAGAACTAGTTTTCAGACAAATAACCAGAGATATTATAAATTCTATGGTTAAAGATATTATTTCAAATACCTCAAAAAATATAAAAATTAACAAGATCAAAAATATTAATGACATATATGGGGCTAGATTTCCCTTAGTACAATTTTCCAAAAAAATGCACTTGTTTCACATAAGTATCAAAAAATTTTTAAAAGAAAAAATGTATCTTCATAAAAAAGTTGTAGATAAGACTACTCATGGCAAAAAAGTCATAAATGCTCTATTTACGAAAATTAAAAAAAATCCAAAAAAATATATAAGCATTAATAATGATGAAAAAATTAATGTAAATAGATCAATCTGTGATTTTATAGCTGGAATGACTGATAGATTTGCAATAAATTTGTATACTAAATCAAAATGAATATTTTTGAAGAATATATAAAAAAGATTACAGATCTTATAATCAAAAATCAAAAAACCCTTCTTTTAGATGATTTAAATGACTTTAAAGGAATTGTTGTAGAAACTCCTCCAGTAGAATTTAATTTCGATTTATCGTGCAATGCAGGACTTTTATTAGGAAAAATTAATAAAATTAATCCATTAGATTTATCAAATAAGATTAAAAATTTAATTTTACAAGAATTGAATGATTTTGAAAAGATAGAAATTGCAGGCCCGGGTTTTTTAAATTTAAAATTAACTAACAAATCTTTGATATTAAATATTAATCAAATTTTAAAAGATAAGGCATCTTATGGAAAAAAAGGTGCTAACAATAATTATAATATAGAATTTGTATCTGCTAATCCTACTGGCCCTATGCATGTAGGGCATTGTAGAGGAGCTATTTATGGTGACGTTTTAGCTAATTTGTTAAAATTTAACGGCAATAAAGTTACCAAGGAATACTATATTAATGATTATGGAAACCAAATCAAAAACTTTGCAAAGTCTGTTTTCCTGAGAATAAGAGAGATAAAATACAATGAAAAATTTATCGCTAAAGAAGATCTTTATCCAGGAGAGTATATAAAAGACATAGGAAAAAAAATTATAGAATTAAATAAGAATGAGAAATTTGATGATTTTGACTCTTCTCTTTCATTGCTTAAAAAGCAGTCATTGAGTCACTCAATGAAATTGATTAAGTCAGATTTAAAAAAACTAGGTATTGAACATGATATTTTTTTTTCTGAAAATGATTTAGTTGACAAAAGATTGGTAGATAAAGCGGTTAATCAATTAAAGAAGAATAATTATGTTAAAGAAGGGTTTCTAGAGGCTCCTAAAGGAGAAACAGATAAAAATTGGAAAAAAACTAAAAGATTAATTTTTAAATCAACTTTATTTGGTGACGATACAGATAGAGCGATGCAAAAAAATGATGGATCTTGGACATATTTTGCAAATGATGTGGGATATCATATGGATAAAGTAAATAGAAATTATAAGTATTTAATTAATGTTTTAGGAGCAGACCACACGGGATATATAAAAAGAATTACTGCAGCAGTGAATGCATTATCAGAAAATAAAGTTAAATTAAATTGTAAAGTTTGTCAGTTGGTAAAATTATATAAAGATGGAAAACCATTTAAAATGTCTAAAAGAGCTGGAGACTTCATTTCAGCGCAAGATCTTTTAAATGAGGTAAATAAAGATTCAATAAGATTTATGATGCTAAATAGAAGTAATGATGTCGAAATTGATTTTGACTTTGATAAAGTTTTAGAGAAAAGCAAAGACAACCCAGTATTTTACGTACAATATGCATATGCCAGAATTAACTCAATATTTAGAACTTTAAAAATAGACTCAAATAAGGAAATTAATCTTGATGAAAAAAAATTTTCTTTAAATGAAAATGAAAGACAGATTTTAAGAAAAATATTTGAATGGCCTAAAATTGTAGAAACAGCTTCTTCTAAATATGAGCCTCATAAAATACCATATTATCTTTATGAGCTAGCCACTTTATTTCATGCGTACTGGAGCAAAGGTAATAAGAATGAAAGTTTTAAATTTATTGTTGGTGATAAAATCAAAAAGAATGAAACATTAGCAATAATTACTCTTGCATCTATAGTTATTCAAAGAGGGATGGGTATTCTAGGTGTTTCTTTGCCCGATAAAATGTAATGTATAAGATAATTAATTTATTTTTAGTAATAGCTGTTATTTTATTTTTTTTTAATACACACAGATATTATTCTTCAGACAAGAATATTAAAAGTATTAACCAAAATAGATCAAATACAGATATAATTCTTAAATCAAAAATTTCCAATATTCCAATACTAAAAAATGACACTGATAATATAATAGAATTTAACTCTTCATTTTCTGAAGATACGCAAGATAAAAAGAAAAGAAATTTTTGGGATCTCTTGAAGGTAGAATGAAAAAAAAGGCTATTATAATTAGTATTAAAAGTTATTATCTCTCAGTTAAAGAAAAAGAATTGTTATCTAATGAAAAACCTTGGGGCCTAATACTTTTTAAAAGAAATATTCAATCTTTAAAACAGGTAAGAAAACTAATTAAGAATGTTAAAATACTTACAAAGGAACCGAATTTTCCTATTTTAATTGATGAAGAAGGGGCTGATGTTTCAAGATTAGGCAGGATTATTGATCATAATTTTTCTCAAAGCTTTTTAGCTAATATCTATGAAATAAACAAAAAACTAAGTTTCAATTTCTACAAAGATTATATTAATAATCTAACCATCCTTTTAAAAAAAATTGGAGTAAATATTAATACTGTTCCTGTACTCGACGTGCTTAGAAAAAAAACTAATAAGATAATAGGAAGTAGAAGTTTTTCTTATAATCCAAAAATTGTTAAAGTTCTTGGAAAAATATGTGTTAGGCAATATGAATTAAATAAGCTCGGGACTGTAATTAAACACATACCTGGACATGGATGCGCACAAAAAGATAGTCATTTAAGCTTACCAAAAGTAAATTTAAGCTATAAAGATTTAGTTAAGACTGATTTTTACCCATTCAAATCAAATCCTTCTAAATTTGCTATGACAGCTCATATTTTATATGAAAAAATAGATAAAAAAAATGTTGCTACTTTTTCAAAAAAAATAATTTCAGAAATTATTAGAAAAAAAATAGGATTTAAAGGAATTTTGATTTCTGATGATATTTCTATGAAAGCTTTAAGATATGATTTAGTTACTAATGCTAAAAAATCACTTTTAGCAGGTTGCAATTTAGTGTTGTACTGTGCAGGAAATTATAAAGATTCTTACAAATTGCTTAAAGAAGTTCCGTTTATCGATAAATTTACAGCAAAAAAAACATCAGAATTTTATAAATTTTTAAGATAAAATCATTTTATGGAATCAAAAAATTTAGATGAGATAACTGTTAATATTCCTAATTATAGTGGATCTTTGGAAATTTTACTCGACTTAGCAAAAACTCAAAAAGTTAATCTAGCTGAAATATCAATAACATTACTAGCTGATCAATTTTTGCAATTTATTAAAGATAATCAAAATTTAAATTTAGAGACAGCTTCAGAGTATTTGTTGATGGCAACTTGGTTGGCCTACTTAAAATCTAAGTTGCTATTACCAGAGGACGAAGATGATAATTTCAAAGCCTTAGAGGTTGCTGAAAGGTTAAAACTTCAATTAAAAAAACTTGAATTAATAAGAATTCTCTCAGATCAAATGCTTCAAAAAAAAAGATTAGGTGTTCATATTTTTAACAGAGGCATGAAAGGCGGAATAAGATCCATTAATACACCTATTTATGATATTTCTCTTTATGAGTTGCTTAAAACTTATTCGAGTATTCATATACAAAAAACATTTCAAACAATAAATATTCCTAAATTACCTGTTTTAACAACAGAGGAGGGAATTAAACAAATAAAAAATAAACTAGATAAAATGAAGGATTGGACAGATATTGATGACCTTATACCGAATTTTTATTCTAATAAGAAAATGAAAAAAACAGGCTTATCTGGTATATTTGCAGCTAGCTTAGAACTGACAAAAGAAGGTACTATAAAAATTTTACAAGAAAGAATTTTTGACAAGATAATGATAAAAAAAAATTCTAATTAATGAAAAATAAAAACAAAAATAAGAATAATATAATTTCTTTTCCATCGAGCACTTCAAAGCTTGAACGTCAAGTTGAGGCAATTCTTTTTGCTGCCTCTGAACCATTAGAAGTGGAAACTATTGAACAAAGAGTAAAAACTAGTACAAATTTATCTAAAGTTTTAGAGAAAATTAGAGATAATTATAAAAGTAGAGGTATAAATCTAGTTTGTATAAAAAATAAATGGTCATTCAGAACAGCAGAAGATTTATCAAAATTAATGTCTCTACAAAAATCTACACAAAAAAAACTTTCAAAAGCTACTATTGAAACCCTTGCTATCATTGTCTACCACCAACCGGTGACCAGATCAGAAATAGAGGAAATCAGAGGTGTTGCATTTGCAACGAATACTCTAGAAATTTTATTAGAACTTGACTGGGTAAGACCAGCCGGACGAAAAGATGTTCCAGGCAAGCCAATTCAATATGCAACTACTGAAAATTTTTTAAACCATTTTAATATACAAAAATTATCTGATTTACCTACTGTTGATGAATTAAGTTCTGCTGGTTTAATAGATACATCAAGTATAGATAAATCCATATTTGGAACTGGAAAATTTTTTAAGGAACAATCAATTGAAGAGAAAAAGAGTATTTACGAAGATATTGAAAACGCAATTAAGAAAGCTCCTGAAACAGATAAATAAAGATATTTATTTAATTAAATTTATTGTATATAAATGATGTATGGGAAATATTGGTTGGACAGGTATTATTATAATTGCAATTTTAGTTGTTATTCTCTTTGGAAAAGGAAAAATTTCTAGCATTATGGGTGATCTTGCTAAAGGAATAAAAAGCTTCAAGAAAGGTTTGTCAGATGACAGCTCTTCAAAAGACGAAGATAATAACAATAATTCAGATAGTTCAAATTCCGAAAATAAATAATCTTCAATGCCTCAAATTGGTTGGTTAGAGATATTAGCGGTAGTCATAATTGCCATTTTGGTTTTAGGACCTAAGGAATTTCCAATAGCTTTAAAAAAAATTGGATCTTACGTTGGAAAGGTAAAAAATTTATTTAGTAGTTTTCAAAGAGAAGTCTCATCAGTGACTAGCGATATTGATTTAGAAAAAGATTTAGACAATAAAAAAGATAAAAAAAAAATTAACAAAGTTGAGGCAGATGAGTAATTCGTTTGCGAGTCATTTTGTTGAGTTAAGGTCAAGATTAATCAAATCAATATTATTTATTTTATTTATTTTTATAATCTCTTATACTTTTGCCGAGCAAATTTATAACTTTTTAGTAGAACCTTATGCAAATGCCGTTAAAGATGATAGTGAATCAAGACGACTTATTTTTACTGCTTTACATGAGACTTTTATTACTTATCTAAAGGTTGCATTTTTTGCTGCTATTTTTCTAGGTAGCCCAGTTTTATTAATTCAAATTTATAAGTTTATTGCTCCAGGATTATATAAAAATGAAAAAAAAGCTATTTTACCATATTTAATATCAACACCGATACTTTTTTTGTTAGGAGGTTTGTTAGTTTATTATTTAGTCATGCCATTAGCTATAAAATTTTTTTTATCATTTGAAACAATGGGCTCAAATACGAGCTTGCCAATACAATTAGAAGCTAAAGTTAATGAGTATTTGTCTTTAATAATGAGATTAATTTTTGCATTTGGAATAAGTTTTCAACTTCCAATACTATTAAATTTATTGGCGAGAATCGGTGTAATAAATTCTAGCTATCTTAAGAAAACAAGAAGGTATGTAGTAGTTATAATTTTTACTGTAGCTGCAATATTAACACCACCAGATCCAATTACACAAATTGGTCTAGCTATACCTTTATTGTTACTTTATGAATTATCCATTATAACAGTGAAGTTTACTGAAAAAAAAGATAAAAATATAAAAAATGTACAATCTTAAAGATTTAAGAAAAAATTTAGAAGTTTTTAAAAAAAAATTTGAAGAAAGGAATTTAAATTTTGATATAAATGAATTTAACAAAGCAGATAAAATAAATAGAGAATTAATTAATAAAAAAGAGTTACTAGAACAAGAAAAAAAAAAATTATCTAAATTAAAAGACAAATCAAATTTTGAAAAGTCAAAAAAAATTTCAGACGAAATAGATAAGATCTTAGTAATGCAAAAAAAATCTCAAGAAGAAGTTAATAGGATTGTTTATAACCTTCCTAATATTGCCCATAAGGATGTTCCATTAGGTAAAAATGAAAAAGATAATAAATTGATAAAAAAATCTGGAAAATTAAAAGATTTTAGTTTTAAAATAAAATCACACATTGATCTTGGACTTACAAACAAAGGTATAGATTTTGATACGTCAATAAAATTATCTGGATCAAGATTTGTTGTTCTTAGAGATAAATTTGCAATGTTAGAGAGAGCATTAATTAATTTTATGTTAGACATCCATGTAAATCAATTTAATTATACAGAAATTTCACCACCTTTAATAGTTAATGAAAATGTAATGTTTGGGACTGGACAACTCCCAAAATTTGAAGAAGATCAATTTGAGTTAATACCTAATAATTCGACAGAGAGAAAATTTTTAATTCCTACGGCTGAAGTTGTTCTTACTAATTTAGTTAGGGAGTCAATTTTAACAAAAAATCAACTTCCCCTAAGATTTGTTGCAGCTACTCCTTGTTTTAGAAAAGAGGCAGGAAGTTACGGTAAAGACACAAAAGGAATGATGAGACAACATCAATTTTACAAAGTTGAACTTGTTAGTATTGTTGAACCTAAAAACTGTATTACTGAGTTAGACAGAATGTTAAATTGTGCTGAAGAAATTTTAAGAAAATTAGAAATTCCTTACCAAGTCATGCTTTTATCCTCAGGAGATATGGGTTTCAGTGCAGAAAAAACTTTTGATATCGAAGTTTGGGTCCCTTCTGAAAAAAAATATAGAGAAATATCAAGTTGTTCTTCATGTGGATGTTTTCAAGCAATGAGAATGGGTACAAAATATAAAAATGCTAATGAAAATGATTATGTTGGGACTCTCAATGGCTCTGGATTGGCAGTAGGAAGATTGATGATTGCTTTATTAGAAAATAATCAAAATGAAGATGGATCAATAAACATTCCTAAAATTTTAAAAAAATACATGAATAACTTGGACAAAATTTGATTATTATTTTCTTGTTAAACTAACACTTTTATTATAATTATCTTTTAATGAGCGGCCAAGGAATAGCACAATTCATACCACTAATATTAATATTTGTAATTTTTTACTTTTTTCTAATTAGACCACAACAAAAAAGAGTAAAAGATCATAAATCGATGGTGGAGTCATTAAAAAGAGGGGATGAAATTATTACATCTGGTGGAATCATTGGAACTATAGATAGAGTTATGGAAGATGATCGTATAGAAGTAGTTATTGGAGAGAATGTTAAAGTTCAGATTATAAAGTCAACAATAACAAGTTTGCTAAAAAAAGAAGAAGTAAAAAAATAATTCTTTTTCGTGTTAAATTTTTCAAAAATAAACATTCTTTTAATTTATCTTATTTTTTTATTTATATCTTCTTTTTCAATACTTAATTTTCAGTCAGAGGAAAAACCATTTATAAAAAAAAAAGTTAATTTAGGATTAGATTTACAAGGTGGATCTTACCTTCTTTTAGAAATAAATTCTGATCCTCTAGTCAAAGAAAAGATCCAATCAAAAGTAATTCCTCTTAAAAAGTTGTTAAAAGATAATGATTTAGCTTATTCTAATTTTAAAATTCATGAAAATAGATTATCTTTTTCTTTAGAAGATGTTGATAAACTTGAATTATTACTATTTTCTAAAAAAGATAATTTTTTAAATCCTTATATAAATAATTATAATTCATTTGAGTTAGATTTAGAAATTCTACAAAATAATAAAGTACAAGTTATATTTTCAAAGTATGGTTTATTAACTATAAATAATTCAGCTCTAAAACAATCTATTGAAATAGTTAGAAGAAGAATTGATGATGTCGGAACAAAAGAACCAACAATTTTACAAAGAGGTGATAAAAGAATTTTGGTAGAATTACCTGGACTCAAAGACCCTGAGAGAATTAAAAGTTTATTAGGTAAAACAGCCCAGTTAAATTTTAGATTGGTTTCTGAAAATGAAGAATTTGGAGTTGATAAACTAATTTCAGAAAATGGAGAAGAGTTAAATATTAGTAAAAGAATTATTATGAGTGGTGAAAATCTAATCGACGCTCAACCTAATTTTAATAACCAGTCAAATCAACCAACCGTATCTTTTACCTTGGATAGAATGGGTGCCCAAAAATTTGGGAGAACCACCACTGACAATGTAGGAAAAAGGCTAGCTATTGTTCTAGATGGAAAAATTGTAAGTGCTCCCTCTATAAATGAACCTATTACTTCGGGTAGTGGAATGATTTCTGGTAATTTTTCATTCCAAGAAGCAACTGACTTAGCTTTATTATTAAGATCAGGAGCTCTACCAACCCCTTTAGACATTGTTGAAGAGAGGACAGTCGGGCCAGACTTGGGAGAAGACTCTATAAAGTCTGGAATAACATCTTTAATAATTGGATTTATTTTAGTCATTTTATTCATGCTTTATAAATATAAAATTTTTGGATTGATAGCCAATGTAACTTTAATTGCAAATCTGATAATGCTAGTGGGAGTTTTAACCATTTTAGAAGCAACCTTAACATTGCCTGGTATAGCTGGAATAATTTTAACAGTAGGTATGGCTGTAGATGCAAATGTACTAATTTTTGAAAGAATTAAAGAGGAGCTTAAAACTGAAAAATCTATAATTCATGCTTTCGATATAGGGTACTCTAAAGCAAAAATTACAGTACTTGATGCAAATATTACAACTTTAATTGCTGCAATCATACTTTTTGCTTTTGGTTCTGGCCCAGTAAAAGGTTTTGCTATCACACTTGGGATAGGAATAGTTACAACTTTATTTTCTGCATATTTTCTAGCTAGACACCTTACTTCGATGATTGTTTTAAAAAAGAAAGAGGGCGAGGTAACTATATAATGAATAGAAATATAGATTTTTCCTCTAAGTTTAAATCTGCTAATTTTTTATCTTTATTATTTTTTATTATCAGCATTCTATTTATTATATTTAAAGGTCTTAATTATGGTATTGATTTTAAAGGCGGAACTTTAATAGAATTAAGAGCAGGTAGCAAAAATGTTAATATATCTGAGATAAGATCGTCTCTGAGTTCCATGAATTTAGGCGATATTAATGTTAAACAGTTTGGCAAACAAGGTGACTATCTAATTAAAGTAGAACAAAAAATAGAAAATAATAATCAGCTAATACCTGAAATTAAAAAAAATTTAATTAGTAATTTAAATGCAGAGATCAATTTCAGAAGAGTTGAAAATGTAGGGCCAAAAGTAAGCTCCGAACTTCTTCAATCAGGAATAATTGCCATCACTTTATCATTAGCAGCTATGCTTTTCTATATCTGGATAAGATTTGAATGGCAATTTAGTGTTGGTTCAATCGTTGCATTATTTCATGATGTAATAATCACAATAGGAATATTTTCAATTTTATCTTTGGAAATTAATCTTTCAATAATTGCTGCAGTCTTAACTATTGTGGGATATTCAATGAATGATACGGTTGTTATATATGATCGTATAAGAGAAAATCTTAATAAACATACAAGATTAAATATAAGTGAAACTGCAAATCTTTCTATAAATGAAACATTATCTAGAACTATAATAACTTCTTTAACTACTTTGTTGGCTCTATTTTCTATTTATATACTTGGTGGAGAAATTTTAAGAGGTTTTGCTTTTGCTATGATCCTCGGAGTTTTAATTGGAACATATTCATCAATATTCGTAGCTGCACCAGTCTTAAAGTTTTTTAAAGTTAGTTATAAGACTTTAGAAAAAAAAGAAGAAAAAATAGTTCCCTAAACGACTAATATAAATTTTGAGCTGCCACCATAGATAGCAACATTGGAAATGAAAGCAATGTATTAGCTCTAGAAAACAACATTGCTGTTTTAGCTGATTTTGCCTTTTCTTCTGTAGAAGCGTCAACTAAACCAAGAGCTCTTTTTTGATTAGGCCAAATAACGAACCAAACGTTATAAGCCATAATAATTCCTAACCACATTCCAATTCCTATAGCAGTATTTTTTCCAAAACCGCTTCCAATATCTAAAGTCATAGCTTGATGCAAATATCCATTTAGGTAAGCAACTATCAGTCCTGTTATAATTGTTCCAAATGCAGCCCATCTAAACCAAAATAGTGCTTTTGGAGCTATTACTTTACCGATAGCTGGTTTTTGTTCATCTGGAATATTTGGCATAGAGGGTATTTGAACGAAATTAAAATACCAGAGCAAACCAATCCACATAATTCCAGTTAATACATGAAGATACCTGAACAACCAACTAAAGAAATATCTATCAAAGGCAAAGCCGTCACCTCCAAAATGAAGCCCTAAGAGTAGTAATATTGCTAACCCTAAAGAAATATGAACTGTTTTAGATAGTGATTGTAGTATCGAAACCATGATTCATTATACCATAAATTAATTATTTAGGCAGTTTTTTTCATATTAGAATTGCCTAATAATTCTTTAATAAACTTACCTGTATAACTGTCACTATTTTGAGATACTTTTTCTGGCGACCCTTCAGCGATTATTCTTCCTCCATTAACTCCACCTTCAGGACCCATATCAATAATATGATCTGCTGTCTTAATAACATCTAAATTGTGTTCTATCACAACAACCGTATTTCCAGTATTTGCAAATGCTTGTAAGATTTCTAGTAACTTTTTAATGTCATGAGAATGTAAACCCGTAGTTGGTTCATCTAATATGTATAATGTTCTTCCAGTCGGTCGTTTGGAAAGCTCTTTAGCCAATTTAATTCTTTGAGCTTCTCCTCCAGAAAGAGTTGTAGCTTGTTGACCTATTTTCATATAACCCAAACCAACATGTTTAAGAGTGATTAACTTTGATTTTATGTTTTGAATATTTTCAAAAAAAACACATCCTTCATCTACTGTCATATCCAAAACATTAGCTATATTTTTGTTTTTAAATCGAATTTCTAATGTTTCTCTATTGTATCTTGCTCCTTTACAAGTATCACATGGAATAAAAACGTCAGGAAGAAAATGCATTTCATAAGTAATTACCCCATCTCCCTCACAAGTTTCACACCTTCCACCTTTAACATTAAATGAGTATCTGCCCACTTTGTATCCTCTAGCTTTTGATTCAGGTAAAGCCGCAAACCATTCTCTTATAGGCCCAAAGGCTCCTGTATAGGTAGCAGGATTTGATCTTGGTGTTCTCCCTATAGGGGATTGGTCAATATCAATTATTTTGTCAATTAATTCTGTTCCTTTAAAACCAGTAAACGCTTTAGGCACTTTTCTACTTTTATTTTTATTTAACATTAGGTTAAATGCATTGTATAAAGTTTGTAGTATTAAAGTTGATTTTCCACTACCAGATACACCTGTCACACATGTAAAAGTTCCTACAGGTATTTTTAAATTTACCTTTTTTAGATTATTTCCACTAGCACCGCTAATTTCAATATACCTGCCGTTTTTTGCTATTCTACGTTTTCTTGGGATTGATATAAACTTTTTACCTGAAAGATAATCACCGGTAATACTATTTTTATTTTCTGAAATTTGTTTTACGTTTCCTTCTGCAACTATTTGTCCACCATTTAAACCAGCTTCTGGACCTATATCAATAATATGATCAGAACTTTCCATTGTTTCAATATCATGTTCAACAACAATTACAGTATTCCCTAAATCTCTTAATTTTTTTAAAGCGGTGATTAATTTTTTATTATCTCTCTGATGTAAGCCTATAGAGGGTTCGTCCAAAACATATAATACTCCAGTCAAACCAGAACCAATTTGAGAAGCCAACCTAATTCTTTGCGCCTCTCCTCCAGATAAAGTTCCGGATTCTCTTGAAAGCGTTAAATAATTTAATCCAACATTAAGTAAAAAATTCAATCTCTCGTTAATTTCTTTTAAAATATGTTGTGCAATTTTATTTTCACGGTCAGTCAAAACACTTTCTAAGCTTGCAAACCACTTCTGAGAATCGTCAATTGATTTTTTTGTAATTTCACTGATATTAAGAGAATTGATCTTTATACAAAGAGCCTCATCTTTTAACCTCATTCCTTTACACTTTTCACAACTAGACTCACTTTGGTATTGAGAAATTTCTTCTCGTTTCCACTCACTATCAGTTTCTAAGTAACGTCTCTCTAAATTATTGACTACTCCTTCAAATGTTTTTTTAGTACTGTATGATTCATATCCATCATCATATGAAAATTTTATTTCTTCATCATCTGATCCATATAAAATCACATCCTGAATTTTTTTTGGCAATTTTTTCCATGGATCTGCAAGTGAAATCTTGAAGTGTTTAGCTATAGATGACAGAGTTTGAGCGTAATACATAGAAGTAGATTTTGCCCATGGCTCAATCACTCCATCCTGCAAACTTTTTTTGGGGTCTGTTACAACTAAATTAGGGTCAATATTTAGATTATGTCCAATACCTTCACATTCTTCACAAGCACCGAATGGAGAATTAAATGAAAATAATCTTGGTTCAATTTCTTCAATTGTAAAACCACTTTCCGGACAAGAAAACTTTGAGGAAAATGTTATACTTTCTAGCTTTCTAAATTTTTTAGGTAAAGTTTCATTCTCATACTCTACAGTTAATAAGCCATTGGATAAATTTACAGCAGTTTCTACACTATCTGCAAGTCTGTTACCTAATTTTGAGTTTAAAACCACTCTATCTACGACAATTGAAATATCATGTTTAATTTTTTTATTTAGATTAGGAAAATCATCAATATCAAAATATTTACCATCAACTTTAATCTTTGAAAAACCTCTTCTTTTAAAGTTTAAAATATCTTTTTTATATTCACCTTTTCTTCCTCTTACAATTGGAGCCAATAAATATATGGTACTATCCTTAGGTAATTTTTTGATTTTATCTACCATTTCACTAATTGGTTGTGATACAATAGGCTTACCTGTAAAAGGAGAATAGGGAATTCCTATTCTTGCAAACAATACTCGCATATAATCGTATATTTCTGTAACTGTAGCAACTGTAGATCTAGGATTTTTAGAAGTATTTTTTTGTTCAATAGAAATAGCTGGGCTTAAACCTTCGATTAAATCTACTTTTGGCTTTTTCATTTTATCTAAAAACTGCCTAGCGTAAGATGATAAACTTTCTACATAACGCCTTTGACCTTCAGCATAAATGGTATCAAAAGCTAAAGACGATTTTCCTGAACCTGATAGACCCGTAATGACGACAAGTTTCTCCTTTGGTATCTCAAGAGAAACATTTTTTAGATTGTGTTCTTTAGCGCCTTTTACAACGATTTTTTTCAACATTTTTTTTTATAAAATAATAATGATCCTATATTTATTAATCAATTATGATATAAATATTTAACTTTAAATAAATAAAAATCAAAATTTTAGTCAAAATATTATGGCAGGAAGTTTAAATAAAGTACAATTAATAGGTCGTTTAGGCGCAGACCCGGATATTAAACAAATGGTTAATGGCAAAAATGTCGCTAGACTAAGTATTGCAACAAGCCAATCATGGAAAGATAAATCTAGTGGAGAGCGAAAAGAAAAAACTGAGTGGCATAGGGTTGTAATTTTTAATGAGGGTTTAATAAATGTTGTTCAACAATACTTAAAAAAAGGTGCTAATGT
>MDSV01199068.1_pt1 | contig 16224 bp, 15 predicted proteins | sample 810851 | NCBI WGS metagenome assembly MDSV01 (sample SAMN05326640, study PRJNA326480) | marine metagenome | isolation source: seawater | place: Atlantic Ocean: North East | collected 2012 | reverse complement strand
CTATTAACATTTTTTAGGGAAGACACCGTATCTTTAATTAGAGGAAGCATTAATTTAGTCAAATTGGATTTAAGATCAAAGGAAACAAAATTGGTGATGAAATTGATAACCGCTTCTATACCAGTTTTATTGATGGGACTCTTTTTTAAAATCAATGACATCGATGACTTATTAAGGTCTATCGAAATTATAGGATGGACAATGATTTTTTTTGGAATCTTCCTTTATTTTACAGATCGATTAGGAAAAAAAGAAAAAAAGATTTTGGATTGGACCTACAAAGATTCTATTCTCATGGGAGTTTTTCAAGTCTTAGCCCTTATTCCTGGTGTTTCCAGATCAGGAATTACTATATCGGGATCAAGAATTCTTGGATACAAGAGATATGATGCAATTAGGTTATCAATGCTCATGTCTATACCCACTATAATGGCCTCAGGTGCTTTGCTTATACCAGGTCTAATGCAAGGATCCTATGTTGTCTCTTTTTTTGAGATTTTAGTAAGTTTTCTATTGTCTTTTTTTGCAGCATTCTTGGCTTTAGTAGTTTTGCTAAAATATTTATATTTATTTCAATTTACACCCTATATTATTTATAGAATTGCCCTAGGCTTTCTTTTGTTATGGTTTGTTTATAGCTAGTTATAAATCAAACCTAAAGATCAGAAAATTGTCCCTTAGGTCTATAACGATTTAAGTAGTTAGGTAAAATTGAGTCCATTGCTCTTGGTGAGACACCTAATTCTTTAAATCCAGGCATTTTTTCAGTAACAATATTGTTCTTTTCTAATTGTTTAATGTTGTCCCTTGTTATTAGTAAAGGTACAGTATTCAACGTAATTTTATTCGCCATATATACCAGTGGACACATGATATTCGCAACCCATACAGGAATATCTAATATAATTCTCTTTCTTTTAATTTGAAGCAAAACTTTTAAAATTAAATCCCTAAAGCTTAAAATTTCTGTTCCTCCTAGTTCATAAATAATTCCTTTTTTGCTAGTAAGGCAATCATTATGCAAAAGACTCTCGACCGCACTAGCTATATCATCCACATAAACCGGTTGAAAAAGTGTTTGTCCCCGCACTATTGGTATCACTGGGCTAATACTGGCAATTGAAGAGAAAAGATTAAAAAATTTGTCTTCTGCCCCAAAAACAACAGATGATCTTAGTATTATTGCTCCAGGAAAAGATTCATGTATTCTTCTTTCCCCAAGCCCTTTAGTTTTTGCATAATAACTGTCTGATCTTTCATCTGCCCCTATCGATGAAAGATGAATGAACTTACCCACCCCCAAATCAGACGCATATTTAGCTAATTTTTCAGGAGTTTCGATGTGTAATAATTTGAAATTTTGGTTAGCACTTTCATGTAAAGCCCCAACACAATTAATTATGACATCCGAACCCTTCAGCAATCCTCTCAAATGTTTATGATTAAGAAAATTGCCCTCAATCAGATTTATTTGCCCTATAAGTCCTAATGGTTTAAGGAACAAACCTTGGTTGGGATTGCGGGTAATAACATCAACTATCCATCCTTGACGAACCAAACGTTGGACAATATAGCGACCTAAGAAACCCGTGCCACCAAAAATAGTAGCCTTTCGTGAATTTGAAGAGAAATCACCCATTATTAATACCGCGCAATAGTTAATGCTATCTTCTTATATCAATTTTACGTCTTCTTAGTATGGATTCTTTGACAAGTAACGTATACGTTTTCCTTTGTGGAACTTCAAATCAAAAAAAACAACTTCTTTAAATTTAAGGGAAGAATATGAAATATTTCTTACATGAAAATGACCTTCCAGAGTCTGTAATTGTTGATAAATCCATAGCTATTGATACAGAAACAACTGGTTTGAACTTAATTCGAGATCGATTATGCTTAATACAAATCTGCACAGGAAACGACGAGGTTCATTTAGTAAAAATAAATAAAAAAAAATCGCAAGCTCCCAATATTGTCAAAATTCTTATGAATAAGAAAATATTGAAAATCTTTCATTTCGGTAGATTTGACATAGCAGTTTTGTTAAAACATTTCGAATGCGATATCACTCCTGTTTATTGCACAAAAATCGCATCAAAGCTTACCAGGACCTCATCAGACCAACATGGCTTAAAACATTTAGTCAAAGAGTTTCTTTCTATCGATCTCTATAAATTTGAACAGACTTCTGATTGGGGTAAAAAAGAATTGACCAAATCTCAATTAACATATGCTGCTAGTGATGTCTTATATCTGCACCAACTCAAAATGAATCTCGATACCCTTTTAATTCGAGAGGGAAGGACAAAAATCGCACAAAATCTATTTGATTTTCTGCCTCAATTAGCCTTTCTAGATTTGGAAGGCTGGGATACCAATCAGATTCTAACACATTAGACCAAATGCCTGGATTGAAACTAAGGTGCAAAAATTTCTAAATTTGAGCCTAAAGTCTAGTAATAATACCTTTGGACCACAAATCAATTGAAATTGCCGTCATGACTTTTTTCTGTACTCAAGAAAATTAAGGGTAAGGTTATCATTGATATAAAAATCTTACTATGAGACAATAATAACCAAATATTTATGGGCACAAAAAATTTTTGAATTAACTTATGAAATATGAAGAATATGGGGTTGGTAATCTCTTACACTAGTATAATAAGATTTGTGAAGATCTTATCCACCCTTGTTGCATTAGTCCTGATGACTATGATATTTATGATCTCCTCGGAGAATAATTTTGGAAACCCTGTTGAAGTTGAAACAAGGGATCTAGATTTTAGCTCTGGTTTTCAGATCGATGGAGCTCAATTAGCTGGATTGGATTTAGACGGAAACCGATTTAATTTTAGAGCTAGTAAAATCAACCCGATCAATAATGATTTGCCTATTATTTCAGTTAATGACATTTTAGGCTCTATTACATTCACCTCAGAAATGCTTATACAAATTCAAGCAGAAAAAGCCAACATTCACACAAGAAATAATTTGATTAACCTCGAGGGTGAATTACAACTGGAAAATGAAAATTTTAGGCTAACAGGAACTTCTATTACTATAAATTTTGAAAAAAATGCCCTTCATAGTAATAAAGCGATAAAAATTTTCCTACCAAACACCGAAATACAAGCTGGTAAACTTGAAGCCTTAAAGTCAGATTCCAACAATTTGCATTTTAAATTCTTTTTGGAAAATGGTGTAAAATTTAAATATTTTTTATGAATCAAAGATTTATTTGTTATTTAATTCTTTAATGCTATTATCAAGGCAATGCTTTTCAAAAACTTTTATAGAAAAATTCTTTTTTCCTTATATGTATTGTTCTTTATTTTTGCCAAGAGTTCGATTGGGTCAGAAAATTCAATCGACCAAAATGTTGGAAAAGAAATCATAATTAGTTCTGAAAATGCCAGTTTTGATCAAAAATCTGGATTGATAATACTAAAAGAAAAGGTTCATTTGATTTTCAATAATATGATATTTAAATCAGATGAAATGGCCTTAATATTTGAAGAAACGAAGGGCGCACCACCCAATAAAATATCCCAAATTAGGAAAATTTCTGCTGAAGGCAATGTGTTTTTTCAACATGAAGATCAAATAATAACTAGCAATCTTGCTACCTTTTTCCCTAAAGAAAATGAAGTAAGCCTAACAGGAAATGTTAAAATTGTAAGTGGGGAAAGAGCTGGAATAACTTCGGAGAAAATGATTTTTGACCTTAAGTCGGGAACTTCTAAATTTATAGGTAACGTTTCATCTAAAATTTTATTGGAAATAAAGAATTGACAGAGTTTTATTCCTTTTCTGAATCAAGAAAAAAATTCTTACATGGGGCACAACACGGTCTAGTTATTCAGGGCTTAAGAAAGAGTTACCGGAAAAAACCAATATTAAGAGACGTTAGCTTAAAATTACAAAGAGGTGAGGTCATAGCATTACTTGGACCCAATGGGACAGGTAAAACCACATGCTTCTATGCAATAGCAGGTTTAACCCCTCCCGATTCAGGTAAGGTAATCATTGATAATAAGGACGTTACAAACTTTCCAATGTATCGAAGAGCACAATTGGGGTTAGGTTATTTACCCCAGGAATCAAGTATTTTTAGAGGTTTAACTGTTGAACAGAATATTTTGGCTGTATTAGAAATAAGTGTTTCAAACAGACAAGAAAGACGAAGGAAGCTTGAACTACTTTTAGGTGAATTTTCTATAACCCATCTAAGACAGGCATCTGCCGTAACTTTATCTGGTGGCGAAAGAAGGAGAGTAGAAATTGCGCGATGTTTGGCAAGTCAACCAAAATATATACTACTTGACGAACCTTTTGCAGGAGTTGATCCCATAGCAGTTGGGGAGATAAGAAAATTAGTATCACAATTAAAAAAGCGTAGCGTTGGGGTTTTGATAACTGATCATAATGTCCGCGAAACACTCGAAATTGTAGATCGAGCCTATATATTACATGAAGGTTCAATAATAATGAAAGGAACACCAAAGGAGGTAGTGAATAATAAGAACGTAAGAGAAGTTTACCTAGGAGATCAGTTTCGATTCTAAAAACATAATAGTTAAATTTTGAGAGCAGAAGATAAGTTATAGAAAAGGGGCAAATTATGAATATTCATATTAACGGAAAACAAGTGAAAATAGGAAAATCCTTAATTTCCTATGCTGAAAACCAATTATTGCAAATTAGCAAAAAGTACTTATTAAGACCTGTGAAAGCTAATATAACCTTCACTAAAGAGAAATATGAATATAAATGCGAGGCTTTTTTGCATCTTCCTAGCGGATTAACTGCGTACTGTACTGGAAGTGCGAATCAAATTTATAAATGCTATCATCAAACCATTATTCGATTAGAAAAAATACTTCGGCGCCACAAGCGTAAGATAAGAAACCATAGTACTAATAAATAAGATTTTTGGTGTTTAATATTTAGTAATAAATTTGAAAACATCTTGATTATTGGACTTTACATTGTAATCGGATGTGTTAGGAGTCATGCTCTGATGTTGTTCAGTTGTGGGGAAATAAAGGACAATATTTAAGATGGTTTTATCAGATATTTTGTTGCCCGAAGCAATAATTCCATGCTTGCGCGCTTCTAGCAAAAAAAGGCTTTTGCAAGAACTTTCAATAAGTATAGCTAATATTTATCATCTGGAACAGTTGGAGTTGCTCTCAGCTTTGCAAGAACGTGAAAGCCTGGGACCTACCGGTATGGGCCATGGAGTGGCAATACCGCACGCCAAGATGAATTCGATAAAATCAGTTCATGGCTTATTTGCTAGACTAATAAAACCTCTTGATTTTGGAGCAATGGATAGTCAGAGTGTTGATCTTGTTTTTGTTTTAATTGCTCCTTATGAATCAGGGGCGAATCATTTAAAAGCTCTCGCTAAAGTTTCACGGCTATTACGCGATAGGTCTACCTGTGAAAAATTACGCTCTACAATGGATAAGTCTGCTCTTTTTTCAATTCTTACAACAGAAACTGAAATTCAGGCTGCGTGAATCACTTTTTTCTTATAATGTTACTTAATACCTTTTAAGGATTTCCTCGATTATCCTGATATCACTTGGATTATTTAACTCCCAGAAATCTTTTCCTTTTAGAGAAGAGATAACACATTTAACTGAAATACCGTTTTCTATAAACCTTAGTTGCTCAAGACCTTCTTGAACCTCGAGATAACCTGGCTGCAATTGTAGATATGATTTTAAAGCAGGAGATTTATACGCATAAACACCAATATGATGATACACTTGCTTTTGTTTTTCCTTCATATCATTTTCGTGAGTATAAGGTATCACTTCTTTAGAAAAATAGAGCGCTTTGCCTTTTTTATCAAAAACTACAGTCGTAGCCCCTACCCTACCTGATTTTCTATCTTGTAATAAATTTGTCAAACCTACTTCGTCACATTTAAAAACAGGTGTCACTACATTATAATCACTATTCTTAAGTTCATTAATCAATTCGTCTATCACCCAGGAAGGAGTAAGAGGTGCATCACCTTGCAAGTTTACCACAATATCAAATTCATTTTGCTGCATTTTCAGCGCTTCAGCTACTCTCTCAGACCCATTTCTTAGTTTTTCAGAAGTAAGACAAACTTCAGCTCCAAAGTTTTCACAAAACTCTTTTATACGCATATCATCAGTTGCTATTATCTTCTTATCAATTCTCTTGATCTCCTTTGCGAGCAACCAAGTTCTTTCTATTAATGATATTTCTTTTCCATCTGGACCTCTTATAGGTACCAACGGTTTTCCCGGAAACCTAGATGATTGATATCTTGCAGGAATAACTAAGAGAATTTTCATTTCATATTTTAAATCTATTAAACCAAAATCTTAAATCTACAAAAAAAGCACCAGAAATTTAATTTTAAAAGATGTTTTGGGAAAGCCATAAGTATATTATTTTTTCAAAAATTCAATTAAAAATTCTTTAAATCCTTGCAGTGTGAAATAGAACTCCCATATATCAAGAGATCTCTTAAAGAATGATTTGAGATATACTAATAAGTATAATGGGAAGGAAAAGAAATGTCCAAAGTTATCGGTATAGATTTGGGGACTACAAACTCATGTGTAGCCTTAATGGATGGAAAGGATCCAAAAGTCATAGAAAATTCTGAGGGTGCTAGAACCACTCCATCAGTAGTTGGTTTCACCGATGACGAAAGGCTTGCTGGACAAGCCGCAAAAAGGCAAGCTGTAACAAACCCGGAAAATACCCTATTTGCTGTAAAAAGATTAATCGGTAGAAGAATTGATGATCCCATGGTCGAAAAAGATAAAGACATGGTGCCTTATTCTATTGTCGATGAAGGAAATGGTGATGCATGGTTAGAGGTGAATAAACAAAAATACTCCCCAAGCCAAATCTCTGCTTTTATTTTACAAAAAATGAAAGAAACTGCTGAAGATTATCTTGGTGATCCTGTTACCCAAGCAGTGATAACTGTTCCTGCCTATTTTAATGACGCACAAAGACAAGCTACTAAAGATGCTGGAAAGATAGCTGGTTTAGAGGTTTTAAGAATCATTAATGAACCTACTGCTGCTGCTTTAGCCTATGGACTTGATAAAGAGGGAGGAAAAACTATTGCTGTTTTTGATCTGGGTGGTGGTACTTTTGATATTTCAATTCTAGAAATTGATGATGGCCTTTTCGAAGTTAAATCAACCAATGGCGACACCTTTTTAGGCGGTGAAGATTTTGATATGCGAGTCGTAGATTATTTAGCTAGCGAATTTAAAAAAGAAAGTGGCGTTGACCTAAAATCTGATAAAATGGCCCTCCAGAGACTAAAAGAGGCCGCAGAAAAAGCTAAAATTGAGCTTTCATCTCAATCACAAACAGAAATAAATCAACCATTTATTTCAATGGATCCAAAAACTAGCCAACCTTTGCACCTAGTTATAAAGCTAACTCGAGCCAAACTTGAGAGTTTAGTGTCAGATTTAATTAATAAATCCTTGAAACCATGCCAAGCAGCTTTAAAAGATGCTGGTTTAACAAAAACAGAAATTGATGAAGTGGTATTGGTAGGGGGCATGACACGAATGCCAAAAGTGATAGAAGAGGTCACAAAATTCTTTGGTAAAGACCCACATAAAGGGGTAAATCCGGATGAAGTGGTTGCAATGGGTGCGGCAATTCAAGCAGGAGTACTTCAAGGTGACGTAAAAGATGTAGTATTGCTAGATGTTACTCCCCTGTCTTTGGGTATTGAGACGCTTGGTGGCGTATTCACTCGTCTTATTGATAGAAATACAACAATACCAACAAAGAAAAGCCAAGTTTTTTCTACTGCAGAAGACAACCAAAGTGCTGTAACTATTAGGGTTTTTCAGGGAGAAAGAGAAATCGCCACAGATAATAAAGTCTTGGGGCAATTTAATTTGGAAGACATACCATCTGCACCAAGAGGTGTTCCACAGATTGAAGTAACATTTGATATAGATGCTAATGGAATTGTATCAGTTTCTGCTAAAGATAAAGGGACAGGTAAGGAACAAAAAATAACTATCCAAGCATCTGGTGGTCTTTCAGACGAAGATATAGAAAAAATGGTTAAAGATGCTGAAGAAAATGCCGAGGCCGATAAAGAGAAGAAAGAGCTCATAGAAGCCAGAAATCAAGCTGAGGGTTTGATTCACAGTACTGAAAAATCCCTCGAAGAACATTCTGATAAAATTGATCCCTCTACTGTCGAAGCCATTGAGCTTTCGATTAAGGCTCTAAAAGAAACTCTCGAAAAAGAAGAGGAATCCGCCGATAAAATCCGTGCACGGGCTCAAGATCTTACAGAATCTGCAATGAAATTAGGTGAGGCCATCTACAAAGCAGAATCTGAATCAAATCAAACTACTGAAGAAAATGATGGTTCTGCTACTAACTCTGATGCTGAAGATATCGTTGATGCTGATTTTGAGGATTTAAATAAACCTGACAAATGATTATATATTAGATCCTATTTTATCTCTGGTCTGCTAGTATCAAATCCAAAGGATAAAGAAAATGTCCAAAAGTGATTATTACGATCTCTTAGGTTGCTCAAAATCTGCATCTGAAGCGGAAATTAAGAAAGCCTTCAGAACAAAAGCTAAAGAGCTTCATCCAGACAGAAATTCTGGAAATGATTCTGCTACAGAAAAATTCAAACAAGTAAATGAAGCTTACGAAATTCTTGGAGATCCTAATAAAAGAGCAGCATATGATCGTTATGGACATGCCGCTTTTGAAGGTAATATGGGCGGGGGTTTTAATTCTGGGCAAGCGGGTGGGGGTGATTTTTCCTCAGCATTTTCAGATGTTTTTGAAGATCTATTTGGTGACTTCATGGGAAACTCCGGGGGCAGAACTAATACAACACAAAGAGCCAATCGAGGTGCTGATTTAAGATACAATATGCGTGTGAATCTTGAAGAAGCCTATTCGGGTAAGAAAACCACTATAGACATTCCAACTTCAGTTTCCTGTGAAAGCTGTAGTGGGACAGGGGCCCAAAGTGGTGCTAGCCCCACATCATGCCCTACTTGCTCAGGAGTTGGAAAAGTAAGAGCACAGCAAGGTTTTTTTACAGTAGAAAGAACTTGTCCAACATGTTCTGGAAGGGGTCAAATAATTAAAAATCCCTGCCGTTTATGTAATGGCCAAGGGAGAGTAGAAAAGTCAAAGAAGCTTAGCGTGAGCATACCTGCTGGAGTTGAAACTGGAACTAGAATTCGTTTAACCGGAGAAGGAGAAGCCGGTATGCGTGGTGGTCATTCTGGAGATTTATATATATTTATAGAAGTACAGAAACACTCGTTATTTGAAAGGGAAGGTCAAGATCTTTATTGTCGTATACCTATCGCCATGACCACTGCAACTCTGGGTGGAGACTTAGAAGCACCAACAGTTGATGGTGGAAAAACCAGAGTCAAAATACCAGAAGGTGCACAAAATAATAAACAACTTCGGCTTAGAGGAAAGGGTATGCCAGCTATAAGAGGAGGAACTAAAGGTGATCTGTATATAGAAATAATCGTTGAAACACCTGTAAACTTAAATACAGAACAAATAGATTTATTAAAGAAATTTGAAAAGTCATGTGAAAATAATAGCCCTGCTAACCAGGATTTTTTTGGCAGGGTCAAGAAATTTTGGAGTGCTAATAGCTAGGGTTAAATTATGGTAAATACAGAAGAAAAAGATGAATCCCTTAAAGATAATTTACTTGATGAAGATTTGATCGATGAAGAAGTTGTACTAGAAAATGAAATCCCAAAAGAGCTAAATTCTGATAATTTAGAAGAGGATATAATTTCAGATATTGAGAAAATTACTCTTGAAAGGGATGAAATTAAAGATCAATTAATACGCTCTTACGCAGAAAATGAAAATATCCGTAAAAGGGCGCAAAAGGAAAAAAAAGAAGCCGAAATATATGGCATCACCAAGATGTCAAGAGATATATTAACTGTTTATGATAACCTACAAAGAGCTCTAGACCTTGCAGACGATATTTTGGATGAAAAATCTTTACCTATGATAGAAGGACTTGAACTAACCAAGAAGGATCTTCTTGAAACCTTCAAAAGGAACAAGATTGAAAAGATTGAACCTGAATTAGGGGAAAAATTTAATCCAAAACTACATCAAGCTATGTTCGAAGGCCCTTCAAATGAAATAGAAAAAGGCTCGATAATGCAAATTTTGTCTATTGGTTTCTCTATTAGTGATAGGCTTTTGAGAGCAGCACATGTTGCAGTTTCATCAGGAAAAATTAAAAATATTGATAACCCAGAACCTGAAGAAAATTAGCCAAAAAAATTAATTTAAAGATGCTCTGCTTACTAATTAATTCTTTAATTCTCTCTGTATTTTGTAAAGAAAATGTAAAGCCTCTTTGGGAGAAAGATCGTCGACATTTAAAGATTGCAATAAGTGATTGATTTGTTGATGATCTATTGTGGTTCGAGGTATTTTGTCTTCTGTTTGGGATATATCTCGTAAAAACCCTTTTTTATGACTGTTAAATTTGGAATTATTTTCTAAACCTTTCAAAATGTCTGCAGCTCTATCGGTTACTTTCTCTGGTATGCCTGCTAGCTTTGCTACCTTAATGCCAAAAGAATGGTTTGAGAAACCATCAACAATTTTATGTAAAAAAATCAACTCACCTTCATATTCCTTTATTTTCACCGTCAGGTTTGACAGTAACGGTAATTCTTTATCCAAAACTGTCAATTCATGATAATGGGTTGCGAAAAGTGTTCTGCAGCGGTTTTGATTGTGAAGGTGTTCTAGCGTTGACCAAGCTATGGACAACCCATCAAAGGTTGACGTACCCCTTCCTATTTCATCTAAGATTACAAATGAATTTTTTGTAGCCTGGTTAAGAATGGTCGCGGTTTCGAGCATTTCTACCATAAATGTTGAATGACCTTGGGATAGATCATCTGAAGCACCTATACGAGAAAAAACTCTATCAGTTAATCCTATTTTTGCTTTATTTGCAGGAACAAAACTCCCCATTTGGGCCAGTATAACTATTAGTGCATTCTGTCTGAGAAAAGTTGATTTCCCAGCCATATTTGGCCCAGTGATTAAATTTGTTGTAGTTTTTTCATTTAATTTGCAATCATTTGGTATAAAAGAATCATCGCTTTTTTCCTTAACGTTTTTTTCCACTACTGGATGCCTTCCATCCCAAATTTCTAATATTTTTTTATCTGAGATCTCTGGTTTAATCCAATTTTCATCTCTTGATATTAAACCCAAAGTTGAGAAAAAATCTAAATCACCAAGTGCTCCCACAGAACCTCTTATCTCAGACCTTAGATCTAAGAGTTCTTCCTGGATATCTTTATAAACTCTTTTCTCTAACTCTTCCATTTTTGAGGTAGCCGAATTTATTTGGCTTTCTAAAGAAATCAATTCATTGGTAGTAAAACGTACGGTATTCGCAGTGGTTTGACGATGTATAAAACTTTCATTTACACCAGTTTCAGACAAAGCTTCAGCACTTTTAGATGTTAATTCTATGAAGTAACCAAGAACATTATTCTGCTTGATTTTCAAACTTGAAATACTTGTATTTAAAATTAAATCTTCTTCTAATTTCTTAACAATGGTTTCACTTTGATTAAGTAAAATTCTTAAATTATCTAACTCAGAATCATAGCCTGAATTTACGAAACTTGTCTTATTAAATATTTCTAAAGGGATTTCTGAAAGAGCTCGATTAAGAAGTATCAATATATCTTTAAAATTAAAGATGTTATCTAATATCAAATCTAATTTTTTAGGTAGGGTTTCTTGCGCACTTATATTAGTGAAAATTTTCTTCACTTTACTAGCTATCACAATACCCTTTTTAACAATTATTAGATCTTGGAAGCTGCTTTTATGAAAAGTAAGTCTCGAAAGAGCCCTTTCAAAGTCAGGACAATCTATCAAAACCTGTCTTAGAGATTCAGACAATTCTGGGTTTGTAGAAAAAAATTGTGTGACCGATAACCTTTCTAAAATTGATTTTTTCTCTGATAAAGGTGCATTTGCTCTAATTGATAAAAGCCTGGAACCAAAGCTTGTAACAGTTTTGTCCAAAACACCAAGTAAAGATCCTTTTTTTTCACCTGCTAAGGAAGTGTTAATTTCTAAGTTTTTTCTAGTATGTTCATCTATTTCTAGAATTAACTCCCTCTTTTCTACAACAGGTCTCATCAATTGAATTTTGGTACCACTTTGGGTAACAAGAATATAATCTAATATGGCTCCAAGTGCTCCTATCATTGAATAAGAAAAATTGCCAAAGCTACGGATGCTTTTGACACCATAATGATTAAGTAACCTTTCGTGAGAATTAGTAGTGTTGAAGCTGGACCCTGATAGGACTGTTACCTTGTAATTTTTTTCCTTTAAACCCAACAAATTTTTTTCTGCATAATTACTGGAAATTAATATTTCACTAGGTTTTATTCTTGCCATAGATGATTCGAGTTCTCCTTGAGAAATTCCTCTAACATGAAAGTTTCCAGTAGAAATATCGGTCCATGCTATAGATAAATCCCCTCGAATGTCATTAATCGATAACAGAAAATTACTTATTTTCCCTTCAAGCAAATTATCTTCTACTACTGTTCCTGGTGTAATAATTCGAATTACATCCCTGTTTACTATCGCTTTGTAACCTCTCTTCTTAGCTTCTTCTGGAGTTTCTGTTTGTTCACAAATAGCTATATGCAGGCCTTTTTTTATTAAAGTCTCTATATAACGATCTGATGCATGATGTGGTACTCCACACATCGGTATATCTTTTCCATTTAATTTCCCTCTTTTGGTAAGCGTAATATTTAATATGTCACTAGCTAAATACGCATCATCAAAAAAAAGTTCGTAAAAATCTCCCATTCTAAAAAATAGTAGCGATCCTGGGTGACTTCTCTTAATTTCCAAATACTGTTCCATCAAAGGAGTAATACTACTCCGAGCCTCAACCTTTGGGATACTTTTTGTATTTAAATTCATTGAATTAATTTCCGCCCCTCAATAAACCTGATAAAATCACGGCAAGATCTACGCAATTTGACACCACAACTAGCCTTTCTCAAAATGAAGCTCCTTTTACCGTCTTCAAATATGGTGTTTAGCGATTTCTTTTTGAAATCATTTTACCAACTAATTGAGCTGTATAATCAACTATTGGCACTATCCTTCCATAGTTGAGCCTAGTAGGCCCTATTACCCCCACAGCTCCTATAATCTTGCTTTCGCTATTCATGTATGGAGAAAAAACAAGTGATGAACCAGACAAAGAAAATAGTTTGTTCTCTGAGCCAATAAAAACTCTAACTCCATCCCCTTCCTCTGTGAGATCCAGTAATTGCTCTAAGTCCCTTTTTCTTTCCAAATCATCAAATAATATCCTTATCCTTTCAATCTTATCTTGGTCTTCTAGATCACCAATAAGGTTAGATCGCCCCCTGATGATTAGTCTGTCACGACCAGACAAAACGTCTGGTGCCCAGGAAGCTACTCCAGATTCAATTAGTTTATGTGTAATCTTATCCAAATGGTTCTGATTTTGCTCAATTTCTTGGATAATTATTTTGCGAACCTCTGATAGAGTATGACCAGCCAAGATTGAATTAAGGAAATTACCCGCCTCTCGCATTGCGCTAGGTGTTAAACCCAAAGGTGGCTTAAAAATTCTATTTTCCACTTGCCCATCTGATGTCACTAATACTACGAGTGCCCTATCAACTGATAATGAGACAAATTCTATTTGTTTTATAGCGGATTCTAATTTCGGAGCCAAAACAAGACTTGCTCCTGAAGTTAATCCAGAAAGTATGGAACCTACTCGATCCAAAATTGGATGAATTTCTTTTTCATCACCTCTAATGGACTTTTCTAGCTCTTCTCTTGTCTCTTTTCCCATGTCAGATATTTCTAACAAACCGTCCACAAATAACCTTAATCCTTTTTGAGTCGGAAACCGGCCGGAAGAACTATGAAAGCTACCAAGTAAACCTGTTTCCTCCAAATCCTGCATGATATTTCTGACTGTGGATGAAGAAAGGTTTTCATTTAAACTCTTCGACAAAGTTCTAGAACCAACAGGTTCACCAGTATTAATATATGTTTCAACCAGACATCTGAATACTTCTCTACTTCTTTCAGTTAATTTATCTATTTGCGTCTTACCGATCATTTTCTCCACATTTCTTTTCAACACTATTTACTAAGAACGAATTTATCTCTAGAAAATTTGACAACATTAACATTAAACAGAATGAAAAAATTATGAGACTATCAAAGAGAAATTTCAACCAAATACGTCAAACTACTATAAAAACTAACGTCAACAAAAATGCTGAGGGTTCTTGCCTCATAAAATGTGGTGAAACACACATAATATGTACTGCGTCCGTCGAGGAATCAGTTCCTCCATTTATGAGAAAAACTGGGTTGGGTTGGGTCACAGCTGAATATGCCATGCTTCCAAGATCTACCAATAGCAGAATGAAAAGAGAAGCATCAAGAGGAAAACAGGGAGGAAGGACTCTCGAAATCCAAAGGCTCATAGGTAGATCTTTGAGAACGTGCATAGATAGAGTTTTACTTGGTGAAAGGCAAATTATAGTTGACTGCGATGTTATCCAAGCTGATGGTGGGACAAGATGTGCTTCAATAACAGGTGGATGGATAGCTTTAAAACAAGCTACGGATTTATTAATAAGAAATGGATCCATCAAAGAAACACCTATACTTTCCCATGTAGCTGCAATTTCTTGTGGTATGTTGGGAGAGCAAGCTATTTTAGATTTAGACTATGAAGAGGACTCAAATATTAGCACTGATGCTAACTTCGTGATGAATGATAACGGAGCCATTGTGGAAGTCCAAGCTTCTGCAGAAAAAAAACCTTTCTCCCGGAATGAGTTTGAAAAATTATTTACTCTAGCAGAATTGGGAATCAAAGAATTGATAGAAGTCCAAAAAGATTCTCTAAATCTATGAGTTCTTTTTCTGAAAAAAAACTTCTTATAGCGACCTACAATCAAGGTAAGTTTGAGGAGTTCAAATCAATCTTAGGTGATTTGGATCTGCAAATCATGTCCGCTAAGGATCTTAATTTATCCGAGCCAAAGGAAACAGAGAATTCCTATTTGGGTAATGCTAGAATAAAATCTAGATCATCTTGTCAAGCGAGTAACTTACCCAGTCTGGCTGATGATAGCGGTATAGAAGTCCATGCCCTTAATAATCAACCTGGCGTATATACTGCTGATTGGGCAGAAACAAAAACTGGAAGAGACTTCAAAAAAGCGATGGACCTTTTGTGGACTAAATTAACTTTGACAAAAAAACAAAAGCCTTTTAGCGCAGAATTTTGTTGCACTCTCGTTTTAACTTTTCCTAATGGCGAAGAAAAAATATTTGAAGGAAGAGTAACAGGTGAAATAGTATGGCCCATGCGGGGTCCCGAAGGTCACGGATATGATCCAATCTTTTTACCAAAAGGCTATTCCAAGACTTTTGGTGAGATGAAAGAACATCAAAAAAATAGAATTAGCCATAGATATAAGGCTTTAAGGAAGTTTATTAATTTTTATCAGGAGATTTCACCAAATATTGATTGACGCAAACAATATTTCAATTTATTTGCACTGGCCGTTTTGTGAATCAAAATGCCCTTACTGTGATTTTAACAGCCATGTGCGAGAAAAAGTTGTACAAGATGAATGGTTGCAAGGTTACCTAAAGAATATCAGGTTATGGGTTTCTATTTTTCCAAACCCGAAAATTAAAACTGTTTATTTTGGTGGAGGAACACCAAGTTTGATGGAACCAAATATAGTTTCAGATCTCTTGGAAGGTCTCGATAAGTATTATTCAATTGCAAATAATATAGAAATATCTCTTGAAGCTAATCCTAGTTCTGTCGAAATAAAAAAATTCAGGGATTATGCTTCTGCCGGGATAAATAGAATTTCTATAGGTGTTCAATCATTTGTAGATAAGGATCTCAGATTACTAGGCAGGCGCCATAGTGCTAAAGAAGCTTTATCTGCTGTTGAAATTGGTACAAACATTTTTGAAAATTTGAGCTTTGATTTAATTTATGGCAGACAATTTCAAAGCTTACTTGATTGGGAACAAGAATTACAATTTGCTATTTCTTTACGGAGTCAGCACTTATCACTG
>MDSV01189256.1_pt1 | contig 16225 bp, 15 predicted proteins | sample 810851 | NCBI WGS metagenome assembly MDSV01 (sample SAMN05326640, study PRJNA326480) | marine metagenome | isolation source: seawater | place: Atlantic Ocean: North East | collected 2012 | reverse complement strand
TATTTCTAAAAAAATAATTTGTGTTCAAGAATATATTATTTATGCTACAGAAAAACTCAATTTAGAATCACATCTTAATAGCATTAGACAACATACTTTTATACCTAATATTGTAGATTTTAAAAGTTGCGTAACAGATATATATTATGAAGAACTATCGGCTCGTATTAATGAATTAAATTAAATGATGGTTGTTCAGAGTTATACATATTTACTCTATTATTATTTAAATCTTTTACACGGTACACATGTGTATTTTTTTTTTGAGAAATATTTGGAGAACAAAGTTCAAAATAAGGTTCTTTGCAATCGCAATTATTTGTTGGTTTAATATTATTTGTACATTGGTTGTAAGAACCCATTCTACAATTATCTGTTTTGTTAAGATAACAATTATCTCTCCTAAGAAGGTTTTTAGTGTTTTGTTTATTGTCTTTTATAGGTATAAAAACAGCAATATTGTATCCAATTTTTTTATTACATTTAGAAATAGATTGATAAAATGAATAATTAATAACAATTAAACTAATGGCAATGAGAAGGAATGCAATGTGCATATATCATATATGAATATAAAATATCTATTAAGTTAAAATGACTTAAACAGAATACGTAATATATAATTATAATGAAAATTTTAAGCATCTTTATTGGTTTAATATCTCTAATTAATGTATATTCTCTACACGATTATACAGGATATATTCCTAAATTTTTGACCGTTAATCATGAAATTAAAGATATTAATATTGATAGTTTACCTTTATCTTGGTCTTGGTCCAATGTAAATAATACTAATTATTTAACAAAAAATTTAAATCAGCATATTCCTCAATATTGTGGGTCTTGTTGGGCACATGGTGCCTTAAGTTCTCTTGCAGACAGAATTAAAATTGCAAGGAATGCGCGTGGTCCAGATATTAATCTTGCCGTACAATTCTTGTTAAATTGTGGAAATGCGGGTACTTGTAATGGTGGCGATCATTCAGCAGCTTACGATTTTATATATAAATATGGAAGTATACCGTATGATACTTGTCTTGCGTACGAGGCTTGCAGTGAAGATTCAAGTGAAATAGCCTGTAAATCAAGGGATTATAGTTGTAAACCTTCTAATATTTGCCGTACATGTTCAACATTTACTTCTATGGGTGGTTATTGTAAAGAAATTAATTATTACCCTAATGCAACTATACAAGACTATGGTGTTGTCGTAGGATATAAGCATATGATGAAAGAGATATATGAAAGGGGTCCAATTGCATGTGGTATTAATGCTAATGCTATATTAAATTATAAGGGAGGTGTTCTAGATGTTCCTTTTGTGAGTCGAGAAATAGACCATATTGTTAGTATAGTTGGATGGGGATTTGATAAAACACTTAATAAAAAATATTGGATTATCAGAAATAGTTGGGGCGAATACTGGGGTGAAATGGGATTTGTAAAAGTAGTTATGGGAAGCAACCAATTGGGAACTGAAGCAAGTTGTGCATGGGCTGTACCGGGTCAATGGACTGAATTAAATCATCCGTGTGCTGAAGACGGAAATAATTGTTGATAATTTACAGAATTTTATGATTAATTCGGTAAATTAAAAATTTGATCTAGATTTATATAGTTACATATTGATAAATGTCTGTGATGTTGAATCAAACAATAGACGCTGTAATATCATTTGCTGAATCATTGGTTGGTATTAAATATGTAAGATGGGAAAAGGGGAAAGATTACAATTTTCATTGTGATGAATTACCATCGCTGAAACTGATTCAAACTGATGGCGTGTGTTGTTCGAGTTTAATTAATATATTGATATTATATTCTGGTAAAAAAATACCTGAACACCGTAATATAATGCGTGGTGGAACACTATACTGGACAGTATTTTTCAAAGATAAAAATATATTAGAAAAGTTTGATTATACAAAAAAATATCCATTGGGTACAATATTTTTGCGTAACTTTTATAATGAACAAGACCAAGGTCACATGGCAATGTTAACTGATTATAGCAGTAAAGAACCACATAAAATACTCTATGCTAAAATTATACATGCATACCATTATAATGACCATTGTGCTGTTGGAAAAACATCTTTGGGTGTATCACATTTTAGTAGTCGTGGTGAAACAGGTTATTATGAATATGCAGTATTACCACAGAATTGGTACAATATTTTGCCTTTTAACTCGCAGGAGGTTTAAATTAATAGAAATTTATTTTTATAAATAGTTAAAAAGATATATTATAGTATATATAATGCGCGTAAAAAAAAGGAATGGATTATTTCAGGAGGTATCGTTTGATAAAGTGATTAATAGATTGAAATTTTTATGCAAAATGAAACCGCTACTAAATAATATTGATGTTACAGAAATTGCCCAAAAAGTATGTTCACGAATTTACGATGGAGTATCAACAGTAGAACTTGATGAACTTGCTGCAGAACAGTGTACACAAAAAGGGGTATACCATCAAGAATATAATATACTTGCATCTCGTATTATTATATCTAATAATCATAAAATTACTTCACCATCTTTTTCTGAAACGATCTACATTCTTTTTAATAATAGAGATGTAAATGATGAGCCATATCCATTAATATCTAATGAATTATATCATTTTGTCATGAAAAATAAAAATAAATTAAATGATTACATTGATTATTCTCGTGATTTTAATTTTGATTATTTTGGTTACAAAACACTTGAAAAAGCTTATTTGATGAAAATAAATGATAAAATTTCAGAACGTATTCAGCAATTAATCATGAGAGTTTCAATTGGTATTCATGGTGATAATATGAAAGATATTCTTGAAACATATGACCTCATTTCAAATAAGTATTTTACTCATGCTACACCAACATTATTTCATAGTGGAACTCCAAGGCCTCAATTATTAAGTTGTTTTTTATTGGGAGTTGAAGATAGTGTAAAGGGTATGTACAAGGCAATTGCCGACTGTGCACAAATTTCAAAGTGGGCTGGAGGTATAGGAATACATATCCATGATATTAGAGGTGAAAATTCAAAAGTGAGAAGCACAAATGGTACATCAAATGGAATTATACCCATGTTAAAGGTATATAATGATGTTGCTCGTCATATTAATCAATCCGGTAAGCGCAATGGTTCATTTGCAATCTATCTTGAACCGCATCATCCTGATATTTTAGCTTTTCTTGAGGCAAAAAAGAATCATGGAGATGAAAATGCCCGTGCCCGTGACTTATTCTATGCTTTATGGATATCTGATTTATTTATGAAACGAGTTAAATATAAGCAACAATGGTCACTATTTTGTCCAGATAAGTGTAAAGGTTTAAGCGAATTGTATGGCGAAGAATTTGAAAAAAAATATATTGAATTAGAGAAAGATCCCAAGAATATAATTAAGCAGATTCCTGCTGTTGAAATCTGGAAAGAAGTATTAGTATCACAAATGGAAACTGGTACACCATATTTATGTTATAAAGATGCATCTAATCTTAAATCAAATCAGAAGAATATTGGTACAATTAAAAGTAGTAATTTATGTACTGAAATTATTGAGTATTCAGATCATAAAGAGTATGCATGTTGTACACTTGCATCAATTGCTGTGGGCTCATTTGTGAAAAAATATGATACTTCACAAATAAAAGATGTTAAGATTTATTCTAAAACTGATTGCAAATTTTGTACTTATTCCAAAGATTACTTAAAATCATTTAATGTGAAATACGAAGAAATATTACTAGATGATGATACCAAACGGAATAATTTTTTTGCAAAAATTAATAGAGATACTGATGACGATGATGATATGATTACAAGTGTTCCACAAATATTTATTAACAACGTAAGAATTGGTGGTTTTAATGAATTATTTAGGTTTATGCAACCAACATTTGATTTCAAAGAATTACATCGTGTATCAAAGGTAGTTACTAATAATTTGAATAAAGTAATTGATATTAATTTTTATCCTGTAGAAGAAACAAAAATCTCTAATGTTAAACATAGACCACTTGGAATTGGCGTTCAGGGTTTAGCAGATGTATACTCAATGTTTAAATGTTCCTTTGATAGTGATAAAGCAAAACTTATCAATAAGCAAATATTTGCTACTATTTATCATGCATCTTGTGAGAAAAGCATGGAATTGTCTAGAGACCGCTGCAATGCAGTTCAAGAATTAAAAAATAGATTAGTTGATATATCCAATATTCCTGAATTTTATGATTCTACCTTAAATTTACAGAATTTAAAAACCAATGACTTATATCATAAATTGAGACCCCTAAGAAAAGAACTTGACAGGTTATCTCAACTTGGAGCATATTCAACATATGAAAATTCTCCCATATCGCAAGGTAAATTCCAATTTGATTTATGGAATGTTCAACCAATAAGCGAAGTTGAAGGAGTTCAATTTAAATGGGATGAGTTAAGAGAAAATATTAAGATTAATGGAATGCGGAATTCGCTTTTATTAGCACCTATGCCAACTGCCTCTACAAGTCAAATTCTTGGATTTAATGAGTGTGTTGAACCTTTCACATCAAATATTTATTCTAGAGGTACACTTGCTGGACAATTCTTAGTTATCAATAAATATCTTCAGTCAGATTTGATTAGATTAGGATTATGGAATGAAAAGCTGAAAGATAAAATTATTTTGGCTAATGGTTCTATATCTAGACTCAAAGATATTCCCGAAATAATCAGACAAACGTATAAAATATCGTGGGATTTATCAATGAAATCACTGATTGAACAAGCAGCAGATAGAGGCGCATATATTTGTCAGTCACAAAGTCTAAATTTGTGGATAGAAAATCCTGATTTCAGTAAACTTTCTTCAATGCATTTTTATGCCTGGAGTAAGGGTTTAAAAACAGGTATTTATTATTTACGTAGAAGAGCTACAAGTAAAGCACAGACTTTTAGTATTGAAGTCGAAAAAGAACCAGAATGTGCGATGTGCTCGGCATAAATTTCGTATTATTAGATTTTTCAAATTATATTGGTATATATATATGTATAGTAACGAATATAAAAAAAATGTAGACCCACTATATAATAAATACAAATTACCTAAATTATTACCATCTACAGTTAAATCATACAGCAAAGATTATTATTACAGAAGAGATAACTATGGAACATTTGGTTCTTTCTCAAGTTTACCGCCATTACCACCGCCATTACCACCTCAATTGCATATCAGAAATCCTACAACAGTTTTAACTAAAAAATATTTAGATAATAAGTACCAATCCAAACTTGCAAAATATCCCAACTTAAATCCAATGTTTGATTTAAAGAAAATAACTAATCCGGTAGTAGAATATAAAAATTGGTTTGATAATATATCAGATGATTCATTAGATGAATTTATGTATATGAATACTCAACGTGAATTAATTAAGAAAAAATCAAAAAATATTATAAAAAAAAATAAAATTACCCTTATTAGAGGGGATGTAGTAAATATTGATAAAAAAACACTTGTTTATGAAGACTACTCAGAAAAAACAGGTTTACACATTTTTAAGGATTTAACTAGTCTTAAAATACACGAGTATGACCTTGATAAACGTGATTATGTCATAGTCATACCAAAAATATTAAAACATGATATAATTACACCTAAGAATTCATTTAAAACTATTGAATATAGAGAACCATCTAAATATTCAACCTACACAATAGATGAAACATCAGAATTATCGGAGGGATATTTATCAGATTTAGAAAATGGAAAGAAAGATATAATTACTATTCCATCAGAAATTATTGAAAATTATGTCAGTGATGATATAGAATCAATATATAATATCGAAAAAACAAATAACACACCTAAGATTATTGTTCATGAAGAAGAGGCTATTAATAAAATAGCTGAACAATATGTTAATGATGCAATTGATGAAATAATTACCAATTGTGAAATAGATAAAACAAAGAATAAGATAGATACAGAAAATAAATTAAAAGAAGATAATGAATCAAATTCTTCGTGGTGTTCTATTATGTAATTTGTAAAATAAAATTTTTTATTTTAAGATTATATATATTATGTCCAAAGACGCTGAACAAATTTCTACGTTAGAAGATTTATTTAAGAGTGAACTAAAAAAACCCTTTCATTATAAATTGTCACTTGTAGATATCAATAATTCTGACCGTGATATATTCGAGAGTATGCGTAAAATATTTATGACTGGATTAGTTATTCATTTTGGCAATGAAGAAACTAAAACAATTAATATAAGTGAATTATCTCCTGAAAAAATAGATCTTATTCAAAAATATATGCTAAGTATTGGTATTAAAGCAAGCTATAAAGTTTATGATGAAACTTGTGTAGATTATTTATACAGACGCTTTATCCATGATATTGAAAATATTAAAGATGTTGAAATTGATGTTATTTCTAACTGGAAAACTCAGCTTATTAAAACAATAAAAATAAATGTTACTAATAATAATAAAGAAAGTCTTGATATAATACTAAACAAATTAGAATCTCATACTGAAGCTAACTACTTTCTGAAAATGCAACCACCTAAGAAATTAATAGATTATGCAATTTTAGTGAATGTATCCCCTAAGGAAACCCACATTATAAATTTTGAGTTTGCTAATATAGGTGATTATTCCAAACCTTATTGTTCAGAACAACATCGTGATATAATAAAACGCTTTAGAGAATAATACTACAAGTAAATCACTTTTTGTTTATGAAAAATAATCCAACAATAATTAGCAGAGTACCTATTAGTTTTTCCCGCGTCACTGATTCTCCAAAAAAGAAAAATCCAATTAGTAAGGTTAAAATAAGTATACAAGGTTGAGTATGTGGTAAAATATATGATACATCTGCTTTTTTAACAAGATTAAGTAGAATAATAGATGCAAAAACGGTAACCATTGAACCCAGTATACTTACACCAATTTCGTAGTTTGTAAGGGTTTTGAATTTAGACCAATTGCATTTATTGTATGTCAAAAGATATAAAAAATAGATAAATATCAGTAATGTGCATAGAGAGTGATTATATATTAATAATTCGTTAGAATCCAATTTATTAGTGAGTTGTTTTTTAAAAAAAGGATTTAGTGTCCAACATATAACTAAAATAACTAGAAAAACTGTTGTGTCATTCATTTATAATAAACTAATAATTTATTTTATTATAAATATTTTAATATAAATTTTTTACCTATAGTTTTAAGTATAATTAAATTTAAAATAAGTAATAAACCTATTATCATAAGCCAGTTTTTAAGTTCAAACTGAGGAATTTTTTGTAATGTATTATGGCTGTTTGTATTTTTGGTATATACAATTGAGTTTTCTCTACGTGTAACGTCTCCTTTTTTACAATTTATAACTTTAACTAAACATTTTTTAGGAGTACCATCTGCTGGATTTACACAACCTTTTTCTGAATTAATTTTTTTTTCTTCTTCTGTAGTTTTTTTGCATTTAGCCCTAAATTGTTCATAAAATTTTTGCATCTCTTCAAAAGTTGGAATATTTTCAGTGACACCTAATTTTTCATTTACCTTATTATGAATTATATAAAGCCATTTACATATATCTTTTCTAGAACGCAGAAAGTTATCTATTGGTATCTCTTTTATAAAATCTAGATAAGATGCTCTACAATATTTACATGGAAGAATATTACCAACGCTTTCAAAAAAAGCTTTATATTGTTGTTTTTTATAAGCATGATCTGGATTTGAAAGATTAATTGCATAAGGATAACCGAAAGTTACACAATGAAGAAATAACCAACCAGTTGGTCCCCATACTTTTGTCATCATACCATTGTCTACATTAGGATCAATACACCGTCCGTCACAATTGTTACCATGAGTCTTACATATATTAATTGTTATATCCATATAATATAACAAAATAATAAATTATGAATGCGTATGTTTAAATTAAATAGTAATTAACTTTGAATTTCTGTTTCATAACATAGATAGTTGACAACGAGTGGATTTTCGCGACCCATGCGTTGAGCACGGCCAATAACTTGATTTTCCAAGTCTGTTGACATTCGATGATATATAATGATTTCATCTGTAATTTGTAGATTAAGTCCTGCACCAAAATTTTTTGAATTAAGCAACAAAACATTAATGTCTTTATTAGTAAATTTTCTGATAATATTGTTAATTCTGCCACTTGAACCTTTGAGAAGTGAATATTTAATTTGTTCTTTTTCTAATTTTTCAGCTATTTCTGAGAATGTCGCATCATATTCGGAAAATATCATGAATCTTTTGCTTTTATCACTTATAATCTGAGATAATCTGTCAATTTTTGTTGGCAGTTTATCGCCTGCATTATCAGTAACATTGGTGTCATTATTTACAATAACATTAATATCTTTAATATTAAGCTTATGTCTACAAAACGGACATTCGGATGAATATTGAAGTGCTGTTGTTATACAATTAATACAGAATAAGTTGTGACAACAAGGTGTTACTGATGGTCTTTCCATTTTAGATGCACAGATACCACAATCTTTGTTTTCAGAGTTCGTTACACGTTCTCTTATACCATTAAGTTTGTTGTTATTTTGATTTAATTTAGAAATACATTCTTCCCTTGATTTATGAATATTCTCTATAGCTTTTTTTACTTTAAGATTAATTTCTATTTCTTCGGCTTTTAAATCTCCAACAAGTTCATCGTTTTTACCCATTTCTCTCTCGGAATCAGTAATTAATAGTTTAATAATTTCATTTTTGTTCAATTCTTCGCTAATTTTTTTATCTAATTCATTGATTTTTTCTCTTATTTTTTCGGATTCAATTTTAAGTTTTTTAGAAACAATATTCATTAAATCATCTTCTGTTCCTGTATCACAGCCAAGATATTTTATGGCAGTCTTAATATCACCCGCATTAAGAGCTTGTAGGGCTTTTTTATCAATTGCATCAGAAACTGCATAAATACTTGACGGAGTAAAACATTTAATGTAATTTTTAGTCATTTTGGGGATTGTCATATTATCGTTGATAAAATCATAATTATTGCGAATAATTGTTTTAAATACACGCATTGTATTTCTGTTTGATATATATGTATCTGCATTTCTATGATGAGTTGAATTCATCAACATATTTTTAAGAAATCCGGTTCCTGAAATACCAGATGAAAGTTTAGTTAAACTTGATGATGTATCAGAATTGTAATCTCTACTCCACTTAGCACAAGGAAACATAATATTATATATAGAGGATGTTATAAACCATATATATTTACCCATAACTGATGGGAAGCTTGGAATAGTAATACTATCAACTTCATCTATAATTACTCTTTGAAACATATATCCACAGTTATTTCCCAAAAAAGTCTCATCGTTTAAGTCAGTACCTGGTATATAATATTTAGGCTTATCTTCGTCGTATCCAGTTGGACAAACTGTTACATTAGATTTACACTTCATAATACTTTCTTTTCTTTTATCCAACATAGAATCATAATAAATATGTGAATTATCGGCAACAATATTTGTTTTACCGAAATACATGTCCATAATAATAACGAAATCTTTGAACATGGTTGATTTTATAATTACGATGTGTACTTCATTAAGTTTTTCATACATATCTTTTCTACTTAGACGCATCTGTTTACGATTTCCAATGGCAAAGCTTTTAAGAGTAGTATTATTATCTATATAAGTTGTCCATTGGTTAAATATATTATGTGGAATAATCATTAAGTTGGAGTTAAAAATTGTTACGTTTTTATATTCAAATCCACACATAAAATATCTAGATGGCGTATACATATCACTCCAAGCTTTTACTACAGCAGCAGTATTAATTTTACCTTGAATAGGACGTTTGGGTAAGAAATATTCATTTTCCCAGGTTGATTTAACAGTAGGTCTCTCAGCTATAAGTGATAATATAGTAATAGATTTACCACTTCCAACATTATCACAATACATTAAAATATTTGGACCATCATTCAGTCGATATTTATAGTCTTCACGAGTAATCATTTCATATAGTGAACGCTGTTGGTGTTTTCTAAGTTTAATTTTAATGTAGTTTTTGGGTTCAATAAGTGGTCCAGATGGAGAAATAGTACCTTTTTTGTGAATTTTAGTAACATATCTATCATAAAAGTTATTCTTATTATAGTAACCACTATAGTTATATCCATTAATATTACAATTACAGCAGATAGGATCATTTTGTAATTTGGGGTCAATTAAAGCACATTTTTGATAAATAGAGCTATTATGATAATCATTTGTAGAATAAAAATCTGAGATTTCAGTCATAATCAAGAATAATATAAACCATTTAATATAATATTATATCAAATTTTAACTTATTATTGCATATATTTTATAGTTTTTCAGGAGGTTTCCAAAATATTTGCTGTACAAATACCACGAAACAGATGTTATATTTATATTTTTTACAAAATAATTTTTACGAATCATTGAATTTTTAAGTCTAGAAGTAAAAATGACGTTTATTTTATTTTTTTTTCAATGAAAAAATTTTCAGAAAAACTTTTTCAAAAATTAAAAAATTCCCCCCCCCTCGACTCAAAAGGGGGGATATAAAAAACTTATATTTTTTACAAAAACCTCCTAAAAACTTATAATTCTTCTTATAACATTTTATGGTTAGTATGGTTTAGTTGCCGAAAATTAACAAAAAAATTTTATATTCAAAATCTATAAAAAATCAAATATAAAAATTTTATATTTATAAGAATCTAAAATTATATAAAAATATATAATATAGATTAAAAAAATGGTAAAATATACATGTAAACGTTGTGGATATAATACTAATATAAAAACGCATCTCCTGAATCATTACAAAAGAAAAAAAACGTGTAACAACATCCTAAAAGGGCCAGAAATAGAAGACTGTATTCTGGAGCTTATGGGTTCAAATAATATAAAATTTAAAAAATGCGTTGGAATGCGTTCAAATGCGTTGGCTCCAACGCACATTGATAAAAAAACTTATAAAAATGCGTTGGAATGCGTTGAAAATGCGTTGGAATGCGTTGGAAATAAGGAAAATTCAGAAAATCAATGTTTCTGCAACAATTGTGGTAAAGTTTTTAAACATAGAAGATATTTAATGCAGCATAAAAAACGTTATAATTGTTATGTGGAAAATTCGCACGATGAGCTCATTGATTTATCAAAAAAGTTGACTGAAATGAAAGAAGAAATTAAAAAGGACATAGACAAAGAGTATAGGGCAAGATTAGATAGTAAAGATGAAATGATTGAATTTTTGAGAAAAGAAATAAGTGTTTTGTTACGTGAAAAAGGTAATACATATACTACTAATAATCTAGTTATTCAACCCTTTGGTAAGGAGAATACTGAATATATTAAGTCTGAATATATTGATCAATTACTGGCAAAGGCTCCAATTAAGAGTATTCCTAATTTATTGGAATATATTCATTTCAATCCGGAACATATTGAAAATCAAAATGTTAAGATACCTAATAAAAAGGACTCTTTTGCCAAAGTTTATGATGGAACAAAATGGGAGTATAAAGATAAAAACGAAACAATTGAAAATATGACAGATAAGGCATATGGTATCATAAATTCACATTATGACCAAGGTTCCAATAAATATATAGATGATATGACACAAAAATTAGCACAAAAAGATAAGGAAACATTGAAAAAAATTCAGAAAGATACAGAAGTAATGATTTTAAATAAACAGTCAAAATGATGTATTTTAATATTATTGTATAATATTAGATTACATGATAAAATGTATAAAAAACACATTAAATAGATGGTGGAAAAATTTTACTTGGTTCAGTCATTATGCTTTTCATGATTAGCTTAATTATTACAAAATAAGAAAAGTTACGTAAATAATCCAGCGAATTTTATAAGACTTTTAGCAGTTACACCTTTTGCCTGACCTTTTAAAGTTTTTTTCTTTTTCCATTCTCTAAATGCCTTACTAAATTCCCTTTTATTAGATAATGCTTTTTCTACATCATCTTTTACTTTAGTCCACCAAGCCATTACTCTTTTTGAATCACTAAACTGCTGAGCGGTTCTTATAAGACCTATAGCTTCATCAAGAATTTCTTTTTTGTCTTGTAGAAATATTGCTTCATAGAATTCATTTATTTCTTCTTTCATCCATTCTAGTTGATACATTTTTTTTCCTTGGTCAGCAAAATTTTTTTTTTCTTTGGTCATTGTTCTATAATTTTTAATTTTAGCATATTTAGGAATTGTTATAGTATTCATTTAATTAGTATTACATAATATTTTTATATTAAATAAAAAAGCTATTTATATATTATATGAATAGTCGCATATTACGTACTTTAGGCGCAAAAACAATCAGTAAATATGATAAATTATCGAATATATTAAAGTATATATTTCAGGATATATGTAAGATAGATACCAAAAAATATTATATTCTAGGTTCATTTTCATTACGTAAGCATAGAAATATTAATGATTTAGACATAAATATGGATTCTCTTGAATTTATGAAACTTGAAAAAGCTGTGCAAAGAGGGTTAGGAAGATTAGAATTTTATAATGGTCAAATACGTTGGATAATTGATTTAACAGATGAATATAATCAATTAAATTCTACTTATGAAAAAGATTTTTCTATTGAAGCTTTTATGAAAAGTCCTAATATAGGATTTCCAAATAATGAATTTTCTTTGAATAATCTAAAACGGCTAAGGGGTTTAGATATAGATAAAAATGGTCATCAATATTTAAGTTTAAAACAGTTACTGAAATGGAAAAAAATTATGAATAGACCTAAAGACCAAAATGATATTATAATGATAAATCAACTTCTAAAGAAATAAAACTATACTATTGATTTTTTTTAATAATATTATTACATAATTCAACTGTGTAAAAAAATATTGCACTTGTTGGAATAATTTTGCTATAACAAGCAATTAATCCTCTATAAAATCCTTTTATTCCGTAAGATCTATACGTAGTTTTTACTATGTCTGAATAATTATTGTAAGATTTATTTCCCATCTCGCCAGTTAAATGATATTTACGCTTTATAACATCGAATGGATAAGTTACAGATACAGCCGCAAAACCTGCAAAAGAACCACTGATAAGTCCTTTGTAACTGGATTCAGTATTAATTTTATCATCTAAATATTTGTATGTAAGAAATGTTATACCTTGATATGGTATCATACCAATAGATGATATAATCCAACCTCTATATAGTCCATTTACTCCATTATTTTTATACGTTTTTACTAACGCAGTAGTTAAATTGTTATAAGCTTTTGTCTTACCGTCAATGTTAACAGATAATTTACTCCTAATAAGTTCTAATGGATATATAGCAGTATAACTAATTATACCAGCAAATCCACCTGCATTAAATGAATTAATACGTTTGTTGTCAGGATACAAATTATTTAAATAATTGTTGAGATAATTAAATGCTGATAATTGTATCGCATTTTGAGGAACTATACGTAGACAGTTAGTAAAATTACCTTTAAAAAAAGATTGAAATCCGTTTTTTCTAGTAGTATCTCTTAGAATACGCACTATACCTTGTTTACCATATGTACTAGGATAGTTTTGCTGTAATACTTTAATCACTTCAAGTGGAGAAGTAATGCTTCTTGAAATTCCTCCAGCAAATCCTCCAACTATGAAATTTATATAGTTTTCTCTATTCATTACTATAATTATGGTATTTAACTTTATATTTTTATAAAAGTTTTATAAATATATAACTTATTATTGAGAATCTGTAACAGCCTTTACTTCATGAGTTGTTTGATCCGATTCAGAACTTTTTTTGTCATTTGTTTTTTTACTTTTTTTTGGTCTTTCGCAAAGTAATGGTCCTTGTTTAATACCTGTAACATTAACTGCTAATACTTTTCCCTTATCATCTGTGGTAGTGTTATATTCTACATATTCTCCCTGAGTAAGTGTCTTGTAAACATTACCAGATGTAGTAATTTCAGAATGATGGACGAAAATGTCCTCTGCGTTGTCACAATCTGTTAAAAATCCATAACCTGACCGAGGATTAAACCATTTTACACGTGCTATATTTCTTATTGTCATTAGTATGATTATTATAGTGTCAATTAACTTTAAATAAAAATAGTTTAAAATAAAAAAAGTAAATGTTTTACTATATTAATGTTAAGGATATTTAAAGTTATAATCATATTTGTAATTGTTTTATTTTGCCTACATATTCATAAATTTAAAAAATATAGTACAACTTATGAAATTCAACAACAAGAACTAGATTATATAGACGGAAATAATTTATATAATCAACTTAGTCCATTAATAATTACATTTATAGAAGATACTACATTTAAAAATAATATAAATAGGTATGAATTGTATTCATCTATGAGTTTTAATAAAAAACATAATTTGTATAATACGAAAACCGATTATATGACCCATACCAAAGAGTTTTTACTATTGAGACCTAAAGATGAGATAGTTGTAGAACTGGTAAATCCAAAATTTAAAAATGTATTTACTAAAAAAGGAAAAGATAATTTGTTTCAAAAATTCGCTCTTCAAGAAAAAAATTATAGAAAAGTTAAATCAATTGATATTATAGTTAGAGAGTATAATATTTTGGTTATTCCTAGACAGTGGTTATTTAAGATTAATGGTAAATCAATTGAGATATTTACTGCAGATAATATTTTCACCTATTTATTTGGCAAATTTTAAATTAATATTAAAGGATAATATAATTATATAATAAATGGGCGGAGGATTACTTCAACTAAGTATTAAAAGTAATGAGGACGAATATCTTACCGGCAATCCCAATATTCAATTTTTCAAAAAGGTGTATTTTAGATATAGTAATTTTACAATGTCTACATATGAAGTTTTATGTACTCCATTGAGAGAAATTGAAGAAAATATGCCTGTAAATAAATTATCTTTTGATACAACTACTAAATATAAAATACGTGTTCCAAGAAATGGTGATCTAATGACAGATATATTTTTGAAATGCAAATTACCTAAAATTTATAGCAATAAAGAAAATGGACGGATAAAATATGTAAATAATTTAGGATTTACAATGGTAAAATCAGCTGCAATTTACATTGAAAATACACTTATAGAAAGGGTAACAGGTGAATATTTACATATTTATCACAAACTACATGGTTCAAAATCTAAAAATCAAATAGTTGATCAAATGACAGGTAATACAGATAAAACTTTTAATCCAGTTGATAACGAAGGAAATTATAAAAATGCAAGTTTGGAACCACTCAAAATAAATAGTAATGAAATAAATTACCTAAATAAACATTTTAATAGTCCATCAACTATTGATGAATCTGAATTGATTATACCCCTGACTTTCTGGTTTAACCGAGATAAAGGATTATCGTTACCCCTTATATCACTAAAATATCACGAAGTTCATATTGAAATCGAATTAAGACCATTAAAAGATCTAATAATTAAAGAATATAGTGATGATTCTTCAGGTGATTCTTTAAAATATTATAGCAGACCAAATGATTTATTAAATTTAGACAGTTATATTAATACTACTTGGAATATCAATACAAAGCTTGAAATTAATTATGTATTTCTAGACAACAAAGAACGAAATTTTATAGTCAAAAATACACAACAATATCTTATTGAGCAGGTTCAAATGAAACAAATTACGGATATTTCAAGTATTAATACAGTTACAATGAAACATTATCATCCAGTTAAAGAGATAATTATTGTTCCCAAGCGCTCAGATATTAGAACAAGAAATCAATGGTTTAATTTTTCAAATCATGATTATAATGGTATAAATTATCGTGATTATCAAAATATTTCTGATAGAAATACCTTAACAATGAGTCAAAAAAAAGAATTAAATAAAATATGGATATACAGAAAATATAATCAAATTCCTAATATCAATCAAGATAATTACGCATTTTATAGTGATTCAATTATTAAAGAAATGCGTATTGAATTAGATGGTGTAGAAAGGCAGTGTTTTCAAGATGAAATGTACTATAATAGTAAACCAATTTTATTTAATTATGAAGGAAGTGATTTAAATAATGTTCTACTTGTACCATTTTCACTTTATCCTTCGCAATTTAAACCAAGTGGATTCTGTAATTTATCTGAGATTAATGATATTA
>MDSV01126225.1_pt1 | contig 16225 bp, 13 predicted proteins | sample 810851 | NCBI WGS metagenome assembly MDSV01 (sample SAMN05326640, study PRJNA326480) | marine metagenome | isolation source: seawater | place: Atlantic Ocean: North East | collected 2012 | reverse complement strand
TCTAAATGCTGCTTTAGCATATTCTCAATTAAAAAAATTAGATAAATTTATTGTAAAAAGAAATAAACTTTTTTTAAAATATATAAATAATTTTAAAAAAGTATCAAATTTTCTTGAAATAATTAAGAATGAGAAGAATACTATATCTGCTCATCATCTGATGATAGTTAAAATCAATTTTAACAAGTTAAAAATTACCAAAGATCAATTCATTAAAAAATTAATTAAAAATAATATTTTTCCTCAGTTTCATTATAAGCCAGTTTATAAATTTACTTATTATAGAAACCTTAAAAAAAACTATAAATTTAAAAGTTCTGAGGAGTATTATAAAAAAGCATTGAGTTTACCTTTATATTATAGTTTAAGTGAAAAAAATTTGAATTTAATAACAAATAAAATAATAAAAATATTTACGAAATATGCAAAATAATTTTTTAAAAAATAAAAGTATATTGATTACTGGTGGAACAGGTTCTTTTGGTAAAGCTATGGTTGAATATTTATTTAACCTTAAAAACAAACCAAGACGTGTAGTTGTTTTTAGCAGAGATGAATTAAAACAATTTGAGATGCAAAAGATCTATAACTCAAAAAAGTATTCGAAATTGAGGTTTTTTTTAGGAGATGTTAGAGATAAAGATAGATTACATAGAGCTTTAGAAAATATAGATATTTTAATACATGCTGCAGCGTTAAAACAAGTTCCAACTGCAGAATATAATCCGATTGAATATGTGAAAACGAATATAATGGGAGCTCAAAACATAGTAGAGGCTTGTCTCGATAGTGAAGTTAAAAATGTTGTTGCTTTATCAACTGACAAAGCTTCATCACCAATTAATCTTTATGGGGCAACAAAACTTTGTTCCGACAAACTTTTTACATCTGCAAATAATATAAAGGGTAAAAAAAATGTTAAATTTAGTGTAGTCAGATATGGAAATGTTTTTGGTAGTAGAGGATCAATTGCTCCAATTTTTTCAAAAATAAAAAAAGATCAAAATTATCAAGTCACAGACAAATCAATGACAAGGTTTAATATAACTTTAAAGAAAAGTATAGAAATGGTTTTGTGGTCAATAAAAAATATGGAAGGAGGAGAAATTTTTGTTCCAAAAATTCCTTCCTATAGAATATTAGATTTAGTTAAAGCATTTAATAAAGATGCAAAAATAAAAATTATTGGAATAAGACCAGGCGAAAAAGTACATGAGGAAATGATATCTATAAATGAGTCTTTAAATACAGTTGACCTAAATAAATATTATGCAATTCTTAATGAAAAATCTAAATTAAAACCAAGATATAAAAAATCTAAATACGTCAAAAAAAATTTTAATTATAACTCTGGAGATAATCCACAATTTTTATCAGTTAAAGATTTGAAAAAAATTATAGAGTCTGAGTTGTATTAAAAAAAATTTAAATTATAAATGGTAACTTTCATATTTGTTCAGGCAAGATTAGGGTCTTCTAGATTTAAAGATAAAGTTTTAAAAAAAATCAATAATATAGAATTAATTAAATATCAATATTATAGAATTAAAAAAGTTAAGCATAGAAAAAAAATTGTTTTTTTGATTCCAAATAATAAACAAAATATATCTCTAAAAAATTTTTTGAAAAAAAATAAGATAGATTATTTTTTAGGTAGTGAAAAAAATGTTCTTGATAGATACTATCAGGCAGCAAAGAAATATAATTCAACAAAAATTATAAGGCTTACTGCTGACTGCCCATTAATAGATTATAGGCTTATTGATAGACTAATTTTATTGTTTAATAAAACTAAGCCAAACTATATTTCTAATACAATAAAGAGAACTTTTCCGCATGGTATGGATATGGAAATGTTTAATTTTACTAGTTTAGAAAAAACATGGAAAAAAGCAAAATTAAAAAAACACAAAGAACATGTAACTTCTTATATGATAGATCAAAAAAAAATATTTAATCCAAAAAATTTTCTAAATTTAAAAAATCAATCTAAGTATAGAATTACCGTTGATTATAAGGAGGATTTAGAGGTAATTAGAAGAATTATTAATAATTTTAAGCCAAATTTTTATTTTTCATCATTAGATATTGTTAATTTTTTACAAAAAAATTCTGATATCTCAATGATTAATCAAATACGTAAAATATATTAAATTAGATTTGGAAGATCTAAGGAAAATTATTAAGATATGATTATTTATGAGTCAAATTATTTACAAGCTTAAAACGATTATAGGTAGAGATCAAAAAAAATCATTTTTTTTTGTTGTTTTTTTAATGATCATAGCTTCGTTTCTTGAACTTCTAAGCATAGGTTTTATTATACCAGTTGTTTCTATAATTATAGATGGAAGTATTCAAAATTCATATATTAATTTTGATTTTTTAAATGATTTCATTAAAAATTTTACAGTAAATCAATTATTGATAAGTACTTTTTTTGTATTTTTTTTAATTTTTCTATTAAAATTTATTTTTTCACTCTTTTTGATTTATAAAAAAAATTCTCTTACATATGAAGTTAGAGATTATTTATCAAAAAAAATATTTAAAAGTTTTTTGAAAAGACCTTATGATTTTCATCAGGAAAATAATACATCTAAATTAGCTATAAGTTGCAAGTATGAAATTGAGCAATTTACAGCAAATATACTCCTTGCTGGTTTGGAGATATTAAGTGACATAGGATTAGTACTTTCATTATTGATATTATTATTTTTTTTAGAATTTAAACTTACAATTATATTAATTTCAACATTTTTTATTTTTATGTATTTTTATCAACTAATTTTAAAAAAAAGATCTTTAATTTGGGCAAATGAAAGACAAAAATACGACTCTTTAATTAGCAAAGTAATACAGGAAGGTCTTGGATCAATAAAAGAAATAATTCTTAATTTTAAAGATAGTTTTTTTTTAAAAAAATTAATTTTTTATCTTAAAAGAAATTCAATAGTATCTGTAAGATCACAGATGGCATTTGACATACCAAGGCCATTAATGGAAATTGTTGCTATCATAGCATTTATAGTCATTTTTTATTTTTTAATGTTTCTAGATTATGAGACTTCAAAAATAGTTACTCTCTTAGGAATTTTTGCAGCAGTTTCTTTTAAACTTTTACCTTGTTTTAACAGATTAATGGCTGGTATTCAGAGAATAAGACATGGATTGCCAGTTGTAGATTTAATTCATAATGAACTAAAAAATTCAAACAACTTTATAGAAAGCAACAAAGATATTTTTCATACCCAAAATAATCAATCATTTGAATTAAAACGTTGCATTGAAATAAATAATTTGAATTTTTCATATAAGGATAGAAAAAAAATAAAAAAAATTATTTTTGATAATGCTAATTTAAAAATAACAAAAGGTAATTTAATAGCTATAGTTGGTGAGTCTGGTGCAGGTAAGTCTACTCTTTTAAATTTAATTTCGGGATTAGTTAAAAATTATGAAGGTCAAATTTTAGTTGATAATCATAATATTAATGAATTAAAATCATTGTGGACAAAGCGCGTTGCTTACATAAGCCAGAACCCTTTTTTTTTGGATGACAGTATAAAAAGCAATATAGCTTTTGCAGAAAATTTAGAAGATATAAATATCGATAAAGTTTGGAGCTCACTTAAGTCAGCACAACTTTATGAATTTGTGCTAAGTTCAAAAGATAAATTGGAAACTTTAATTGGCCAGGATGGAACCAAAATGTCAGGCGGTCAACTCCAAAGATTGGCTATAGCAAGAGCCTTATATCAAGATTTTGATTTAATAATTCTTGATGAGTCTTTAAGTGCATTGGACTCAAAGAATGAAAATGAAATTCTTCAAATTTTAAGTAGCTTAAAAGGAAAAAAAACAATAATTTTAATATCGCATCAAGGGTCATCATTGAAATATTGTGATCAAGTATTTAAAATTGAGAGTAAAAAAATTATTTTAAATTAGACAAATAAAATTTTTTTAAAATCATAAAAAAAATTAAAAACAAAGCTTTTTTCAACAAATAAAAGCCTATCTAGATTAAATGTCAAAAAAAAAGCAATCTGATCAATTTATAATGAATTTTTAGATTTAATTTATTTTAATTTGTAATAAAAGATTTAGTAAATAAAAAAACCATAATATTTAATAATGAAAAATTTAAAAATAATAGCTGCATTTATCTTTTTAACTTTTTTACTTAATATATTTTTAATAAAATCCGATAATCATAATTTTATTTATGAATACAAATTAGTTACTCCTTTTTATAATGAGTTAAGAGATAGAAAGGTTAAGAAAGTGCCGTTATTATCAAAATATGATTTATTACATTTAATTGAGAATGTAGAGTCAAAAGTTTTTTTAAAAAATTGTGAACATGTATCAAAAATTAGAGTACATTCATCTCGTGTAGGAAATGATATTGATTACATAGTCAAAATTAAAAATCAAAATAAAAAAAAAATACCTTTATGCATGTCGACTTTAACTAATATTGTAATTGAAAATAAAAAATTTCAAGCTGATGCAACTAAAAAAATTTTAAAAACTGATTTAGATGTTAATAAAACTGTGCTTGAAAGAATTGGAATAAAATTGAAATATGACTCTGATGGTATCTCCCAAATATTAATTGACGATGAAAAACTTAATATTTTATCAAGTGCAGGACAAAATTACACCTTCAACGATGAATCTTTAAATAAAACTATATCTAGATCTTTCATTTCAAATTTTATTTATACTTATTTGGAAGCCAGTAAAGCTAATAGACTTTTTGAAGAAATGACCGACCCCAGTTATAGTTTATTAAGTAAAAAATATTTAAAAAAATCAAATTTTGTTAAATTAAATATTGCATTGGGTTTATTATTTTTGATTACATTTTCATTAGTTAATTTACGTCAGATATTGTTTTTTGTTAAAACAAAAATATGATCAGAAAAAAAATCCTTATTACTGGATCAGCAGGATTTATAGGCTTTCATACAGCTAAGAAATTTCTTGATGAAGGTTTTAAAATATTTGGTGTAGATAATTTAAATAATTATTACGATATAAATTTAAAGAAAGAAAGATTAAAAATATTAAAAAGATATGAAAATTTTCATTTTAAAAAAATTGATTTAAAAAATTATAGAGAAATATTTGATTATACTAAAAAAAAAAAGATACAGTTTATAATTCATTTAGCTGCACAGGCCGGGGTTAGATATTCAATCGAAAATCCCCAAACTTATATTGATAATAATATTTCTGCTTTTTTAAATTTGTTAGAAATAATGAAAATTCAAAAAATAAGTAAAATTATTTATGCGAGTAGTTCTAGCGTATACGGTAAAATAAAAGCAAATAGTTTTTCGGAGAACCTTAATACTAACAGTCAAATTAATATGTATGCTGTTTCAAAAAAAACAAATGAATTGATGGCTCATGCTTATAAAGATTTGTATGGAATTAACTCAATAGGACTTAGATTTTTTACCGTATATGGTCCATATGGTAGACCTGATATGTCACTAAATATTTTTGCATCAGCAATAAAAAGAAAAACTTTTTTTAAGTTATTTAATGAAGGTAAAATGAAAAGAGATTTTACTTATATAGATGATGTAGTTTTATCAATTTTTAAGATTTATAAAAAATTTATATTATCAAAGAGTAAGACAAGCAATGTTTTAAATGTTGGCACTACAAGTCCTGTGCATTTAGAAAAATATGTTAAATTAATTTCATTTTTTTTAAATAAAAAACCAAAAATAATTAAAACAAGACTGCAAAAAGGTGATGTTAAAGAGACAATTTCAAACTCTACAAAGTTAAAAAAATACATAAAATTTAAACCAAAAACAAAAATTAAAGAGGGAATTAAAAAATTTATTGATTGGTTCAATATGTATTATAATTAATTCCTATTAATGATTATTACACATGTAATTTATTCTGGTTTGGGTGGACAGGGTGATTACTTATTTCCTCTTTTAAGGCAGGATAAAAATAAAAGTTTTAAAAAAAATATAATAATATTTTATGGTGTCGAAAAAATATTAAAGAATTATAAATATTTTTGTTTAAAAAATAATATTGAATTTTATTTTATAGATTCAAAGAAAATATTTTCTTGGTTAGACTATTTTAAAATATTAAGAAGAATAAAACCGAATATTATCTTTATTCATACATCAGTGGTAATTAAGACTTTTTTATTTAGTTTTTTTTTTAATGTAAAAACAATTTTTGTTGACCACGCATCAAATAAAGTAAAAAAAATTTCTGACTGGATAAATATTTTTTTTTCTTTTTCTTTATTAAGAAAAATAATTTTTTTAGCAAATTTTCATAAAAAAGAAATTGAAAGTAATTTTTTTTTTCAATTATTTAAAAGCAAAACATTATTAATTAGACCAGGTGTTAAATTTGAAAAATTTAAAGTAAGAAATAATAAAAAAAATTTATTGTTAAAAATTGGAATGGCCTCAAGGTTTGTTAAAGGTAAAAATCATATTAAATTAATTAAATGTATTAAAAAGATTAATCAAAAAAAATTAATAGTACAGCTTGACTTATTAGGTACAGGACCAAATTTTAATAGTGTTAAAAGTTTTATTGTTAATAAAAAACTAAAAAAAATGATTAATTTATGTGGATTTAAAGATAAAAATTATATTAGAAAATGGTATAAATCTTTAGATGCATATGTCCATTGGTCTGAAGGAGAAGTGGTAAGTAGATCAATACTAGAAGCGATGGTTAACAAAAAATTAATTTTTGCATCAGACATACCTTCAACTCGAGAGCAGTTAATTTATGGATCGACTTGTGGTGTTTTATTTAAAGATGAGAAAGATTTTGTACGTAAATTTAATAATTATATTATTGATAAAAAAAAAATAATTTTTTTTAGAAAAAATTGTCATATTCAATTACAAAAAAAATATCATATAGAAATTTTTGTTAAAAAATTAAACAATTTAATCGAAAATATATGAAAGTTTTACATGTGATTACTAGTTTAAATAGAGGTGGAGCAGAAATACATTTGCTCAATCTTGTTTCAGAACAAATCAAAAATGGATATAAAGTTCAGGTAATATTTTGGAAAGGGAATGGTAAATTAGTTAAATATTTTAAAAAATTAAATGTTAAATCATATTGTCTTAATAAAAATAAATTTTTTTTTGAAAAATTATTATTATTAAATTTTATTTTTTCTTGTTTTAGATTAAGTAAAAAAATAGATGTTTTTAAGCCAGATTTATTACATGCTCATTTACCGTTTTCAGAAGTTATAAGTTTTATTAATCTATTTTTTAGAAAAAAGATAAAATTTATAATTACCAAACATTTAGACACTGTTTATTTTTCGAAAGATAATAAGAGAAAATCTCTAATTGGTAATTACTTAGAGAGAACTGTAAGTAAAAGGGCGCATAAAATTATTTGTATTTCTAATGCTGTAAAGAAATTTATGCTATCAAAATATATGGGGATTAAAAAAAAAAAATTAGTAAAAATATATTATGGTCTAGACTTTAACTTATATAATGAAGATCAAAAAAATCAAAAACTCCTTAAACTCAAAAAAAAATTTAGTAATCAACAAATAATTGGAACTATCTCAAGATTGGTTCCCCAAAAAAGGCTAGATCGTATGATTAAAATTTTTAAAGATTTTAATAAAAAATATAACCCAAAATCTAAGTTAATAATTATTGGTCAAGGGCCAGAAGAAAAAAACCTTAAATTATTTGCAAAAAGTATTAATATTGAAAAAAAGATAATATGGATAAAATATGTTGATGATATCAGGTCGTTCTTTAAATTAATTGATGTTTTTTGTCTTACATCTGAACATGAAGGTTTTGGAATTGTATTGCTTGAGGCATTCCATAATAAAAAACCGGTAATTTGCAATAATAAAGGATCATTACCAGAAATAATTACAAATGGATTTAATGGATTTTGTTTGGATAAAAATAAAATTGAAAATTTTTCAAAAAAATTAAATTTTTTATTGAAAAAAAATAATAGATTATATTTTATTAAAAATGCTCATCAAATTTTGAATAACAAGTTTACAAATAAAAAAATGTTTCTAAAAACTGACAGAATATATAGGTTAACTTAATGTGTGGAATTGCAGGATTTATTGATAATAATAGAAACTATAATTTAGAAAGTGTTTTAAACAACATGATCGAGTCCATTAAACATAGAGGCCCTGATAATTTGGGTAAATGGATAGATCAAAAAAAGAATATATCAGTTGGCCATGCTAGATTGTCTATTAGGGATTTATCAGATAGATCGAATCAACCAATCATATCAGATAATGAAAGATTTATTCTTAGTTATAATGGAGAAATATATAACATTATTGAAATAAAAAAATTTTTAGAAAGTAAGTTTTCTTTTTTTTTCAAGGACAATAATCTATCGGATACTATTATATTGTTAAAACTTATTGAGCTAAATGGCTTAGAAAATTCACTCAATATTTTAAATGGTATGTTTGCTTTTTTTTTATTAGATCAAAAAAAAAAAGAAATTTTTATAGTTAGAGATAAGTTTGGTCAAAAACCACTTTATTATAAAGTGGAGCAAAATTTTTTTGCATTTGCATCAGAATTAAAAGCATTTAAAAAGCATCCTTTTATTAAATTTGAACTAGATCCTGTGTCAGTTAACTATTTTATAAATTATTCTTATATTTCTGCACCACGCACAATATTTAAAAATATTCATCAATTAGAACCGGGTTCTTATTTGAGGCTTTCTTACGAAAATTTAAAACTTTTTTCTAAAAATAAAAAAAATGAGCAAAAAAGTATAATCCATTATGTAAAATGGTGGTCTCCTAAAAAAAAAATAAACAAAAATTATGAATCTAAAAATACTATAAATAATTATTTAGATGTTTTAAGATCTTCAATAAAAGAAATGTTAGTATCTGATGTACCCACAGGCACTTTTTTATCTGGAGGAATAGATTCTTCCTTGATAACGAGCATATGCAGTGAAGTTTCAGAAAAAAAAATAGATACTTTCACGGTAGGTTTTTCTGACTTTTTATATGACGAGAGTCAAAAATCAAAACTTATAAGTAATCATTTGAACACAAATCATCATGAAATATTTCTTGAAAATAAAGATATATTAGAAATTTCAGAAAATTTAACTTATATCTATGATGAACCTTTTGCAGACAGTTCTCAAATTCCATCAATATATCTCTCAAGATTTGCAAAAAGTAAAATTACCGTTGCATTGACTGGCGACGGAGGCGATGAGTTATTTGGAGGTTATAATAGATATTTTTATTTGCCTCGTCTTATCAAAATATTTAAGGTGGTTAATCCGAAAATAATAAAAATTTTAATTGAACTTTATTTAAAGTTTCCTAAGATTTTAAAAAATTTTGTAAATTATTTTATCGAGAAAAAAAATATTACACAATTTGAGGATAAATTAATTAAATTATCAAAAGTACTTCAATCAGCAAATATCAATGAAAGTTTGTATTTAGAAACAATAAAAACAAATAATAGTGATTTTTTTAAAAATCCTCATAATTCTATTCCAGGAAATAGTTATAACTACGAAGACGCAAACGATTTAATGTACTTAGATAAAGTTAATTATTTACCTAATGATATTCTTTGTAAAGTTGATAGGGCAACTATGTATTCCTCTTTAGAATCTAGAGCTCCATTCTTAAGCAATCAAATAGTTGATTATGTAGATGGTTTAGATACAAAGTTATTAATTAAAAATACTCAAGGTAAATTGATAAATAAATCAGCACTATCAAATTATTTACCTATGAAATTATTTTTTGCTCCTAAGCAAGGATTCGGAGTGCCTCTTAATGCTTGGTTGAAAGGGCCACTATTACCATGGGCAAAAGATTTATTTAACAATCATAATTTTTCAGAAAATTATAATATTGATAATTATCATGTAAAAAAAATATGGACTAATTTTTTACAATCAGGCAAGGGAGATGAAAAATTAGTTTGGAATCTCTTGATTTTAAAGTCATGGGATGAGAGATGGAATGTTTGAACTTGAAAATACATTTTTTTCAAATTTTTTAGATTTAGTAAATTTTAGTTTTATTTTTATATCTTTATATTTTTTTTTTTATTATAAGAAAATTTCACTTTCTCTATTTTTTATTACAATATTATTTTCATTAAGTCCTTTTTTAGCAAATGATGTAATTTTTGATTTTTGGCAATTTCCAGATCAAAATAAATATGTTAATAGTGTAAAAGTAATTAGATCTCAATATTTTGAATTTATTCAAGGCATATTTTCCAATGATTTTTCAAATTTTGATATTGATAGAAAAATTCAACAGGTAAATTTTTATCAATTTATAGATCTTAAATATTTTGCATATTTCATATCATTAATTCCCATACCATTTATTGAAACACCTAGAAGTTTAGCTTTTTTTGGAAAATTTATTTTTATTATTGGATTTGTAATTTATGCTTCTAATCAAAAAGATAGAAAATATGAATATTCAAATTTTAATCTAGCCATATTAGCTTTACCTACAATTATTTTATACTCAAGCGTAATGTTAAAAGAAATTTATGTAGTAGTATTTTTTTATTTATCATTACATTTTGCTGTAAAAAGAAAATTTATATTTTATTTCTTATCTTTATTAATTCTACAAATTATTAGACCAGAGTTAATTTATTTAAGTTTAATATTTTTTTCGTTACATTATATTTTTTATAAAATTTTATTAAATAAAATTTTTCAATTTAATAAAATAAGAAATTATAGACATTTATTTGTTCTAACTATTATTTTTATAATTTTATTATTATTATTTTCTAATGCAGACTCTGAATATGTATTTAAGTTTATTGAATATGTTAATAAAAAAAGATATGGCTATCATGGTGAAGGAGATTTACTCCTACAAGCAAACTTAATGTCAAGCGGGAAATATTTTGATATAAACTTTGTGATAGATGCGTTTTTTCAATCAATTTACGCACCTATAAATACTAAAAGTGATAGTTTGTTTGCGCCAATTTTTATAATTGAGAATATAATTTTAAGCGGTATTTTTGTTTATCTTTTAATAATTTTATTTTTTAAAAATTTTGATTTAGGGTTTGTATATTTAATATTTTTTGTATTATTAAATTTATCTATTGGTCTTATAGTGATAAATGATTTTGCAATTTATAGATATAAAGCTTCTCTATTGATACCATTAATTTTAATAATGAAAAATGAAATTCAGAGAATAAGAAAAAATGAAAATTTTATACTTTATAAATCATAGACCTTTTTTTGTTTCTCATAGGCTTCCCATTGCTCTGAAAATGAAAAGTGAAGGTCATTCCATAAACTTATTAACTGGAATTTGTTCAGATAAAAAAATGGAAAAATATGCAAAAATAGAATTAAAAAAAAAGAGTATTAAAACAAAAATTATTAACTTTAAATCTTCTTCAATAAATATTTTTAAAGAAATATTTTTTTTTATTAAAGCATATAGCTATATCAAACAATTAAAACCTGATCTTATACATTCAGCCTCTATGAAAACCAACATTGTAGGTGGGTTATGTGCCCTTCTTTTGAAAAAACCATTAGTTATAGCGTTTTCTGGATTTGGTTATGTTTTTACAGAAAAAAAAAATTTGAAAGTCTTAATTCTTAAATTTTTAATTATAATTTTAATTAGAATTATTTTTATGAACAAGAATAAACATATTATAGTTCAAAATAGTTTCGATCTAAAATTTTTAAAAGAAAAATTTAATTTAAAAGATGATAATATTTCTAAGCTCAATGGTTCTGGTATTGTAATTAAAAAAGAAAAATTTATTGAAAAAAAAAATATAATTTTGTTTCCTGCCCGTGTTTTAGCACACAAGGGTATTAATGAATTTATTAAAGCAGCTACATATCTTAAAAAAAAATATACAACATGGAAATTTGTAGTGATCGGCTCTTATGAATATGAAAATCCAGCAAAAATTAATCTAAAATCTATTCAAAGTTTAAAAAAAAAAAAAATCATTGAATTTTTAAATCATAGAAATGATATAAAAAATTTTTTTTTAAAAAGTAAAATTGTATGTTTACCGACGTATAGAGAAGGACTTCCAAAATCTTTAATTGAAGCCTGTTCAATGGGCTTACCAATAGTTACTACAAATATTCCTGGTTGTGAATTGGTGGTCAAGAATAATTACAATGGATTTAAAGTTCCAATAAAAAATGTTCCAAAACTTATTTTAGCATTGGAAAAACTTATAAAATCTAGAAATTTAAGAAATAAATTTGGAAAAAAAGGACTAAAAATTGCTAAAGATAATTTTAATATTGAAAACATTATTAAGAGTCATATTAAAATTTACAAAAAATTATATAAAACCAATTTGTATGAATAAGAAACTTATAATTTTACAGTTAAACGAATTGAATTTTGATTATGCAAAATACTACATTTATAAGTATAATTTAAAAAGTTTTCAAAAACTTTTAAAGTTTACTCGTTGCGAAACTAGTTCTGAAATAACTTATCAAAAATTAGAACCTTGGATACAATGGGTTACATTTAATACAGGAAAAACAGCAGATGAGCATGGAATTTTTAGACTTGGTGAAGCAAATCAAATTAAATTTAAACAAATTTATGAAAGAGTAGAAGAGTTGGGATTTAAAGTAGGAGCAATTACTCCAATGAATACAAAAAATAATTTAAAGAATCCAACTTTTTTCATTTCTGATCCTTGGACAAAAACTAAGGGTGGAAAAAATTATTTTGAAAATATTCTTTCATCTTGTTTATCAAGAATTATTAATGACAATTCTCAGAGTAAAATTGGAATTTTTGATTATTTAATTTTATTTTTTTCTATAATTAAGTATGTAAGATTTTTACAATGGCCATATCTAATTAAATTGGTATTAAAAAGTCTTACCAAAAAGTGGTATAAAGTATTTATTTTAGAACTTCTATTACATGAATTATATTTAAATAAAATTAAAAAAGGAAAAACAAATTTTAGCAGTGTTTTCTTTAACGGTATAGCTCATATTCAACATCACTATTTTTACAATATAGAAAATTTTACAAAAAAAAATCCTAATTGGTATATATCTAAAAAAGAGGATCCATTTAAAAATATACTAGAGTTTTATAATAAAATTTTAGAAGATTATTTTAAACTTGGTGATAAATTTATTTTGCTAACTGGTTTAAGTCAAATTCCTTATGACCAAGAAAAATTTTATTATAGATTAAAAAATCCATCACATTTTTTAAATTTATTAAAAATTAATCATAAAAGTGTAAGTCAAAGAATGACAAGAGATTTTTTAATTGAATTTGAGGATAATAAAGATGTTGATTTAGCTGAAAATAAAATAAAATTACTATGTGATGATAATGGAATAAAAATATTTAAAGAATTGGAAAAGAAAGATAAATCATTATTTGTAACTTTAACTTATTCCAAAGAAATTAATGAAAATATGTATATAGAATTAGAAAATAAAAAAATTAAATTTAATCAACATGTTATTTTTGTAGCATTAAAAAATGGTATGCATGATGGAAAAGGTTTTGCGTTTACAAATATAAAAAATTTATTTAACTATGAAAAAACTATTCATTTAAAAAATTTTTATAAAATAATTGAAAATTATTTCTCCAAATGAAAAGAATAACGATAGCAGTAATTGGCCTTGGTTATGTGGGTTTACCTTTAGCAATAACTTTAAGTAAAAAATTTAAAGTCATAGGATTTGATATAAATTTTAATAGAATAAAAGATCTAAAATTAGGAAACGATAAAACTTTAGAAATTAAAAAAAATCAAATTTTGAAAAATAAAAATATTATTTTTACTAATGAGATTGGTTTATTAAGTAAATGTAATTTTTTTATTATAGCAGTTCCTACACCAGTTTTAAAAAATAGATTACCTGATTTAAGAAATCTTAAAAATGCATCAAAGATTGTAGGAAAATGTTTAAAACCAAATTCTGTTATAGTTTATGAGTCAACTGTTTATCCAGGTGTGACGGAAGATATTTGTGTCCCAATATTAGAAAAATATTCAAAATTAATATATAAAAAGCATTTTGAATGTGGGTATTCTCCAGAAAGAATAAATCCAGGAGATAAGAAAAGAAAAATTACTGATATAATAAAAGTTGTTTCTGGATCTTCTAAAAAAACCACCAAATTAATAAACAATGTTTACAAAAAAGTTATAACAGCAGGAACATTTATTGCTAGCTCTATTAAAGTTGCTGAAGCTGCCAAGGTTATAGAAAATGCTCAAAGAGATATAAATATTGCATTTATAAATGAGCTATCAAAAATATTTTCTAAAATTGATATTAATACTTATGAAGTTTTGGAAGCAGCAAAAAGTAAATGGAACTTTTTAGATTTTAAACCTGGTTTAGTTGGTGGTCATTGTATAGGAGTCGATCCATACTATTTAGCTCATGTTGCTAAGTTGAACAAGTATAATCCAAAAATAATTTTAGCTGGTAGAGAATTAAATAATGGTATGTCTAATTATGTAGTTAAAAAATTAATTGAATCTTATACGTCAAAAATTAAAAAAAAATTAAAAAATGTTTTAATATTAGGCCTTACATTTAAAGAAGATTGCAATGATTTAAGAAACTCATTAGTATTTAAGATAATTCACTCATTAAAAGAAAAAAAAATCAATTATCAAATATATGATCCTTATGTGTCACCAGAATTTAATCACTTTAGAAAAAAATATCAAATAAATTTGATGAAAGAGATTGGATCAAAGAAATTTGATGCTGTATTGGTAGCAGTTAGTCATTCACAATTTAAAAAAATTGAAATTAATAAATTAAAAAAATTTTCAAAATATAATTTTGTCTTTGATTTAAAAAATCTTTATAAACAGAGAGATATGATAACATTATAGATATATATGTATAAAATTTTATTCAATTTCTATAATTTTTTTTCAACTAAATATGAAAACTTTTTTTTCAAAAAATTTTATAAAAAAAATAAAAATAGTGATTATTTAAAAAATGGCTATCAAATATTAAAAATAAAAAAAAAAATTGCACTCAATTGCAGGAGTAAGAAAAAAATCTCTGTAAATAAGTATATGAAAAAATACATATTAAATAAAACTGAAATTAATCAAATAGTATCCGTTTTATTTTTTGAAAATAAATTAAAAAAAATTATTGAAGAAAATCTTAAATTTAACTTTGATATTAACTTTATTATAGCTTATCAAACATTACCTCTTCACAAAAAAGATACTAAGATTGGATGGTATGCAAATCATTGGCATAAGGACAAAACATTTAGTAAAAATATTCTTAAGTTGATTGTTCCATTAGAAAATATAAATAAAAATTCTGGAGGCACCCAAGTTTATAATAAGACTGTATCAAAAAAAATTATAAGTGACATAAAAACTAAACCGTTTGTATTTACCGGATCAACAAATGATGTTTTGTTGTTAAACCCAAATTTATGCTATCATAAAGCAGGTAACCCGAAATTTAAATCTAGGAGTCAAATAATGATACAGCTAAATCCATCAAAGAATTGGTCAATCGATAAAGATTTATTTGATAAACAATTTCAAATAGAGCCAAAATTTCCTTTAATTACAAATATCTTTAATAAAAAACAAAAACTTAAATGGAAAAAGTATTTTTAATATCTATTATTTTTAATACTTTATTTTTAATATTTTTTAAAAATATTGCAAAGATAATTAATATTTATGATATTCCATCTGAAAGAAAAATTCATAAAAAACCAGTTCCTATTTTAGGTGGATTACTTATTTATATAAATTTAATAATTTTTATTTATTTCTCAAATTTCTTTGAAGTGTCTTTAAATGATACTTTATACCTTGAAAATATAAAGAGTGTCTTGTTGTTTTTTTTCACAACTTCTTCAATATTTTTACTAGGTTTGATTGATGATAAAATTGATTTATCACCAAACATTAGAGTAATTTTTTTATCAGTATTAATTATAAATCATTTATATTTTGATAATAATTTATTGATTGAAGAACTAACTTTTTCATTTTTGGACTTAAATTTAAAATTAAATAAGATTAGTTTTATGTTTACTTTCTTCTGTATTATAGTTTTCATTATTTCTGCCAATATGTTTGATGGAACTAATCTACAATCATCATCTTTTTTTATTTTTATA
>MDSV01158192.1_pt1 | contig 16227 bp, 15 predicted proteins | sample 810851 | NCBI WGS metagenome assembly MDSV01 (sample SAMN05326640, study PRJNA326480) | marine metagenome | isolation source: seawater | place: Atlantic Ocean: North East | collected 2012 | reverse complement strand
CCGTTTGCACAATCAGCAGGCCAAAAACCATTACCTAAGTCAGATGAACCATCACACTGCCATCCACCTGGTATACATTGTCCATCACCACAATCAAATTGGTCATCTGCGCAACCTACTGGTGCACAGTCTGCTTCATCAGAACCATCTGCACAATCAGCCATGTTATCACATTCCCAAGATGCTGGTATACATGAACCATCAAGACATGTATATTCATTATCTAAACATCCAACTGGCTCAGAAGCACAAACATCATCACATGTACCAGCACAAATTTGTACTGTGACTGCTGCACCAGAACCATCAACAGAAAATCCGTAGTTGTTATTTACACCATTTCCGACAACATCACAGTCAGAATTAACAGGGGCACCAATTTGAGTTGATGCAGCCCAAATATTATTCCACCATTCATTAACACTGGTATCAACACATAAAATATTATATTCCCAATCACCGGCACCTACAGATGCAGACATACCAGTATCAGTATTAGCTCCCCATCCTGACCAATCGTCAAATGTACCAGTCACGCTAACAAAACCACAATCATCAACACCTGTTACATCAAATGTAACAACTGAAGCAACTGGATCTGTGGAGTCTTCATCAGCAACATCTAAAACAATAGAAGTTTCATAGACACCATTGTCATCGTAACCATCACCATCCCAGTCACCAGAAATACCATCAGCTGAATTTAATGATCCAGCAAGCGTACCATTTACAGATACGTCAGCTGCAGCACCACCATCACCAAATGTATCACCTAAAACAAACATGTATTCACCTGCAGGAACTGAACATGTGAAATCTTCTGATCCAAATGAACCTGCACCAAATACTGTAAAATCAGGAGTAGTCTCATCTGGAGGACACATTATCCACCAATCTCCTGTTTTAAGAAGCATATATCTAATCTCACCATCCCACATATCAAGTGAACTTACTGTAGCAGAAACAACGCCATCTCTAGCACCATTCTCACCTACTGTAATTAATTGACCCATTGGGAAATCAGAAAAAGGAACCGTTCTATGGTTCTCTCTATGATCAAGCTTAAGAGCTTCTAACTTTTGATTTTTTAATTCTATATTTTTTTCATAAGAAGCCTTCTTCTCATTTTGCAATTTTAGAAGTTTTGCATCACGAAGAGCTTCATTTTTTTCAAATGTAGCTTTCTTCTCATTTTGCAATTTTAGAAGCTTTGCATCACGAAGAGCTTCATTTTTTTCAAATGTAGCTTTCTTTTGATTTTTTAATTTTGCTTCTTTTTTAGCTGTCTCTAAGGCTGCTTTAGCATTAGAATCATTTTCAGCAGCTTTAGCAGCAGCTTCTTTTTCATCTTTTTCTAACTTAGCTTTAAGAGCAGCATTTTTATAATCAGACATTTTTTGAAGCTTTGCTTTTTTAGCTTCTGCCTCATGATCGATTATTTCCTGGTTGGATTTTAGTAGGTCTTTCTGAGGAATCTCTTGTTTTTCAGCGAAAACAAGAGTACACATACAAAGACACCAACACCAAACAGAAAACGATTTTATTAACGTTTTCATGTTAACTCCTCCTCGGTTATTATTTAACTTTTCATTTTTCAATATTACAAAAACTTACACATTTACAATATAAAATTAGATACAAAGAAATAAAACATTTGTGATATAAATCACTATCGTTTAAAATATTCATCTTACCGTTTTCTATATAATAAAGTATCATCCTCCCGCGTAAAAGCGGGTTATGAATATAACAAAAAATATATTACAATCACAACTTTTTTTAGTTTTCTAATGATTTTTTAATTGTTTTTGAGTATTTTTTTGTATCAATTTGTATCAATAAGTAACTTTTTTAAAAAATGATTAAATTATTATTAAAATTAAGCTAGACTATGCATGTGAAAGATAAAATACAAATAATAATTATAAATTTTTTAACTATAACTACTCTATTGAGGGCTGAGTATCCAGATTATAATCTTACAATTTATAATGACCCATACCCTGCAAATTTATTTATACACTCACTTTCTAGTTTTAACCCTCAAATAGGAATGTTTAATCAAAATTTATCATTAGATTGGAATATTAGCCACGGTGATAGAGGTTTCGACTTCAGAACAAATAATGAAAGGCTTTCTTTTTATGACAAAGATAATCTATTTTGGATTATCTCTGATTCTAATATGCAAGAAATTGATACTCTGTCTTGCACGACAGGGAAGACAGACTATCATGATATTAGATTACTGGAGAATGGTGGATATATACTTCAATGCTATGATTCCACATGGGTGCAAATAGATGCACCTATGCCTCAATTGCTTCGCGATATATTGGTAATACAAGAATTTGATAGTCAAGATAGCCTGATTTTAGAGTGGAGAGCAACAGATCATTTATCTATTTATGATTATCCTGATATAGATCTTAGCACGCCTGAAATTACTTTTATGCATGGGAATAGTATTGAGGTTGATCACGATAGCAATCTATTAATATCGAACAGAACCAGTAATGAAATTTTTAAATTAGACAGACAAACAGGTGACATTATATGGATTATGGGTGGTCCGCTAAATGAATTTAGATTTAATAATGATCCTTTGGATGGTTTTAATAAACAACATGATGTAAGAAGAATAGATAATGGAAATATTACTCTATTAGATAATGGCACACAGCATAATCCTATGCTTTCGAGAGCAGTTGAATATCAAGTTGATGAAATTAATAAAACAGCAAATTTAGTATGGTCATACAATCATCCTGATAGCTTGGTTGCGATGTCTATGGGTAGCGTACAGAGGCTCCCCAATCAAAATACTTTGATTAATTGGGGGTTTTTCTTCGAAACTAACATATTAGAAATGGGAGCTTTAATCATGGAAGTTGACTATGATAAAAATATTGTATTTGAATTATCATATCCTACAGGATATTATACTTACAGAGCAACAAAAGATGTGTGGAATTTTGATATTAATTTAGTTAAAGGAGATAGCAATTTAGATGATATTGTAAATGTTATCGATGCAGTCTATTTAGTCAACTATATTCTATATACAAACAATGATAGAAAAACATTATTCCAAATGCATAAGCTAGATATTAATACTGATGGAGATATCGATATTTTAGATCTAACAGGGATTGTTAATATTATTTTAAATCAGTGAATTTCTTCACCAAACTTTAAGCCGAATTTTTTTCTTATAAAGTAAATTAACGCATAGGCTATAGGTGTATCGAATGCTGCAAAAAACACCTTAAATAAAAAGCCATTTAACAATAGTATTGAAAATCTATCCCAAGTGATAACATCAAACAAACAAAGTAAAAATAAAACTGAAAAAGTATCTACAAATTGAGAAAATATTGTTGATGCATTATTTCTAAGCCAAAGGTGTTTACCATTAGTTAATTTTTTCCAAAAATGAAATACTCTAACATCAATATATTGAGCAATTAGATAAGCTATCATTGATGCAAAAACTGCAGCACCTGATAGACCAAATACATTGCTAAAGGTTTGATTATCTACAGGAGACCAAGATGCTGCCTGAGTCATATCTGAAACTGTTACTATAATAAGCATAAATATACTAGCAAATAATCCAGCAGTAACAACCCTATTCGCTCTTTTTTGACCATAAACCTCTGAAATAATATCAGTTACCAAGAAAGTTATTGGGTAAGGAAGCAGGCCTACAGACTGTTCAAAAGTATAGGTTCCAATAAATGGCAACCATATATCTAATTGAAAAAATTTTTGGAAAATCAAGTTGCAAGAAACCAGGGAGGCTACAAAAACACTAGCTAAAATAAGATATAAGCTTTCTGCGGTCCTATTACTTTCTATATTTTTATTCATATTGACATAACTTTATTTAGATTTTTAAAACATATATTTTATATTATATATTAGGTAATCTTATAGAAATTATCTAATTAATATCTAATGAAAATTAATTCAAAAAAAGAATATATTAAATTCTGGGGAGTCCGGGGTTCAAATCCCACCCCAGATAAAGATAAGATGCACTTTGGTGGTGACACCTCATGTGTTGAAATAAGAACTAAAAATAATGACCTTATAATTCTTGATATGGGTAGTGGATTAAGAAACTTAGGAAGAGAAATTATAACTGATGACTCTTACTCTGCAGAAATAAATATTTTTTTAAGTCATTATCATTGGGACCATATTATGGGTTTTTTTTACTTCGCTCCATTATATAATGAAAAATTCACTATAAATATTTATGGATTTAATAATGAAGTTAGAATGGAGGATTTATCAAAACAGCTAATAAATAAAGCTTTTTGGCCTGTCGAAGAATCAATGTATAAAGCAAATATAAATTTTATTGAGTTAGAACAAAGTTCAAATAATTTAAAAACTTTAAATATTAATGATACCAAAATTTCCTACTCAGATCATACTCATCCAGGTGGAGCAAATTCCTTTAGAATAGAAACCGGTAATAAAAAAATAGTTTATGTGACTGACTGCGAACATTCTAATGGGGAGCTTAATAAAAATGTTTTAAATATCGCTAAAGATTGTGATTTCCTTATACATGATTCACATTTTACAGTAGGAGACCTACCCAATCATATAGGTTGGGGTCATAGCAGCTGGAAACAATCAGCAGATATTGCCATTCTGTCTAGAGTAAAACAACTTATTTTATTTCATTATTCCCCAGATTATAATGATGAGCAAATTAAAGAAATTGAAATGAATGCTCAAAAAAAGTTCATTAATACTGTTGCCTCATTTCAAGGATTATCTATCGGATTATAAATTATGCTTAAACAATTATATTTTGACATAGCAGCTACAACACCAATGGATTCAGCCGTTGCTGATATAATGCATAAAGCAAATATTGAAAACTATGGAAATCCTTCAAGTATGCATATGCTAGGACAAAAATCTCATAATATTGTTGAAAGATCTCGTACTTCAATTGCAAAAATTTTAAATTGCAAAACATCCGAAATTATTTTTACATCTGGTGGATCAGAATCAAATAATATCGTATTGAAAGGTGTCCTTGAAAAGGGCGACCATTTAATTACAAGTTCATATGAGCACCCTTCAGTTTTAAATTTAGCAAAAAATTTAGAAGAAAATGGGATTGAGGTTTCATTCGTAAAACCAAATAAAGATGGTTCTATTGATGTTAAGGATATTCAATCTGAAATAAAAGAGAATACAAAACTAATTTCAATTATGTATGTAAACAATGAACTTGGAACAATCAATCCAATCAAAGAAATTGGTGATATAGCACATAAAAATAAAATTTTATTTCATTCAGATGCTGTACAATTTATTGGCAAGGAAAACTTAGATTTATCAACTATAAAAATTGACTTTGCTACTATTTGTGCTCATAAATTTTATGGACCAAAAGGAATTGGAGGCTTTTATTGTAAAAGTGGAATTATTCTAACACCTTTGATTGATGGAGGGGGACAAGAAAGTGGACTAAGATCAGGAACTGAAAATATAAGTTCTATACTAGGTATGGCTAAAGCATTAGAAATATCAAATGATAATCACGATGCTAATAAAAGACAGATCTTAAAATTAGAAAGTTATTTTATTGAATTATTAAAACATTCTAATATAGACTATAGAATCAATGGAACAAATAGATTGCCTGGTATATTAAATATTACATTTTTTGGGGTAGAAGGCCATGGACTTCTTATGAATCTTGATATGCAAGGTATTGCAATATCCTATGGATCTGCTTGTTCTTCAGGATCTGCAAATGCACCACAAGCTCTTATAGAGATAGGAATGGAAAAAAATGAAGCAAGATGTTCAGTAAGAATATCAATTGGTAAAATGATTGAGAAAGATGATATAGATAAATTATTTATATCTATTAAAAATATAATTGATAGGGTTAAAAGCAATGAAAGATAAAGTACTTGTTGCAATGTCAGGAGGGGTAGATAGTTCTGTAACACTTTTAAGGATTATTGAAATGGGTTATGAGGCTATTGGTATTACAATGAAACTATGGGAATACAAAAATTTTGGTGGAAACAACCTACAAGAAAACAATTGTTGCGCTGTTAGCTCTATTAATAAAGCAAAATTAGTTTGTGAAACGATGGGGGTTCCTCATTATACTATTGATTTTACAGATAGCTTTAAAGAAAATGTTGTAGATAATTTTGTTGATGAATACTTAAGTGGCAGAACCCCAAATCCATGTGTTCGATGTAACTCATTTATAAAATGGGATACTTTCATAGAACAAGCAAAAATTTTAGGGGCAAAATATATAGCAACAGGTCACTATGCTCAAATTGAGGAAAAAAATGGCAACCATTTTATAAAACAAGGAGTTGATAGCAAAAAAGATCAATCTTATGTATTATGGGGCATCCCTAAAGAAACATTAAGCAAAACCATTCTGCCTCTTGGAGGATTAACGAAAGAGGAGGTAAGACAGATTGCGAGAGATAATAAGCTTGAAACTGCGGAAGAACCTGAAAGTATGGAAATTTGTTTTATAGCAGATAATAATTATAAAAGATTTATCAATGAGTATGCACCAGAGAAAGTAGCTAAAATTAAAGATGGTAAAACTTTAAATGAAAAAGGTGAAGAATTGGGTAAGAATGATGGTTATATCAATTATACAATTGGTCAACGTAGAGGTATAGGATTATCAAATCCTGATCCATTATATGTAAAAGAAATAAATCCAAAAGATAATAACATAGTTGTTGGAAAGAAAAATTCCTTACTTAAAAATATCTGTAAAGTTAAAAATCTTAATTGGTTAATTGAAAAACCAAAATTCCCTCATAACACGCTTTGTCAAATAAGGTATAATGGTAGAAAGGCAGAAGCAATAATAATTCAAGAAGGAAATGATTTTATTGTGAATTTTAATGATCCTCAACTTGCAATAACACCAGGACAATCAATTGTATTTTATACTGATGACATTCTATCAGGTGGAGGAATAATAAAACTCTATGATTAGCTCAAAACAAAACATAGTAATTATTTTGGCTGCTGGCAAGGGTACTAGGATGAATTCTGATCTACCAAAAGTATTACATGACTTGAACAATAAACCTCTACTGAAGCATGTTATAGATACTGCTAATACTTTAAAGCCTAAAGATATCATTGTTGTCGTAGGTTATAAAAAAGATTTAGTAATTAATAAATTTAAAACTGAAAACATAGTTTTTGTAGAACAAAAAACTCAAAAAGGTACTGCTGATGCAATTAAATATTGCTTACATAAAATCAAACAATTTAATGGAAATATTTTAATCTTATCAGGTGATGTCCCTATGATTAAATCAGAAACACTATTAAAATTAATTGATACTCATAATTCAAATAAATCTTTAGGTTCATTAATATCTGCAAAGTTAGAAGACCCTACGGGCTATGGAAGAATTATAAAGAATAATAAACAGCAATTAATAAAAATTGTTGAACACAAGGATGCTACTAATCAAGAAAAACAAATAGATGAAATAAACTCAGGCATATATATTTTTGATTCAGCTACTTTAAATAAAACAATACCACTTATTGATAATCATAATGCACAAGAGGAATACTACTTAACAGATATTTTTAATTTTATAAATGAAGAAGATACAGCAATTTATCAAATTAAAAATTATAAGGAGATATCAGGGATTAATACATCTGATCAATTAGAAGAATTAGAAAAATCTACATCATGAAAAAACCAATAGCATATATTCTTTCAATTCTATTAATTACAATATCAATTTATTATGTGAAAATGTATTTAAATAATAATTCAACAAATTCCATATCTAATCATATTGAATTAGAAAATAATACTGTAATTAAAGCAGAAATAGAAATTTTAAATGGTTGTGGTGAATCTGGAATTGCTAATTTATATTCAAATTATCTTATCAAAAAAGGGTTTGATGTTATTGATAGTAGGAATGCAGATAATTTTGAATATTTAAACACTACAATAATTGTACATAAAAAAGATAAATTAAATATAGCAAAAAATTTAGCAAATATATTAAAAATTAAAACAGTCTCAATTGATGAAAGAGGTATTTGGGATTTATCCTTAATTATTGGAAGAGATTATAAAAATCTAGCTTCATTTGAAACTGTAAAGAAACACTTTCCCCCTTTTTAATTATGAATGAAAAAAAAATAGCTCATAAAATTGCTCAATTAATGCTTGATAAAAAAGCAGTAGATATTAAAATAATTAATGTTACTGGACTAACATCATTGACTGATTATTTTATAAACTGTAGTTCTGAATCAGATCCTCAAACTCGTGCAATTAAAAATCATATCCAAGATCAATTATTTGAAGAGTATAATATAAAGCCTTTAAATATTGAAGGATATGAAGGATTAAAATGGGTACTAATGGATTATATTAATATTGTTATTAATATTTTTCATAAGGAACAACGTGAATACTATAATGTCGAAAGACTTTGGGCAGATGGAGAAGTAGAAGAAATAAAATGAAAAATATTATAATTCAAGAAATTAAAAAAACTCTAATTCAGCTCAAATATCACGATAAAAATATTGATATTCAAGTATCCGTACCTAAAAATAAAGAATTTGGTGATTTATCTACAAATATTGCTTTCTTACTAGCAAAAAAATTAAGAAAAAATCCAATAGAGATTGCTTCTGAAATTCAAAAAAAACTCAATTTACTTTCTATATTTAAAAAAATTAATATTGCTGGTGCTGGATTTTTAAACTTCAGTATAGAGGCAAATAGTATAGTTAATTATTTAAATGAAATAATTTCTTTAAATCAAAATTATGGTAAAAGTGAACCCTGTAATAAAAAAGTACTTATAGAGTTTGTTAGTGCAAATCCTACAGGTCCTCTAACAGTTGGACATGGAAGAGGAGCTATTTTAGGTGATACCTTAAGTAATATTTTTGAATGGAATGGATATAATGTACAAAGAGAGTATTACTATAATAATGCTGGCAGGCAAATGAGAATTTTAGGAGAATCTGTACAGGCTAGATATTTAGAGTTGATTGGAGAAGATTATCAATTTCCCGAGGATGGATACCAGGGAGATTATATATTTACAATAGCAAAAAATTTATTTAAAAAATATAATGATAAAATAAAAAATGAAGATGAAATTTTTAAAGATTATGCTGAAGAATTTATTTTTGAAACTATAAAAAAAACTTTGAAAGATATTGGTATTATTTTTGATTCTTTCTTTAATGAAAATACACTATATAAAAATAAAAATATTTATGAGGTAATAGAAAAGCTAGAAGAGAAAGGTCTTATTTATAATAAGGATAACGCAGTATGGTTTGAAGGTACAAAAGTAGGCAGAGAAAATGATAGAGTTTTAATCAAACAATCAGGAGAGCCAACCTACAGGCTACCTGATATGGCTTATCATGTAAATAAAATGGAAAGAGGATATGATTTATGTATAGATATATTTGGTGCTGATCATATGGATGCATACCCAGATGTTTTAGAAGTTGTAAAACAACTAGGATATGATTCTTCTAAAATTAAAGTTTTAATACATCAGTTTATATCTATTTTAAAAAATGGTAAACAAGTAAAAATGTCAACTAGAAAGGCGACGTATATAACTTTAGATGAGCTTATTAATCAAGTAGGCTCTGATGTTGTAAGATATTTTTTTATTATGAGAGGAATTAATTCACATCTCAACTTTGATTTAGATATCGCAAAAGAAAAGTCAGAAAAAAATCCTATTTATTATATACAATATGCAAATGCAAGAATTAATACAATATTAAATAATAATGAATTAGAATTAAATAATCCTAATTTATCATTACTAAATAAAGATGATGAAATTAAACTAATATACAAGCTTATCGAGTTTAAAGAAATCATAGTTAAAATTAAAGAAATTATGGAACCTCAAATTCTTGCTAATTATTTATTAGATTTATCATCGATGTTCCATAAATATTATGCAAAAAATAGAATTATAAATGATAATGATATAGAATTAACCAAGGCGAGAATGATATTCATAAAATCTATTAGTATAATTATTAAAAATGGATTAAGTATTTTAGGAATTTCAGCACCTGAAAAAATGTAATCATGGATACATTAGATATATCATTTATTTTACTATCATTCTCATCACTGTTTGCATTGTTAAATCCTATTGGAATTGCTCCGATAATACTATCTCTAACTGAAAATTATAACTTATCAGATTATAAACGATTAATACGTAAAAGTACATTCTTTGCATGTATTTTATTATTGATGTTTGCAATAATGGGTAAAATTATTTTTTCTTTTTATGGTATAACCATTCATGCATTTAAAATTGCAGGTGGAATTTTATTCTTAAGAATAGGATTAAATATGTTAGAAGCAAAGGTTTCAAGAACTAAATCAACACCAAAAGAGTCAGAAGAGGCAGAGGCAAATGGAGATATAGCTTTCTCCCCTATTGGGATTCCATTAATTGCTGGCCCTGGCGCGATTACATCTGTAATGATTTTATCTGCTCAAACAACTTCCTTTAATCAAAGAATAATATTCTATTTTAATATTATAATTACACTGTTTTTGACATTTATAATCTTAACACTGGCAAAAAAATTAACAAAAAAATTAGGTACAGTTGGACTAAGAATAATTGAAAGAATTATGGGAATGATCTTAATGGTTGTAGCAATTCAATTTATTATAGATGGAATAGGAATGGCTATTCAAATTTATACATCTGATTTAGTTAAATAATGGTGGAGTTATGTGTGACCCAGGCAGGAATCGAACCTGCGACCATCACCTTAAAAGGGTGCTGCTCTACCAACTGAGCTACTGGGTCACAAAAAATTGTAAATATTATTAATTTAATATTTAAACCTACCTGAAAAATTAAGGAACTATTAGTAAGATAAAAAATAAAATAATACTAATAGAAGAAAAAATAATTTTATTAATATAAAATTAGCTGTATAATTATGAACTCGCTTTTTAATATATACTCATGGGGGCGATTGGCTTCGACGGGTAATGAAAATCTATGGATTGCATGTGGAGGATACTCTATCACCTCCTTAATCATCTAGAGTAACACTATAAGTGCCGATTACGGTTACGCTGCTGCTGCTTAATTGACAGTAGCCGTCTCTTTAAAGGTGTGCTCGTAGCTTTTATATGAGATGTCATTAATATGAGCTAGTTTTAATAAAGCCTGAGTTATTAAAATGAAAACTATTCAGGACCGTTTAATTGTATTATGACTGTTTAAGCCAATTAAATTAGATTAAAGAATAGTCTAAACATGTAGATATTTTTAGTGATCTTATTCGGACCGCGGTTCAATTCCGCGCGCCTCCACAAAAAATTAATTTTCTTTTAATTTATTTTTATTCCAGATTATATCAAGTTCTTCTAAACTAAGATTCTGCATTTCTATATTTTTTTGCTTTAAATCTTTTTCTATTCTTTTAAATCTATCTGAAAACTTTTTAATAGATTGTTTCAAAGCACCTTCAGCATCATAACCTAAATGCCTAGATAGATTAACAACCGTAAATAAAACATCTCCTATTTCTTCCTCGATGCCTTTTTTATCTATAATTGCTTCTTTTAACTCTTTGACTTCTTCATCTATTTTAAGTAAAACTTGATCTTTATATTTCCAATCGAAACCAACAGCTGAAGCTTTTTCTTGAATCCTCTGAGCTCTAATTAAAGCAGGTAATCCAACTGGTACCCCTTCTAAAACACTCTCCCTTTTTTTTTCTTTTTTCTTAGATAATTCCCAATTTTCTTCTTGATATCTAGGATCATTTTTAGCATAGAAAATATGCGGGTGTCTTCTAATTAATTTATCAGAAACACCATCAATTACATCATTAACATTAAATCGTTTATCTTCTTGAGACAGATCTATTTGAAAAATTACATGTAACAATAAATCACCTAATTCTTCTTTTAAGGATTTAAAGTTTTTTTGTTCTATAGCTTCAATTACCTCATATGTTTCTTCAATTAAATATGGAATTAAAGATTCATGAGTTTGCTCTTTGTCCCAAGCACATCCATCTGGTGCTCTTAATTTTTTTACAATATCAATTAATTTATCTAAATTATTATTTATTTTTTCTGATTTCAACTTTATCAATTCTATTTTTTGTTAATTCTACTACCATAAAAGAATAGTTTTTAAAATCTACTTGCTGTCTGATTTTAGGAATTTCTCCTAGAGAATGTAAAATGTATCCAGCCAATGTATCATATTCTCTTATATCTGGAAATTTTATATTAAGATTTTCTTCTAAATCATAAATTTTTATTGCACCCTCAACAATAAAATGTTCCTTAGATATTTTACGAAATGAATATTCTTCTTTATCATATGGATCACTAACCTCTCCAACTATTTCTTCAATTACATCTTCAAGAGTTACCAACCCAGACGTACCACCCCATTCATCCACAGCAATGGCTATATTCTTTTTTTTATTTTTAAAATCTTCTAATAAATCATCTATTGGTTTTGTTTCAGGAATAAATAATGGATCTCTTGATAAATTTACTAAATTAATTTTAGGTCTAGAGCCCATTAAATATGGTATAATGTCCTTTGCGTATAAAATACCTAAAATATTATCTATGGATTCTTTATAAACTGGTATTTTAGAAACTTTTTGATTTGTTATTAAATCCATAGCATCATCTAATGAACTTGTTGAATTAATTGCTATTATATCTACTCGTGGAGTTAGAATTTCTTTAACTAACTTATCATCGAATTGAAAAACGGATTGAATCATATTGGATTCGGTTTCTTGTATTGTCCCTTGTTCCTCAACAAGCTCAGTTAACATTATTAATTCTTCTTCAGAATCAAATGTTTTTTCCTTAGAAAATGGATTAACTCTAATTATTAAATCAGATATTTTATAAAAAATCAAAAAGAATGGTTTAAAAACCTTTAATAAAATTATTATTGGTAAACTCATTAAATTTGAAAAATAAATTGACCTATTTACTGCAAATGTTTTAGGTATAATTTCTCCAAATATAAGTATCAATAAAGTTATAACTATAACTTCTATAAAAAGTAAATTCTCATTACTTATATAATCAATTTTTTTTGATAAAACATTAATAGTATAACTTGCAGCTATTGATCCTATAGCAATATTGGCTAATGTATTCCCAATAAGTATGAATGTTAAAAGCTCTCTTGGTTTACTTAATAATTTTTTAACTTCTTTATTAACTTTTTCATGTTTACGTAGATTAAAAAAAGAAGTTTCACTAGCAGATAAAAATGCTGAAATAAAAAATAATATTATAAAAATAAATATAATCATTTATTGAAATAAATTAATTTTTCTGAAATAAGTGTCATATAACTATTTTCTAATGTAGTCATTTCTTTTTTTGCTTTTTTTGTATTATCCTCAAAACCTATAAGATGTAATACTCCATGAATAATTACTCTTTTAAATTCATCATTAAAATCTACTTTATATTCTTTAGAATTTTCAGATACATCATCAATACTAATGTATACCTCGCCATCAAGAGACTCTCCCTTTTCTTCTAAATTAAATGCAATAACATCAGTAAAATGATTTAAACTAAAATAGTCTTTCTTTAATTTATTTAAAAGAGTTTTATTTGATAAAATAATAGAAATACTAGCATCACTAATATTGTATTTGGAAAGTATTTTTTTTATAATAGTTTCTATTGAACTACTATTAAATGAAATATTTTTGTTATAATCGTTTAATATACTAATATCTATCACAAATATTAATATTCTATAGATTTTAAAATTTCTCTTGAGATAATTATTCGTTGAACTTCACTTGTACCTTCACCAATTTCAAGAATTTTTGCATCTCTAAAAAATCTTTCTACATTATATTCTCTTATATATCCAAATCCGCCATGAATTTGAATAGCATCTGTAGTTAATTGCATTGCTAATTCACTTGTGAATAACTTTGCCATAGCAGCTTCTTTAATAATATCTTCACCATTATCTTTTAACCAAGCAGCATGATATACTAAATGTCTAGCAGCTTCTATCTGGGTAGCCATATCAGCTAATTTGAATCCAATTGATTGAAATTTATTAATTTTTTTACCAAATGCTGTACGTTCATTAGAATATTTTAACGAAGCTTGATAGGCTGCTTCGCATATACCAAGAGAAAGGGCAGCTATAGTAATTCTTCCTCCAGTTAATGTTTTTAAAAATTGTTTGAATCCTTTATCTGGATCACCTAGCATATTATCTGCAGGAATTTCCATTTGATCGAAAAATACAGACCGAGTATCAGAACCTTTCCATCCCATTTTATTTTCTGGTTTACCTAATTTTAATCCTTTAGTACCTGCATCAACAAATAAAGCTCCTATACCTTTGTTATTACCGTCTTCTATTATTTGAGCAGTAAAAATTATAACTCCAGCATAACCTGCATTTGTACAAAATACTTTTTGACCATTAACAATAAACTTACCATCTCTAAGTATTGCTGTTGTCTGAGTATTTCCTGCATCACTTCCTGCATTTGGTTCTGTTAATCCAAAGGCTCCTATCATTTCTCCTTTTGATAATTTATTTAAATAAAATTCTTTTTGTTTTTGGGTACCAAATAAAGCGAATGGACCTGTGCCTAAACTAGTATGTGCCATAACAGTTACAGCAGTTGACACACACACTTTAGCCATCTCTTCAATTGCTATAACTAAAGAAATATTATCCATTCCTCCACCTCCGAACTCTTGAGGCCATGGAATCCCCATTAATCCTAGTTCTGATATTTTTTTTATAGATTTTAAAGGGAACTCTGAATTTTTATCTATATTTTGAGCAATAGGTTTTAGCTCTTGATTAGAAAAGTCTCTAACCATTTGACGTAATAATAAATGTTCTTCTTTTAAATATATCTTACTCATTATGCCATTTTAATATTATTGATGCCCAGTAAAACCCTGCTCCAAAAGCGACTAAAACAATTGTATCATTATCTTTGATTCTATTTTCGTTGATTGCTTCTGATAGAGCAATTCCAATAGAAGCAGCAGTGGTATTACCATATTTATGAATATTTGAAAAAACTTTTTCTTCTTCAATTTTTAAATTTTGTTGAACAGCTTTAGTAATTCTATAATTAGCCTGATGAGGAATCACTAAACTAACATCATCTATATTTAAATTATTATGAGATAATCCTTCTAAAATAACTTCTGGGAAACGTTTAACTGCATGCTTAAATACCTCCCTGCCATTCATAAAAATATGGTGTTCTCTATCATCAATATTTTTTTTATTTATTAGACCTTTGATTTTAGGACTTGGAGCTATAGTACCAAGTTCATCAATATACTTACCATCAGAATGGAGGTGGGAAGATAAAATTCCTTTACCTTTAGCACTAGTTGGATTTACTAAAGCAGAAGCAGCACCATCACCAAAAATGATTGCTGTACCTCTGCCCTCAGTATCATAGTCTAACTGTGTGGTTTGAACTTCTGCACCTATAACTAAAATATTTTTATATGTACCAGATTTAATATATTGATCAGCAACAGAGAGAGCATATACAAAGCCTGCACATCCTTGGCGTATATCCAAAACCCCAATATTATTTAATCCCATTTTATTTTGAAAAACAGAGCCAGAACCTGGTACGTAATAATCTGGTGAGGAGGTTGCAAAAATAACAAAATCTATTTCTTCAATACTTGTATTAGTTTTTTTTAAAACTTTTTCTGTAGACTTTACTGCTAAATCTGAAGGACCTAACGGTTCATCTCCTACTGAGTATCTTTGTTTAATACCCGTTCTAGAAGTAATCCACTCATCAGTTGTATCCATTAATTTTTCAAGATCATTATTTGTAATGACCTTTTCAGGAACATAATATGAGATACCTTTTATATAAGAATTTATCATTTTAAATTTAAAAAAATCGATTTATAAGCCGAATTCTGTTTTCCAGATAATCATTCATCTAGATTAAGCCTCACAGCTTAATTCAAGCGATCTACCAACCGTTATAACGTGCGGGGGACACTTGGTTACTTAATCTTGCTCCAAATAGGGTTTACATATCTAACAACCTTTAAGTTATTAATGGTAGTCTCTTACACTACCCTTTCCCCCTTACCTTATTAAAAGGCGGTTT
>MDSV01073839.1_pt1 | contig 16227 bp, 10 predicted proteins | sample 810851 | NCBI WGS metagenome assembly MDSV01 (sample SAMN05326640, study PRJNA326480) | marine metagenome | isolation source: seawater | place: Atlantic Ocean: North East | collected 2012 | reverse complement strand
TGCGCGCGGCGGAGCGCGATCTGGCGCGCGCCGCCGCCGGCGGCGAGGCTGGCGCCGAGCGCGCCGTGGAGGAGGCGCGCAAGGAGCTCCGCCTGAGCCTGGATGCGCTCGCGCTGGATGCTGCCGCGGAGAAGCGCGCGAAGAAGCGCGCCGCCGAGGCGCAGGCGCTCCGGTCCGGGGAGGTGGAGTCGCCCATCTTCCCCATCGCGCGCGCGGCGGCGGCAGGCGCCGCGCCGGAGGCGGACGTCGGGACGCGCGCGTCGCCGGAGGGCGCGCCGGCGAGCGGCTTCTTCGACGCCGAGGACGCCGCGCAGATGGCGGAGGCGCTTTCGGGCCGGCCGACGGTGACGTTCGACGACGAAAACGTGTTGGTGGTGGCGTGGACGAAGACAGATGATGGCGACGAAACCAAGGCGATGACGCCGGAGCTCATCAAGGTGCCCAAGGGCGTCACCGCCGCGCAAGTCTCGCGGGGCGTCGCCGGCGACCGCCACGAAGGCGCGACGAGCGGCGGCGACGCCGACGACGACGGCGGAGCGTCGCCGGACGCCTCCGCCTCCGCGTCGAGCCCCGGGATGAACAACTCCGTGCCGGAGCTGGTCAACGTGAACATGGAGATGGTGCCGGCGGACACGCCGCTTAAGCAAGGCGACCAGGTGTTCCTCGGGGACGAGCGGTGACGCGAAGGCGAAGACGGAGGCGCGTCGGAGGGCGTCGGCGTCGCGCGCGCTCCAGCTCTTCTAGTTTCATATCTAGAGTAGTGCGAAATTCTGACGAACGTTCGTCCTTCTCTTCCGCGCTCTATTCGTCCTCGCCTTCGGGTGCCGCGTCCTGCATCCGCCTCGTGGTCTCCACCGACGCGCCCGCGAGCGCCGCGGCCCGGGCCTCCGCCCAGGCCTCGAGCACGGGTCGACCGCCGCAGACCTCAGCGCGCCACGCGCGCAGCGCTCGGAACGCCGCTTCGGCGCTTTTGGTTTCGGCCGTTTCCGCCTCCCGCGTCGATTTCGGATCGCCGTCGTCGTCGTCGGCGGCGGCGGCGGCGTCCGCGAGCGTCCCCTCCGCGAACGCGCACGCCTCGCGCACCGCGCGCGCCAGCGCGTGCGGGTCTCGCGCTAAGTCGTCCGGCAGCGAGAGCGGCCGAACGTCGATTCCGAACGGGCGGAGACTGGTTTTGTGAAGCCTTCCCGTTCTCGTGCGGTCCAGCTCTAGGCCCGCCGGCCCGACGCCCTGCGCTAAGCGCCATCTCGGTTTTCTCTCCGCGTCGCTCTCCTCGTTCCTGTAGACGGGCGGGAGCTCTTCGTCGTCGAACACCACCAAATGACACGGCGTGAGAACGGCGAGTCCATCACGGAGATACTCCCCCTGTTTGACCTGGTCGAAGCCCTGGTTCGGGTCCGACGCGCTGGCGAACGCGTTGCAGGTGGAGCACGCGAGGAAAAACGTGCGCTCTTTCAACGCGTGCTTTTCTTGGAACGCCCCGAGGAGATCTTCGTGCGCCGCCCTGCCTTTGATGCCCCGCGCCACCTTACGATTTGGCAGGAGACCGAGCGTCAGCAGCGCGTAGCTGTCACACAACAAGCAGTTGCTGACCGCCGCGCCCTCGTCGCCCATCGCATGCTCGAATGGACACTCTTCGGGTGCGTGACGCACTTTCGACTTGAAGTTTGGGCAAGTCTGTTTTCCGAACGAAATTTCGCGCGGAGCTCGCGCGCCACACTCTCGCGCGCGGCGGCACGATCTGAGCGATGGCGTCGTCCGCGGAAGAACTCCCGCTCGCCGCGGCGTTCGCGCGCGGGCTCGAGGTGTTCACGCGCATGCAGTCCGGCGACGCGGACGCCGACGCGCTCGCGTCGGGTGCCTCGGCGATGCGCCACGCCGTGGCGCGCGTGGACGTCGAGGGCGTCTTCTCGCGCAACGAGACCAAAGACGACGTGCCCACCGAGAACCTCCGGTACGCGCTCGCGCCGTGGTACCTCGCGGAGTTGGTGTCGCGCGCGCCGACGCGGGACCCCGCCGAGAGGGAGCACGCGCTGGTGGAGGTCTCGGCCACGTACGAGGCGTTCTTGGAGCTTTGCGAGCGACTCGACATGCTCTCCGAGAGCGCCAGGCGCTCGCGCGCGCGGGGCGCCGAGGCGTGCGATCCCGCGACGGCGCGCGACGAGAAAGTCGCCCGCTTCAAGCGCGAGCGCGCGATTCGGCAGAGGCTGGAGAGCCTGGACAAAGCGCGCGTCGAGCGCACGCGCGTGGCTCTCGCGGAGGCTGACTGGGACGACGAGAACCCCGAGGCGAGCGTCGCGGCGGAGGACGAGGCGGACGAGCGCGAGCGGTGGCTCCTGCGGATCGAGGACGCCGCGTCCAAGGCGCTCGACGCCGCCGCCGCCGCCGCGGCGGAACGCGCGGTGCTGGCACGCCGCGCCGAGACGACGAATGAGGAATCCTCATTCGTCGAATCCGACGACGCGCGACGTCGTCCGCGCCGCATCGAGAGCGGCCAGATGGGCAACTACGTCATCGGACCGGGTGGGACGATCGAGCGCATCTCCGCGGGGGGGTACGTCCCGCCGGGCGAACGCGCGCGGGCGAGCGCCGCGGGCGCTCCCGGCAGCGCGGCGCCGTCCGCGCCGCTGGATCGCCGCGCGGCGCTCGCGCAGGGCGTGTTTCGGCCCTCGCACATCCTGCCCACGATGACGGTCGAGCAGGCTGGCGAGATGGAGTACCGGGAGCTGGTGGCGCGCACGCGGCGCGAGGCTGAGACCAAGGCGCGCCGCGCCGCCGAGGACACCGCGCTCACCGAGGAGGAGCGCGACGAGCGAGAGCTCGCCGAGGCGCGATCGTGGGACGAGTTCAAGGACGACAACCCGTTCGGACACGGCAACTCTAAGCTCAGGCCGTGCTCGTAGGAGGGACGGTGCGCGTTCGAAGACGACGCGCGTCGTATGGGTTTCTGGAGGTTCGTAGGTGGCGCGCGCGTACAGGCACGCGCGCTCGGCGGACGCGTAACGAGAAGGCGTCTCGTATAGGATACGTTTAAAAAAATCGCGCGGCGGCGCGCGACGCGTCTTTCCTCCTTCGTCGGCGACGTCGCGCTCACGTTTTGATTTTCCGCGGCTCGTCGGAAGCGGCGACCTCGCGCCACAGCATGGCGACGTACGCGAGCTTCAGGACGAAACCCATGAGCAGCAGGATGCCGACGTCGAGCCCGCGGTCGTCGTCCGTGCCGAGGCTCTCGTACGACAGGCTCAGCGTGTGGAGCACCTGCTTGCCCGTCGCACCCCAGCACCCGAAGGCGGTGGCGGCGCCGTCGCAGTAGAAGCCCGCCGAGGGGCAGGCGACGACGGCGCCGGAAGAGAGCGCGACGTCCTCCCCGGCGTCGCAGAGCGCCGCGCCCTTGAAGGACGCCGAGGGCATGTACACATCGTAGCCGGCGGCGTTGAACGTCCACTTGAGCGGCAGCACGTAGTAGAAGAGGCGGAACGGCCACACCACGTCCGTGGCGCGGAACACGAGGCCGCAGAACACGATGCTGCTGGACCAGAACACCAGGAACCCGAGCATGCCGATGACCGGGCTCTTGAAGGACACCGCCAGGAGCTGCGCGAGCGAGTCGTACACCCAGAGCGTGATGGCGAAGGTCACCGCGAAGGTGATGAAGTTGTCCCAGGGCCAGTTCCCCACCGCGAACGCCGCGAGGTTTATCGCGAGCGACAGGATGAACAGCGCCGGGATCTGCACCAAAGTGGTGCTGGCGACGTACGAGAAAATCTTGTACATGCCGGCTCTCAGCTCGTACACCACCGAGAACGTGTCGCGGTTGGTGCCGATGAGCGTCGTGATGGACATGCACGCGGGGAGCGCCAGGACCCACCAGAGGTAGAAGAGCCGGAAAGGCACCTGCTTCTGGTCGTTCTTCCGGGACGCCAGGTACACCACGCCGAAGAACGCCACCAGCTGCGGGATGATGAAAACACGGCCGACGTACTGCAGGGGATCCACCAGCGCCAGCCGCGCCTGCCGCGCGAAGACACCCGCCACGGAGACGGCGCCGGCGGCGGTGACCGTTCGCGGCGGGAGCGAAAGGCCAGCCGCGTTTTTCGAGCCGGCAGCCTCCCGGGCGACGCGCTCGCGTCGCTCGGAGGACTCCCAGCCGTCCAGCACGGCGGTGACCTGCGTCTCCGAGGTGGTGTCCTTGGAGACCAGGTCCAGCACTGCTTCGGCGGGATTGGCGTCGTGCGAGAGCGTGGCGCCCACCGACTCGAAGTGCGCCGCCATCTCTTTGCGCGGGCCGCAGTACGCGACGCGCCCGCCGGAGAGCACCAGCACCTTGTGAAAGCCGGCGAAGACCAGCGCGGAGGGCTGGTGGATGGTGCAGACCACCGCGGCGCGGCGCGAGCGCGCGATGCGCGCCAGCAGGGTCAGGATCGCCGCCGCCGCCGCCGAGTCGAGTCCGCTGGTGGGCTCGTCCAGCACGATGAGGCTGGGCTCCTTCACGAGCGCCACGGCGAGCGAGAGGCGACGCCTCTGCCCACCGGACAAACCCTTGAACAGGAACCCGCCCGCCTTGGTGTCTGCACAGGAGGTGAGCCCGGTGACGCTCAGGAGCTCGTCCACTTCGGCGTCGCGCGCCGCCTTCGTCGCGAGGTCCGAGCGGTACATCTTGAACGCGAACGCGACGTGCTCCCGAGGGGACATCGTCGGCCACAGGTTGTCCTCGCGGGGCACGTAGATGGCGTCCCTCGCGAAATCCGCGCGCGACATCTTCTTGCCGTTGAGCGAGATCTCGCCAGAAGGCGCGCCGGGGCCTTTGTTGAACGTCAGCGTGTCCAGCAGGATGGTTTTGCCCGCGCCGGACGGGCCGACGATTGCCAAAATCTCGCCCTCCCGCACCGCGCCCGAGACGTCGCGGAGCACGGCGGCGTCGGGCTCGTCCTTCTTCTTGGCGGCGATGGAGTAGCAGATGTTCTTGAACGCGAACTCGACCCCCGTGCCGTCCTCCGCCGCCGCCTTCTTGTCGAGAGCCGCGTCGAACGCCTCGAGCTCGGCGGCGCTCATGGCGATGTCCGCGCCGGACTTGGAGTGCGGCATGCGCGGGCTCGCGGACGCGCGCGACGAGGCGGAATCGTCCGCCGAGTCGTCCATCGCCACGACGACGTCGTCGCCGGGCGCGCCGGGCGCCTGGCCGCCGTACATCTTGGTGAGCGCGTATATGGCGGCGACGTACACGAGGCGCGTGAACGCGCCGAAGGCGACGATGAGCGCGATGTTCCGGCCGTAGTGGCCGTTCGCCTCGAAGATGGTGAACTGCACGGAGAGCGACTCCAGGATGGTGTCGCCGTCCTTGCCGTAGCACACCGCCCCGGAAGGGTCGTCGGCGGAGGAGCAGTAGAAGCCCTGTTGGGTACAAACGCCGCCGGTGGGCAGCTCGTCGCCGGGCGTGCACGCGAACGTGCCCCCGTGGTCGGGCATGTCGTGCATGAGCGCGTACATGTACGACTGCAGCGTCCAGCCGAGCGGCATGAAGTAGCAGAAGGTGCGGATGGGCCAGATGACGTCCTCCGGGTCCACGAACATCCCGCAGAACAGGAAGGCGGCGAAATAGAGGTTGAGGAACCCGAAGAGGCCGATGATCACGTTGGAGAAGGTGCTGAGCATCTGCGCGAGGCCCTCGAAGGACCAGAACGTGAGCGCGTACAGCACAAGCACGATTCCGAACGAGCTCCACGCGAGATCGCCGATGACGTACATCGGGAGCAGCGACGAGAGCGCGAGCACGAACATCATCGGCGCCTGCACGACCCACGACGCGAACGCCGCCGGTACGGGGTGGTACATCCCGTCCTTGACTTCCTTCTTCAGCGAAAGCCACTGGTAGTGGTAGATGTAGTTGGACACCAGGATGAACTGCATCGGAATGCCGACGCAGAACATCAGGAAGAACGTGCGCGGGTTGATCTGTCCCTGCACCTTCTTCCGCGTCTCCACGTAGATGATCCCGAAGAACAGCGTCCCCGAGAAGTTGGCGACGAGGCGCACCAGGTACGCCAGCGGCTCTCGCCGCGCGACGAGAAACGAACGGTCCGTCAGCACGGACATTTGCTCGACGAAGCCGGTCTCGCGCCGCCGCTCGACTCGCGACAGGGCTTTCCCGTCCACCGCCTCGCGCTCGCACCCGAACGCGCTGCCGTCCGTCTGCGCCCAGGCGTCCAGCACGCGGCGCACGCCGGCGAGCGGCGTGAAATCCTTGTTGACCAGGTCCAGGATGAACTCAGCCGGGTTGGTGTCGGCGGCGGGCGGGAACCCCACGCCGGCGAGGTAGGCGCCCATCTTCTTGGCCTTGCCGAAGTACGCGACGCGGCCCATGCTCAGCACCATGGTGTTGTCGAAGCCCGCGAACACCGACGCGGGGGGCTGGTGGATCGTGCACACCACGGCGACGTTCTGCGTCGCGGCGACGGTTTGCAAAAAGCTCATCATGCGCACCGCGCTGGCGGAATCCACGCCAGACGTCGGCTCGTCGAGGAAGAGGATGCTCGGGCGCTTGACGAGCGCGAGCGCCACGGACAGACGGCGCTTGTTGCCGCTGGACAGACCGCGCGTGATCTCGTTGCCCGCGCGCGTGTCCATGAAGTCATCCAGCCCGACCGCGCGCGCCAGATCGTCCACGGCGGCCCGCTTCGCGGTATCGTCCAGCTCGGGGCGGAACAAGGAGGTGGCGTACGCGAGATGCTCGCGGACGGTGAGCGACGCCCACAGCGTGTCGGTCTGCTCGACGTACGCGCACGTGCGGTCGTACAGCGCGGGCGTCAAAGGCTCGCCATTGACGTTGATGAAGCCGGTGGGCGTGCCGCCGTTCTGCTGCAGCGTCAGCATGTTCAACAGCGTGGTCTTGCCGGCGCCGGAGGGGCCGAGGATGGCCAGCACGTGGCCCGACGTCACCTCACCCTTGATGTCCTGCAGAAGCGCCTTCGGCGTCGAGCCCTTCACCGGGACGGTGTAGTGCAGGCGCTCGAAGGCGAGGCGAACCTTCTCGCCCTTCATGGCCGCCATGGCAGCGAACGGCCCAGCCGGCAGGTGCGGGCGAAGACACAAACTCGGGCGCGGCGGGTGCGCGCGCGCGGGAGTGCCGATCTGACGCCGCCGGAAAGAAACGTCCTGCACCGTCGCGTTATGCGTCGCGTTATGTGCTGTACTCGTGCATAACGAGAGCGCAGCGCGAGATCTCAGCCTCCAGTTCAGCAGTTCGCGCCAAATTTGTCAACTTTTGACAGCTCATCAGACTGTTTGTCTGTGGGGACCAACTCAAAAAAGCGAAGTGCTGTGAAACCTCTTCGAAAGCGTTTTTCTTGGCGGACGCGTCCACTTGCTTTTTTGTTTCCCCCGCTCGCGTCTCCTTTCCATTGCGGTCGGCGCCGAGGCGATGGCCGCGGTGGACAACCCCCTGTTCGCGGAGGACGACTTCTCCGCGTTCGCGCAGGATGATGACATCCAGGCGCCCGAGCCTTCCGGGTGGCACGCCGAGCCGACAGGCCCCCTGCAGCCGCCGAGCCCCCTGCTCGACGCGGCGCAGCGCGAGAAGCTGAGATCCTCGAGGCACGGTCGACGCGACCATGGCAAGCGCGAGCGCCGCGACGGGCAGAGGCGACGCGCGTTGGAGGCGAAGAACGAGGAGCTGGAACAGGAGGTATCCTCGTTGCGACGCGCCTCGGAGACCAGAGCGGACGAGGCGCTCGCGACGCGCGCGAGCGCGCTGCGCCACCTCGAGGCTGCGGAGGACCACGTCCGTTTGCTCATCAAGGAGAGCGCGGCGAAACTCCGAAGTCTGACGCTCGCCGCGGAGAAGGAGAACGACCGGAGTTCTCCGGCGCGCGACGAAGAGCACGCGACCAAGAACACGCGACGAGGCGTTCGACGGCGCGACGACGACGACGACTCGCGAAACGCGGAGCGTTCGCGCGCGGAGACTCCGGGCGACGCGACGAGCGCGCGCGCGGAGCTCGCCGCCGCGTTAGCGACGCGGGCGGAGATGGACGCCGAAGCGGCGGAGCGCGAGGAGGAACTGCGCAACGCCTTGGCGCGCGTGGAGGCGCTTGAGGCGACGCTCAGGAAAGCAGGCGTCCAGGAACATTGACAGGGGTAAAGGGGGGACTTCTCTCTGTTGTAGTATGTATTGTAGCTACGTATCAGTTCATAGCTACAGGTGGGCTATCGTGAGGGCGTTCGCGCGGCGGACCCGACCCGTCGTTTGATGGCACGCGGCGCGTACGTGCGGAGCCAATATTTCCGCACCCCGCGCGTGCCGACAAATTGAAACACCAGCGCGCGTCCTGCCGGTCACTACGCCTTCCCGCGTCGGCGCGCGACGCGCGCCCGAGGCGGGGCGATGCAGTTCCTCGAGTCCGCCGCGTCCGCGCTGAACAAGGTGGACGCGCTCGCAGCGGAGGTGATCCCGCCGCGGCATCTCGGGGCGGACTACGAGGCTGGGGATGACGTGCTGGAGACGGATCCTGGAGCGGTGAGCACGGCGTCGGCCGTCGAGGCGCTCGCCTCGAGGCTTGGTTTGGGGAGCGGCGATGCGGGCGAAGGCCGCGACGGGGGCTCCGCGAAGCACCCGGGCGAGGACGCGCGAGGACCCCGGGACCCACGGTCCGAGGCCGACCCCTTGGTGACGTCGCAGCGCGTGAAACTCGCGGGGCTCCTGAAGGCTCTGCGCGCCGCTGAATCAGACGCCGCCGAGGCGAAGGCGGCGCGCGACGACGCGCTCGCGTCCGCCGCGGAGGCGCGCGCCAGGCGCGAGCGCGAGGCGTCGGAGGCGTCGGAGAGCATAGAGGAGATCGAGCGGGAGATCGAGGCGGAGCGCGCCGCGCTGGAGGCGATCGAGACCGAGTCCAGAAGACGCGACGCCGGCGCCGGCGCCGCGGAGGGCGACGCCGAAAAGGCGTTTGACGCCGCACTCGCCGAAGCCGAGGCGCTCGCGGCGAGCCGCTCGGCGGACGCGCGGGCGCGCGAGGCGCGCGCGCGCGAGCTTGAGGCTGAGGCGGACGCGCTCGAGAAGGCGGCGGAGGAGCGGCGAACGGATCGGGTGAGAACGGCCGCGGAGCCCGCCGCGGCGGCGACCGCCGCTCGGCGCGCCGAGACGCTCCGCGACGCGCTCGCCTCGGCCGAGTCCGAGCTCGCGGCGCTGGAAACGCGCGAGGAGGCGTCGCGGCCCACCGGCCGGCCGCGCGCGTCGACCCCGAGCTCGGCTTTTTCGTCGCCCGCGGCGAGCGCTACCCCGAGCTCGGCGATCGCCGCCGAGAGCGCCGCTGAGCTCGAGCGGCGCCTTCGCGGCGCGACGGAACAGCTCGAGGCGAAAAAGGCGGAGACGGCGACGCTCGCCGCCGAGCGCGGCGAGCTCGAGCGCGTCGTCGCCGAGGCGCTCGCGGAACGCCGGCGCGAGGAGCGCGAAAGGAGAGACTACTCGGACGAATTCGGTTCGGACGACGGCGGCGAGACACGCGGCGAGAAGCTCGGCGCGAGCGACGTCGAACGAGAGGGCGGAAACGAAGGTGCCTCGACGCGCCGTCGAGAGACGGCGCGTTTGACGCGCCGCGCGCGGGGATCTAATACCCGGAAAAAAAAAACGCCAACCGTCGCGGGGCTTGCCGTCGGCGTCTTCGTCGCGTCGGCGGCGCGGCGCGTGGACGCGCTGAGCGTCCGCGCGGGGAGACGCCTGCGCCGCTCGGGCGGGTGGCGTTCCGCCGCGCTGCTCTACGCGCTCGGGCTGCACGTGTTCGCCTTCCTCGTGCTGGCGTTCCGCGCGCTCGGCGGCCGCGCGGATCTGAAACCCGTCGAGCGCGACGTGGCGCCGTGAGTCGTCCGCGGGGCCGGGCGTTCGTCCGCGCGAGACGACGAGTCTAATACTACCGTAGTTACATCAGTACACTATCGATTCGCGCCCCGTCAAAAGCTGAGCCAGTCCTGCATGTACTGGCACGTCTCCGGGGAGACGAGTCCCCCCGGCGCGCACTCCTGGAAGACCGGACACACCCCGCACGGCACCGCAGTGAACGCCGAGCTCTCGGGGATGGGCAAACTCGCCGGCCGGTACACGACGATGACGTTCTCCATGTAATCCAAGTCGTCGTCTTCGCCGCCGCGTTCGCCCGCCGGGTCGTCCGGGTCGCGCGCCTCGTCCGGCTCCAGCTCCTCGTGCGCATCCACCTTCCCGTCGTACACCAGCGTGTTGACGATCTGCAGCACCTCTTCCTGGCCCAGATCCACGTGCGACAGCTTCGTCTGCTTCACGAAGTCGCACACGTCCTCCAAAGTCACCTTCCCTCGGGCCAGGATGAATTTCACGCACTGCTCGCGCAGGACGTGGATGAACTCGGCGTCGTACTCGTGCTCGGTGTACCACGCCCCCCCCGTGATCTCGCGGCTCGGCTCCAGCTCGTACAGCATGTACACCTTTCTGTTCTGCTGCGCGACGTGTTTGACCGCCTTGATCAGCTTGCGCGCCTCCAGTGACTTAAAGATCTTTCCGATCTGCGTCTGCGGCAGGTTGGACTTCTGCTTCAGCTCCTTGGTCCAGATGCCGGTGTTTCCGCTCTGCTGGATGATCTGGTACACCAGCAGGTCCTCACTGCTCAGGCCCTTGAACTTCACAGCCTCGTCCTGCTTCACCTCCTTGTACACCAAAGACTCCCCATCCTTGAAGATCTGCAGCTTACGCTGCGAGAGCAGGCGGTTGATCGCCACGGCGCGGTCCGTCACGGGGATGTGCGAGATCTTCGTGGCGAGGTCGTTGTCAGGGATGCCCTCGGGATGCAACTTGCACTGCTCCAGAATGGCCGTCTCCGCCATCGCGCTCGGTCGCGTGAGCGCGCCTCTGTGTCGTCTCGTGCTGTGTTCTGCGCACGACGCGATGCCGGCGAACGCCACTGACCGGTTGTTGAATCGCAGTCCCTGGCTCGACCACCGGGAAGGCGACGCGGGCACCGCACGTCCACCTCGAGCGCGCCCGGTGTCGCAGACGCGCCGAGTCTCGGGGCTGCCAAATGTGCCTTCTAGGGATTCCGGCGACGCGACACGCGACGCGCGAGGTCGCCCGTATCCTCCTCCTCGATGATGAACGCGGATGCGCACTCCACACACCTCACGCCGCTCGGAGCTCGGTGCCGGGCGGTGGGACCGGCCGGCGCGCTGGTGACTGGGCCCCGCCCGGACGTTGTTTCCAGAGACGCTTTTTGCGGCGGCGGTTGTCATGGTTGTGGCTTGGCCGCCGACGCCGATTCCGCCGAGACAAACTTACGTCTGCCGTCACTCTCGTCGGGTGGGACGACGCCGCGACGCCCCACAGTCGGGGACACGGGGCGGGCGAGGCCACGCACCCGCCCGGACCTGTCGTCCGAGCTCTCCTACCGCGCGTCCGGGAGGGGAGCGACGGCCGGGAGGCGGACATGGCGCCCAAGCGCACGCTCGGCCGTCACAGCTTCTTCGACGCGCCCGCGTTGCTCGCGTTCCTCGATGATGGCCTCGGGCCGGGAAAGCGCGACACGGCGGAGCGGCACCGCCGGACCATCCAGGCGGCGGCAGTCGCCGCCGCGGACCGGGGCTCGAAAACCTTAGACCTCTCGGTCGCGGCCGTCCCGAACCTTCCCGCGTTCGCGCGCGAGCGCCTGCCCGAGGCGTTCGCGCTCCTGACCTCCTCGGTGGACTCGGTCGCCACCTCCGGGGACCTCACCACCACGAAGTTCGTGGTGAAGTTGCAGGACGGCCACCGGGTCGAGTCCGTGCTCATGCGCCACGACGGCGGGCGGAACACGCTGTGCGTCTCTTCGCAGGTGGGGTGCAAGATGGGGTGCACGTTCTGCGCCACGGGGACGCTGGGCGAGCTCGGGAACCTCACCGCGGGGGAGATCCTCGAGCAGCTCGCGCACGCGCGGGCGTACGTCGCGGCGAGACGAAAACGAACGCGAAACGGCGCCGGCGCGGCGATTGAAGCCGAAACCGAAACTGAAACGGACTGGTCTTCTTCGGCGGCCACCGCGGTGACCAACGTGGTGTTCATGGGCATGGGTGAGCCCCTGAACAACTACGACGCGGTGTGGGCGGCGATCGGGCCGATGTCGGACGCGCGGGGCTTCGGGGTGGCGCCGAGCCGAGTCACCGTCTCGACGGTGGGGGTGGTCCCGAAAATGCTCGCGCTCGCCGAGGACCACCCGGAGGTGCGCCTGGCGCTTTCCCTGCACGCGCCGACGCAGGCGCTGAGGGAGAAGATCGTGCCCACCGCGACCGCGTACCCCCTGCCGAAGATCATGGCCGCGCTGGACGCGTACCTCGCCGCCGGCGCGCGCGCACGGACCAGGGCGATGATCGAGTACTGCGTCCTGGGGGGGGTGAACGACGGAGAGGCGCGCGCGCGCCAACTGGGCGAATTGCTGCGAGGTCGCGACGTGATCGTGAACTTGATTCCGTTCAACCCCACGGACACGCCCATGGGGCACACGCCCCCGACGCGCGAGGCCGTGCAGGTGATGGCGGCCGTGCTGGCGGGGCCGGAGTTCGGGCTCAGGACCACGGTGCGCAAGGAGATGGGCCAGGACATCGCCGGCGCCTGCGGCCAATTGGCGCTCGACGCGGGCGGCGGGAACCCTCGGGGCGCCCCGAGCCTTTGCGGCGACTTGGAGGACCTGGCGGGCACTAGCCACAGAAACGTCGCGAGAAACGTTCCCGACTTTCACAGCGCGGGCGTGAAGGGTGTCACGTCCACGCCGAAGCCGAAGAAAGGGTCGATCGTCACGGCTCTGGAGGAGCACAGAGGTCGCGCGGACAAAAAAGCGGCTTTTCACGCGACGACGACGAAGCGTCGTCCGCGGGGGATCCCGCGCGGCGTCGAGCTCGCCGTCGCCGCGCTCAACGCGACGGCGACGGCGTCCATGGTCGCGTTGGTTCTCGCTGCGGCTTGGAAGCTGACGGCGCACGCGGGATGGGTGGGGGACTCGAGCCGCCTCCGCGCGGAGCTGTAGCGCGAGCGTAGACGAGCGGTACATGTAGCTAGTTACATAGGAGCTCTAGCTAGAAAGGACCACCTTTTAGCTACGATAAAATCGTAAGGTGATATGATGAAACGGCTTTCTGTATTTTGTGCGCTCCGCCGCTCCCTACCTCACCCGCGGCGGTTTCACCGCGGCTTTGATCGCCCGTTCCAGCGCGTCCCAGTCACACGCCGCCGCCGCGCGTCCCGCCGAACGCACAGTCCGCTCCACCTCGTCCCCCGCCTCGTTCGACGCCTCGTCCGGCGGACGCGCCGGACGAGGCGTCGCGTCCGTCTCGTTTTTCTTCACGATGACTTCGATCCGGCTGTCGCGGCGGTACGCCACCGGCTCGAGCGCGACGCCCCCTTCTTCCCCCGAATCGAACGCCGGCGCGACCCACTCCTTCCCCACGCGCACCACGCCCTTGCACCGCACCACACTTTCGTTCGAACGCAGGCTCTCGAACAGAGACACGAGTCGGTGCCGAACGAACACTTCGTCGCGATCGAACGCGAACCCGGCGGTTTCGAACGCGTCGTCGCCCCCCAACACGCGCGCCGGCGCGCCCACCTTCGGCGCCGGCGGGAGCGGAGGGATTCCAGGCGCGGTTTCGAACGCCGCGCCGTCGCCGCGTTCCGCGCGCGCGAGAAGCTTGTCGCGCGCGTGCGTGGACTCCACCGGGATGGGCGCGCACAGCACGGCGGACCCGATCGGCACGTCCAGGGTCGCGAGCGGGAGTTGTCCGCGCCGCACGACGGCGACTTCGGCTTTCGCGGGGTACAGTCCCGCCGCCCACGCGCGAAACTCCGCCGCCGACTCGGGAGGCGCCAGGTCGGCTTTGGTGCCCACCACGACGTCCGCGCAGTGCACCTGGTCCCTGAACGCCTCCGAGTTGACGATTCGAGTGTTTTCAGGACTCTGAACGGAGCCGACGGCGGCGACGTCCACCAGCGCGATGGTGGCCTTGAGCTCCAGCACGCCGCGCAGAAACTCGCCGGAGAGCGCGTCGAAGAGCCCGCCGGGGTGCCCCATGCCGCTGGGCTCGATGAGCAGCCGGTCGGGCTTGGCTCGGCGCAGCAACTGGGTCACCGCCACCGTGAACGGTGCGGCGACCGCGCAGCACAGGCACCCACCCGCCACCTCGCGCACCACCACTCCGCCGTCCCCGCCGCCGGTGGTGGAGGTTCCCGCGGCGTCCGCGTCGGCGATCCCCGCGGCGGTGTCCAGCACGGCGCCGTCGATGCCGAGCGCGCCGAACTCGTTCACCACTATCGCCCACTTCTCGTTCGGGGGGCGCTGCGAAAGCAAGTGCCGGATCGCGGTGGTCTTGCCCACCCCGAGCACGCCCGTGATGATGTTCACGGGGATCATCGCGACTGCGGCGCCACCACGCGCTGCTCGCGATGACGTGTGCAGGCGCGTGCCAGCAAAAAGCGCGTGTTCCGCAGATCAAACTTCTCGCCGGTCCCATCGGTAAGTCGGCCACCAAGACGTGAACCGTCACATCTGAAAGCCACGACGCTTTTTCCTCCCGCGTCAGACGGCGCGCGCGGAGGGCCGCACCTGTGACATGGTGCCCCACATATCCCCACCCACCTGCGTGTCTTTCCCCGTCAGCCAGGTCGAACATGCGAGGATGTTCCGTGAGGTGGCCCGACGCGAAGCCCCGAACAGCGAGCTCGTCGACCTCGCGGATGAGTTCGTCATCCTCGGGCCGCCTGGGGAAGTCGAGCGCTGCGTCGCTTGTCTACGCGAAGCCGTCGCGCGGCGTACGCGTGAAATCAAAGCGACGCTTCAGCGAGACTTCGCTGCTGAGCATCGGAAACAGACGCTCGCGTGGGGGTCGGGATCGTTGGCGAAGAAAGCGATCCGGTCGGCGGCCGATGCCGAACGCACGGACGCAGCCGTGAAGGATTTCGGGCGCGTTCCGGAGGCGACGTCGCCGGTCGACGCGACAGAACGCCCTCCGCCGGCGAAGCCGACGCCCTGGGACCTTGTGAAAGAGGTGAGCGTGGTCACACAGCCCCATCCTCCCAAACGGCACGCCGTGCGGCCGCTCCCCCGCGACCGAGGGCGTCGACCGGAAACGAACGCACCAGCTCGAGGAGGCGGCGGTCTTTGCGGGTTCGCGAAAAACGCGCTTTCTTTGTTGTGCGCGCGCGCGCGGCGACGGCGCTCGCCGCGAAATTCGCGCGGCCGTTCTTTGTATCGATAATGCTGGCGGAGAAGAGAGGCGACCGCGAGGATACCTTTATGAAGAAATCGGAAGAGGAGGAGCGCCGGATGCCCGACTTCCCGGAAGGGGTCACGTTCGAAGCGGAGGTGACGAGGCGAAAGACTGCGTAGCTAGCTACCGATAGGACGACTCGTCGTGTCTCATTCGACTCGAAAAGCTGCCGTGCATTTTCACGGGGAACCTTCTGCTGTCTCGGTTTCGTCCACGGAATTCGGACCGGCGCCGCGGGCGTTTTCCAGGACCACTGAGCGTGAAGGAAAAAGGAAAACCAATGGTCGCGCGTCCCGAAACGCTGTTCCCGAGACACAGCGGGTGCGCGCACGGTGATGCCATCATCCAGCTCGTGCCCTGATGCATCGGCGTTGGCCCTTTACCGTCTCGCGTCGTGTAGGTCGCACCGTGTACACCCGTGGTCGTACACGGTGTGCTTCGCGGACGACTCGGTGCGGTTTTTCGCCCCGGGCGAGTCGGATCTCGGTCCCGACGAGGACCGCGCCGATGAGCTCGTCTCGCGCGACGTGGCGAAACGTCGTGAAGAACGTCGTGAAGCGCTTGAACGGCTCGATGCGCTCGTGATGCGAGAAAGACGGTGGAACCCCGTGTGCCAAGAGACCCGGCTGGCGAAGATGAAGGCATCGAAGGCGTCTGGGCCGTTCCAATACACGACCGAGTCGCTGCTGGCGATTGGAGCCCAGGAGCAGCAGCGGGAGCGCCGGAGGGCCGACATATGGCGTGAACTACGAGGCATACACCGGCGCGTACGGCGCGATCGCGCGTGGCGCCGCGAGATCCCGAACGGTCCCGAGGCGGAGCTGGTGATGTACCAGGCGAACGTCGCGTTCCACAACGCGCTCCTGGACCCTTCTTCTCTCTCCGACGCCGTCGCGGCGCTCGAAGCCGCGAGGAGGTTCGAACGCGTCTTGGACGCGTCGCCGGTTTTCGAAACGCCTCCTCCTCCTCCTCCTCCTCCTCCTCCTC
>MDSV01147079.1_pt1 | contig 16230 bp, 17 predicted proteins | sample 810851 | NCBI WGS metagenome assembly MDSV01 (sample SAMN05326640, study PRJNA326480) | marine metagenome | isolation source: seawater | place: Atlantic Ocean: North East | collected 2012 | reverse complement strand
AGTTTTTTTCCTTTTATTGCTTCTTGATTAATTGCTTGATATTTTGAGTCTTTATAAATACTTACTTTTTTATTTTTAGTTAAAATTTTATTATTAGAAATTATCAAAGAAGTACGGAATTTTTTTATTAATTCATCGTATCTTTCATACGACCTGCTATCGTCTATACCATGTATAATAAAATCATAATAATCTATTTTTTCGTTATTTTTCGCAAAAATAAATTTCAAAAAAATTATAATTGATTTTAATAATTCTTTAAAAATATTTATTATCAAAATTTTATTATTAAATCTTAACTTATCGTAACTAAAAGTATTATAAACTAATTTATTATATTTTAATTTTAAAACCTCCTCTGGTATATCAAATATATTTGAAAAATTTTTTAATATTAAATTTGATGATTGGGTGTTTGATAAATTAACAACATTTTTTAAAATTTTTTTGGAGATTAAATATGAATTATTCTTCTTTTTATTGCTTATAAATTTTTTTATTCTATTTTCCATTTATAATTTCTTTAAAAATTGTGGTCATTTTTCTCATACCGTGGTTAGGAGGCGGCTTAGAATATTTATGACAAAATTTATCTCTAATTTTTTTTGTTTCTTTACTTAACCACCATTTATTAACGTCATAATAAACTTTATTTATATGTGATGTGGCCTGAAAGGAATCTAAAAATAAAATTTTTGCTTTTATTAATTCCTCATATTCCTCTCTTTTGTCCTCTCTTATCCAATTCAAATTTTGTAAAATGCAAATTGTTGGGATATTAATTGATAAAGTTTCTAGAAAAGCTGTACCATCACCTGAGTGAACTATTATTCTACAACTCTTTAAAAGTTTTTTATTTAAAATTGATCTATTAATTTGATACTTTCTTCTTTTAAATATAATTTCATTTAATATTTTATTTTCTAGAATGTCTGAATTGTAATCATTAGAATGAAGTTTAATAATTGAATTTTTTTTTATATCATTATTTAATTTATTTAAAATTTTTTCAAGAGTAAGGTTATCTCTAATCATTTGGCCATAATCATCCCATGGTCTTTTTCTTTGAGCTGACATTTTGGGAGCAAAAAATAATATTTTTTTTCCAATTGGTAAATTTTCAAATTTTATTCCAAAATTTTTTGTATTAAAAAGCGAAATACATTTTTTAATTTCAGGTTCGCCCCAGGAAATAAACTTATCACATGATGAAAATCCATAATCTACTAGCGTATTCTTTCCTGTAAAATAATTTGAACCATGTTGATGTAAAATATATTTAGATTTTTTTTCAATCTTGTTTGCTAAATATACTTTAAAGATTTCATCCGCGTGATAACTTAATGAAGTAAATATAAATTTTGGATTTTGTGGCCAGTCTATTTTATTAGCTATTGTTGAAATGTGCTGAAAATTCTCCACCAAATCAGTTGGTAGATAGAATGGCAAAGAGTCTCTAACAAAAGTTTCAAATTTAGATACATCTTTTTTTTTAAAATTTAATTTTTCTCTTAAATCAATTTTAATTTTTTTTTTTTGATATTCAACTTGTGAATAAACTCTTGGAAATTGATTTAAAGAAAGGAGAAGGTAAACTAAGTACCTAAATCTTAAATCTATATTATAGATAAAAAATTTCTCTTTATTAAAATTAAAAAAATCAATTTTATTTATAGCTGAAAAAATAAAATTTTTTATACTAGTTGTAGATTTTTCATAATTTTCTGTATTTTTAATTATTTGCAACTTGGACTTTTTTATGTTTTTTTTTTTATCTAAAAATTCATATATATTTGTGTATAAGACTGTATTCCATTGATTAATATTCTTTGATGCTTTAGTTTCAAGATCATGGACATTATCATTAGAAAAATCGTATTTTAAGTGTTTAACTAATATTATTTCTTCAATTTCATCATTGGATAAAACTTTTTGAATACTTATAAATCTCTCGTAAACTATGCTTAAAAATACTTTAAGCCAGGGTCCAACTATTATTTCCCAAAATTTTTTTGAATGGTTTTTTTTGTGAAATTTATTAAAAAACTCACTTAAATCAATTAACAAGTCATAATACAAATTGTTTATTATTTTAATATCTTCTTTTGTTTCAATATCATTTCTTTCTTTGCAATTTATAATTTTAAGTTCCTTAATTTTATTGAATGAAGAATTTATTTTTTCCAAACACCAAAAACCTAAATAATATAAATTTTTATTCTTAGGCCAATTCTTAGTTTCTGAGTCACAGACTAATGTATATTTCATTCTATAATTTGATTAAGAAAACTTTATTTTAATTCTTTTTAATTTTTTCTTAGTTAATGGCTCCCCTTTGTAAATTTTCATTGGGGAGTTTTTGTTTAAAATCTTATTATAATAGATTGGAGATAAACCATTTCCTGGTCTTATCTTTTTAATATTATTTTTTGTAAATTTTTCACCTTTATTGATATTTTCAACTGCAAAAATTGATCTTCTAAATTTTTTACTTTTATCTTCACTTTTTGCTCTAAAAAAATAATTTTCTCCTAAAAGTTTTTTTGCTAATTTAATTTTTGATGAAAATCTTTTAATATCTTTACCTTTTAAAGAGAATTCTATATCTAAACCTTTTTTTTGTTCGCCTAGGGCGATATGCTTTTCTATGATTTGGGCCCCAGCAGAAACTGCGGAAAAGGCAACCTGGTCGTCTTGGCTGTGGTCGGATAAACCAATTGGACAATTAAATTTTTTCTTAAGAATCTTTATATTGTTTAAATTAAAGTCTGAAATCTTTGATGGATAATTGCTCACACAATATAATAAAGCAATTTTTTTCGCTCCATTCCTTATTGCAAAATTATAAACACTATCAATTTCATTTAATTTAGCCATACCTGTAGAAATTATTATAGGTTTTTTTGTTTGAGCAACTTTTTTAATTAAAGGAAGATCTCGCATTTCAAAAGATGCAATTTTATAAATCGGACACTTTAGAGTCTCTAAAAACTCAACGGCTGTCTCGTCAAAGGGTGTGCTAAAACATTTAATTCCTATTTTTTTAGCATATTCAAATAAAGCTTTATGCCAATGATAAGGTGTTTGTGCCTTCTCATAAAGCTTCCACAAATTATTTCCCTTCCATAACCCTTCCTTAATTTTAAAATATTTTTTATTACTATTTAATGTCATAGTTTCTGGTTTGAATGTTTGTAATTTAACAGCATCTGCTCCGGATTCTTTAGCTAATTTTATTAATTTTTTTGCTCTGGTATAACTACCATTATGGTTAGCTGAAATTTCTGCCACAAAAAAAGGAAATTTAAATTTTTTACTCATTGTTAACTTAAATTATTTTATTAGTTTTTTAATATGGTAAATAATATGTTTTTGTTCTTTATCTTTTAAATCATAAAATATTGGTAATGATAAAGCTCTCTCATAATAATTTTCTGCTTGAGTTAATATTTTTTTTGAATTCAATTTTCTGTAAAAAGGATGATGGTTAATTGGAATGTAGTGTACTTGAGTGGTAATTCCGGCTTTTCTCAAAGCAAGCATAATATCAGATCTAGTTTTGGAAATTTTTTCAAAATCAATAAGTAAAACATATAAGTGGTTGCTGCTTAAATCCCTTTTATTAAATTGCAGTGGCCTTGCATTTTTCATCTCTCCAAGTGCAGCATCATAGTTTTTTGCTAGTTTCCTTCTTTTTGAAAGAAATTTGTTGATTTTTTTTAACTGAGAGATTCCAAGAGCACATTGAATATCGGTTGCTCTATAGTGGTATCCTAATTCTTGCATTTCGTAATACCAAGGATGATCTCTTCTATTTTTAATGAAAAAATTCACATTTTGTTTTTCAATTCCATGATTTCTTAATCTACTTAATCTCTCGTAAATTTTTTTATTATTTGTAGTTACACATCCACCCTCCCCCATGGCAATAGATTTGACTGGATGAAAAGAAAAAACGGTCATATCAGAATATTTACAAGATCCGACTTTGGTTTTTAAGTCATATCTTGCTCCAAAGGCATGAGCAGCATCTTCGTATATAGTTATATTTTTTTTTTTTATTAATTTGTTAAGTGAGGCCATTTCACAAGGTAGACCTCCGAAATGTACTGGAGATATAGAATTAATCTTATTTCTTTTTAATTCCTCAATTATGCTTTTGATAGAAATATTACCTGTATTTTTTTCAATATCTGCAAAAACTACATCTCCTCCTGTAAATTTTGACGAATTTGCTGTCGATGCAAATGAAATTGGAGATGTTAGCAATTTTTTTCCTTTTGTATTATTTGAAATGATTGAAGCCAAATGCAGTCCAGCGGTGCAACTTGAAACTACAATTGCATATTTTGAACCAACATACTTTGAGATTAATTTTTCAAATTTATTAATTAATGGTCCTTGGGTGAGAAAATTACTTTTTAAAACTTTTTTTACGGCTAACAAATCCTCCTTATCTATGTGATGCCTTCCATATGGTATCATTTAAATATTAGAAACCTTCTTTTTTATTTATTTTCTTAATTTGCTCTATACTTAAAAAATGTGGGTTTTTATCTGAAGTATATTCAAAATTTTCAATTACTCTCTTACCTTTTTCCCCAAGATTATTTTTTGAGTAGTTAACTTTCTTTTCAAACTTAATACTCGGTCTAATGATGTAGTAACTTTTATAATTTAATGTTAAGTGCGACTCATTCGCTGAAATCATTTTCTCGTGTAATTTCTCACCAGATCTAATACCTATTATTTTATGTTTTTTTTGAGGATCCATAGCTTTAGCCAAATTAATAATTTTAATTGATGGAATTTTAGGAATAAATATTTCACCTCCTACCATTCTAAAGAAACATGAAAAAACAAAATCTACTGCCTCATCCAATGTTATCCAAAATCTAGTCATCTTATCATCTGTTATTGGAAAATAATTTGATTTATCTTTTTTAAATTGGCTAAAAATTTGAACAACTGATCCTCTAGAACCTACTACATTTCCATATCTTACTATTGAGAATCTAATTTTTTTTTTTCCTACTATATTGTTTGCAGAGCTGAAGATTTTATCTGAAGTAAGTTTTGTCGCTCCATAAAGATTAATTGGATCGGATGCTTTATCCGTCGATAATGCTATAATTTTTTGAACATTATTTTTTATTGCTGCTTTCACTACATTTTCTGCTCCATTAACATTAGTTTTAATACATTCCATTGGATTATATTCCGCAGCATCTACTTGCTTGAGTGCTGCTGCATGAACTACAAAATCAACTCCTTCCATCGCAAGCGTCAGCCTCTCGCTGTCCCTTACGTCACCAATAAAAAACCTAAGGCTTGGATGTTTTATTTTTTTTGCTATTAAAGATTGTTTTAGTTCATCTCTAGAATAAACAATAAGTTTTTTTGGTTTAAATTTTTCTAATATTTTTTTAATGAATAACGTTCCAAATGACCCTGTACCGCCAGTTATTAATACATTTTTATTGTTAAACATTTCATTTCTTTAAATTTTTTTTTAATTCCTCGTACTCAACCATTTTTCTTTTCATAAAATTTATAGTAAGAGTAGTTTTTTCTTTTATTCCTGAAGGAGTAAGAATATAAAAATAATTTGATTTATTGGGGTTTTTTCTAAAGTTGTTAATTTTGATCAACCCTTTTTCTTTTAGTGATTTTATGCAATAATTTAATTTTCCTAAGCTGAATCCTAGCTCTCCAGCAAGTTTTCTTTGAGAGGATTTTGGGTTTTTATCTATTTTTATCAGTAGATCTAAAAAATCTTGATCATCTTTTCTCATATCTCAATCTACCGTTCAATCTTTGAACAGTCAAGCATTTTAAAATTAGAAAATTCTTTTGAAATTATTGGGTCAAATTAGTACTGTCCAACTGCTTTGCTTTCAGCATACAACCCGTTGGCTGTTAAGTTGTCGTTTTTAGTTGGCGAATTAATATTTTTTTCTTTTTCTTGATCCTTATCTATAAAAGCTAATCCATTAATTTTTTTTAGATCTTTACAACTCAATTTTTGATTATTTTTCTTCATCATTGAAGAAATAATTTCGCTCAAAGTTACTTCTCCCTCTCCAATGACACATGCATCTATATTTGGATCTTTGAGGACTTCATTAAAACTTGTAGTTGGGTGTGGACCTCCAACAATTAGCGTTTTCTTGTATCCATGATTTCTTATTTTTTTAATAGCTTGATGGAAAAAATTTTTATGAAAAGTCATAGCACTTACACCAATTAAGTCTGGATTAAACTCGTCAATAATTGAATTTAAATCGTCATAGCTATCAAAATCTATTCTTGATTTTATTAATTTACCTTCAACATCATCTTTAAAAACTTCGTCTAGATATGTTTGTAAGGCTATTAATCCGAGAGGAGGTTCTAAAACATCGTACTCACTTATATCTCTATCATTTGTAAAATGAGTGGAAATATTTATTAGTAAAACCTTAAATGCATCTTTTTTAACTTGCTTGATTGGAAATATTTTTTTTATTTTTTGCTCTAAGTTTGGAATTATAATTTCTTTTTCACTTAAACATTTTATTGGCAACTCGGACTCTTTGATACCAGCCATTCTTATAACATCTTTTAAGCTACTAATTTTTGAAGCAAAATAACTACTATACCTTTGATTTAATTCTTCCTCTGTAAAATGCTTCATCTGAATAGGTAAAACTTTTTTAAGTCTTTCTTTATTCAAAACATAATTTTTCAAAAATTTTAATTTATATTTTTCAGTAAAATCTTTGCTAAAAGGAAGTGTCGGGGTCACTTGATGATAAGATTTATCGATTGACTCATTGATCACGCTTCTTGGAACGCCGTGATTCAACGCAAACTTCTCCAGATCCGTTCCGGGGAAAATTCTTACAATATGAGTGTATGGAAAATGTACCCACTTCATAGAAAATATAAAATCAAGGGTCATTTTAGCTTCTTTCTCTGTTTCGGTTGGAAAGCCATGCATTGTATTTAGTGTAGTTACAGCTTCTGGATAATTTTTACAAATATATTCAAGATTTTCTCTGAACTTTTCAATATTTAAATTTTTTCTCATCACTTTTTGCATTCTATCTGAGGCAGACTCTAGAGAAACATTTACTCCAACTGCTCCTCCAGCCATCATTACATCTATTACTTCTCTATTAAGTAAATCTCCTTTTAATGCTGTAGGGAAAAAAAAACTTACATCTAATTTAGCTTTAATTACCTTATTAAAAAAATTTATAAAATCTTTCGCTTTCACGTTAAAGATATCATCTATAAATTCAATTCTCTTAACACCAAGGTCAGCTATCATTTTTACTTCTTCAAAAATACTATCTACTGACCTTCTGTAGTGATGCAGAGTTGTTTTATACACATCGCAATAAAAACATCTATATGGACAGCCTCTGGTTGCTTGAACGGCCATAGAATATTTTACTCCGGCATGTCCGATGGAGTCATTATATTTTTTGTATTCAACTAATGATCTATTATAGACAGGTAAAGTATCTAAATTATTTATTTGCTTTCTTGTAGGTGAAACAAAAACATTTTTTGGCATAATTTTATTTAATTTAAAATTTAAAAATTAACTTTATATTTTTTTAAAATATCAATACCTTTTTTAAAAGAACTAAAGTCAATTATATCATCAGTTTCCAACGTTATATTAAAACCCTCTTCTAATCCAGACATTAATGTCATATGGCCAATTGAATCCCACTCTGGAATGTCATTATACTTCAGTTCTTCGGTAAAATTTTCTTTTATCGCAAGGGAAGAAACAAATATTTCTTTATATTTATCTGTATTGTTCATTTACAAGGATTAATCCGAAATTTTATTATAATCAACTCCCATGTAAGGAATTTTCATAGTAGCTTTTGGATCTTTTAAATAAGGAATTTTTTGTAGAGGGTTAAATCTTTCACAAATAGTTATTCTAACTGACTCTTTGGTCTTGTTAGGGTAACCACAATGCAAACATGAAGAAATCATTAAAACAGCCGAACCAGCTTTTACCTCTAACTCTTTACGTTTAAACTTTGATGAAATTTCTTTACTCACGTGTGTATACTGTTTAGTCCAACCTTTATCCTTGTCAGGGTGATCTAGTGTATGATCAAAATAACCGTGCCTGTGTGAATCTTCATAAACTGCCAGACCACCGCTTTCTTTATTAGTATCATACAGAGGAGCCCAAAATAATAAGCTATCAACTGATAGTTGGGAGGTTTCTTGGTGTGGTTCTAACAAATGAACATTCTCATCATCGTAAACTCCTATGCATGGTCGACCGGAATATATTACTCTTGAGTTAAAAAATTCTTTAGTAACTTTAATAAGTGAGGGAGAGTGCAGTTGTGTTAGTAGATTAATATCTCTTCCAGCTATATCATACCAATTACCTTTTAATTTTCTATCGTATTTTCTAACTTTATAATATTTTTTTTGAAGATCTGTTTCTCCATCAGGCTGGATATAGTTTAAGGCATCTAACAATGAACCTCTCATCTCATCAAGTTCTTCGCTATTAAAACAATTTTCTAAAACGCAATAACCTTTATTTTTAATTTCTTTTATAATTTCTGAGTTGCTTTTTTTTAATTTCATATATTAAGTATAAGTTATTTTATAAGATTGTTCAATAGTTGAACATAATTAATTTTTGTCTAATTCTTTTATTATTTTATTTGCTATTGCGTCTTCCGTTAACCCATGTTTTTGAAGTAAATACTCATATTCTCCACCTTTTGTATACGTATCCTCTATTCCTATAAATACCTGTTTTGGTTTTTTTATTTGAGTTGAAAGATATTCTGAAATTGCACTACCCAACCCGCCAATAATATTATGCTCTTCGATAGAAACAATTAAAGAACTGTCTAAAGACTCTTTGATAATACTTTTGTCTAAAGGTTTGATGGTGTGCATGTTTATAACTTTAGCGAATATTTTTTTTTGTGCTAGTATTTCTGCTGCTTTTATCGCCTGATAAACCATTGAACCAGTCGCAAATATAGAAATATCTTTTCCCTCTTTAATGGTGATAGATTTTCCAATCTCAAAATTATAATCAGTTTTATTTACTATAGGATTATTAGATTTTCCAGTAAGTCTAATATATGTTGGTCCTGAATAATTTATAGCTGCTTGAAGACTTTTAACAGTTTCAAGTGAGTCAGCTGGAGAAATAATAGTAATTCCAGGCATAGATCTAAGAACTCCTATATCCTCAATGCAACAATGAGTATAACCTAAAGTACCTAGAGCAAGCCCGCTGGCTATTCCAACCATACAAACTTTTTGATTCATATAACCTAAATTTACTTTTATCTGTTCACAACATCTCATCGTCTGAAATGGAGCAAAGGTAGTTGTAACAACTTTAAAATTCTCACTAGCAAGTCCAGTAGCAACACCGATCATATTTTGCTCAGCTATACCCAGATCAAAATACTTTTCTGGAAAAGTTTTTCTAAATCGGTCAAGTCCAGCTGAAGTAGATACATCACATGTAATAATGATTAAACTGTTATCTTTTTTAGCAATTTCTAGAGCCGCTAGTCCCAAAGTGGCTCTGGGACCAATGGTAGAAAACATTTTGATATTTTTTTCGTTAATTTCCATTAGTTTAATTTATATTTAGCCTCTAATTCTTTTTTCGCCTGATCATAAAATTTTTTTGTCATAACAGCATGGTGCCAAGAATTATTATTTTCTGAAAATGAAAAGCCTTTTCCTTTTACTGTATTCGCTATAATCGCCCGAGGTTTTTTATCTTTTTTTTTAATGATAGAATTTTTAATTTTTTCTATATCATGACCATCTATTTCTAAGGTATCCCACCCAAAACTTTCCCACTTTTCTTTTAAACTTTTTAGTTTCATTATTTCATCGTTAGAGCCAGTCTGTTGATATTTATTATGATCAACTATTACAGTTAAATTATTTAGTCCAAAATTTGAGGCAGACATTGCCCCCTCCCAAACTGATCCCTCATTACATTCTCCGTCTCCCAAAATTACGTAAACTTGGTTTTTCATCTCTTTTTTTTTTTAAACCTAAACAAACACCGATACCCAAAGAAAGTCCCATTCCTAATGATCCATTAGAAAACTCTATCCCTAAATCTCTATTTATTACAGGATGACCGAGCAAGTTTGTCTCATTTTTTTCAAAAGTTTCTAACTCTTTATTTGAAATATATCCAACTTCACTTAGAGCAGCATAATAAGCTAAACACGCATGTCCTTTGCTTAAAATAAATCTATCTCGTTCCTCCCATAAAGGATTCTCTTTGTTTAAATTCATGACATCAGAAAATAAAACTGAAACAATTTCTACAATTGATAGTGCTCCTCCAAAATGCGAGCTATCTGCTCCAGCTACTAAAGACATATCTAATATTTTTTTCCTTAAATTTAAAGCAAATTTCTTAATCTTGTCATTTTGACTCTTGCTCATTACATTCCACCGTCTACTCTTATTGTTTGTCCAGTTATATATGATGATAATTCAGATGATAAAAATAAAGCTGTGTTAGCTATATCTTTAGTATTGCCAATTCTTTTTAAAGCTGTATCGTTTATAATCTTATCTATCATTTCTTTCTTTGTGTTCTGCATTGCCATATCAGTTTGTGTTAGGCCTGGAGCAATACTATTTACTCTAATATTAAATCTTCCTAGTTCATTAGATAATGTTTTCGTCAATGAAACCAGAGAGAGTTTTGATGAAGAATAGGCACTTCTTCCGTCTTCATTGTCAAATGCAGAAGTTGATGAGATATTTATTATACTCCCATTTTTATGTGGCATCATTGATTTAAGTATAATTTGAGTAAATTGCACAGTTGAAAAAAAATTTGTCTCAAATATTTCTTTAAATTTATTTATAGTTGTCATTTGAAATAAAGCTGTATGAATGACACCAGCGTTATTTATTAAAATATCAATTTTTTTGTGTTTTTTAATAATTTCTAAAGCTTTTTCTTTCAGTAAATTAGTGTCAGCTAAATCAAAAAAATATGGATCAATTTCTACATTATTTTTTTTTTTAAGATCTTCTATAAATTTGATATGTTTCACATCTTCTTCTCTTGAACAAGCAATTATGTTTGCGTTATTTTCAGCAAATATACTTAAAATTTCTTTTCCTATACCCCGGCTTGAACCTGTTAGAACAGCAGTTTTTTTTTTTAGCATCTTATTTTATATAATCTTCTTTACTAAAAATCTCTCTAGCAAGAGCAGGCTTGAATATTGATTGACCAGATTTTGTCATGAATTTTTTAATAAATTCTTTATCTTCTCCTGCTAAACATAGGTCACTATGATTATTAAAATATTTAATGCTGAAACCGTAATCTACAATTTCTTTCAATGATTGCTCAAAAATATTACCTATTTTTATGTGAACATAAGGACAAACTAAAACATCTCCAATTGGTGTAATATAAAGTCTGTTTACAGTTGTGCATCCAAGAATTTTTTCGTGATTTCTATCGAAAGGGTTCCATATATTTCTAACAAGATTTTTGTACTCTTTTCTAATTTTTTTTAGATATTCTCTATCTTTATCATCACATATAATTTCAGACATTTTTTGCCACATGCCGGCTGGTACTGCTACATTTAATAAGGTTTTGTAGTTATTATCTTTTGAATAATCGAGAAGTTGCTTAAAATGTTCGGTATCAGCATTGTAATGACCTACAGTTATATTTAGATACGGATCCATTCCCTCTTCTTTTACATATTTTAAAGCTTGTATAGCTCTTTTCCATGACTCTTTTCTGCCTCTAATTTCATCATGAATTTTTTCATCCATACTATCTATACTTACAGAAACTCTACTTACTTTATATTTTGCAAGTTCTTTCGCCATTTTTTTATCAAGATAAAATCCATTTGTAGTTAAATATAAATAAAATCTCTCCGGTTTGATTGCTTCTAGAACATTGAATAATTTATCGGGCTGTAATAATAATTCTCCTCCTTGAAGATCAAACTCAAAATATCCAAGTTCATCCGCTTCATCTGCTAACTTCGCAATTGCCTTATAATCTAGATACTCTTTAACATGATCACCTTTAGGAGAATTTGTGAAGCAATATTTACATCTTAAATTACACGCATTGTTAAAGTTAAGGTCTATCCCTCTTGTTTTTGTACCAACTTTACCATCGTTTTTTTGAACATAATCATAAAAATTTCGTAACTTTTTTACAAGTTTAGGTTTGTTTAACAATGAAGATGCGATAGGCATGATAAATAAATTATTTTAAACTATACTTTCTTATTTCACCTGGCAACACTAAATTAAATTCGGCCTTGCAAGCCAATTCGTTTTCAATGAACCCTTCGCCTTTGCAAATAGCCACACCTCTTTTAAATGATTTAATCTCAGTAACTATCTCTAGCTTAGTTTCAGGCAATATTTTTTTTGCAAATTTTAAATTATTGGCAGAAGTTAAGTATACAATTTTTCCTTTATTATTTGGTAGTGTTAAAATAGCTAAAGCACACATTTGAACTAGTGACTCCACTTGCAACATCCCAGGCATATTTGGATCATTAGGCCAGTGCACTTCAAAAAACCATTCATCTTTTTTTAAAACTTTAAAACCTTTAGCACTTTTTCCAGGTATTACTTCCGTGGCCTCATCTATGAGTAAATATGGATCCCGATTTTGTTGATACTCAAGTATTTCTTTCTTATCTAATCTAATTTTCATCTTATATCAATAATTCTAGTTAATGTACTATTAAGATTATACCCGTCCCATATTAAATCAATATCTAAAGCTTGACCTATTGGTACAACTCGATCAATTCCTTGTAAAAAATTATTTGTAAAAAATTTTTGGAAAAAATTTTTATTAAAACCAAAATAAGTGAGTGTTTGAACTTTTTTATTAATAATTTTATTTATATAATTCAAATTTTTAATTTTAGTTTGATAAAAATAACCATACACACCTCTAAAATTGTTAATATCTTTACTAAGTTTTTTTAAATCAATGGTATAAATATTGTTTTTGTATTTGCTGATAGATGTATTGCTATTAGATATTATTTCTTTACATAACTTCGTATATTTTGTCATTGTCATGTCTTCTGTTAAGTCATACTTTTTGTCTACAATTTCACTTAAATTACTCCAAAATTTCTCGATGGTATTTTTTTTAATTTTTCCATACCAAATAACTAAGTGTGGTGAAGAACAGGCATTTTGATCAACTATATAAGTATCATTGTAAAACTTATTTAATAATTTTTTTACTTCTGAAGATTTAAGATGGGAAAACTTTTTTGAATTTATAATACTAAGTGAATATCTATCAGCAAATGATAAATCAAAAGCTCTTGGGTTTATTTTAAAATTTCGTATTTTTTGAATAGTGTTATCTCCGCCCCAAATAATCCTAGCATCACACTTTAATGAAATTAATTTTGTAAATTCATCATTATCTTTATATTTGACTACATTAATCATATCTCTAATATTTTTAAAATTATTTTTTAAAATTTTATTAATCACAGTGCAAATAAGTTTTATCTGCATAAAGTTATTTGAAGGAACTTTAATTATATTAGAATTTCCCGTTAGAAGACCAAAAATTAATGAATACGCAAAATTAACAGGTATGTTTGATGGTGTGATATGAAAAAGTAAACCTAAACCAGATCTGAGATTTAAATCATATTTTAAGAAATTATTTTTTAATCTTTCTATATTCTTTTCTCTACAAAAAAAGGACAGAGTTTTTATGTCGGGATACATATTAGAGTCTTTTATTTTATTTAGCTCTTTTGAGAGCCTACTTAAAAATTTACAAATCTCTTCATCATAAGGTTTTAATATTTTTTTTTTAAAATTTTTATTACCTACTAAAAAATTTATCTCTTTTGATTTAATCATACCGTATCGCTGCAACCTCTTAATTCAGATTTTAAAACACGCCCATGTATTATAAATTGAGTGCCCTTATCATAGCATTCACATTCCTTATCTTCTCTTATTTCCCCAATGTCATCTGTAAGTATTGAATGGCCTGGGTAACTCGTTGGTAGTAAAGATAATAATTGTACTAAACCTTTTTTATTCTTGTTAAGAACTTTGAACTGTTTATCTCTGATTAAAATTTCTGAATATTTAGATGTAACAAAATTTGAGCATTTTTGACATTCGAAAAAAATTGACCCTGTTTGCTCCACCAAACCATAGTAATTATAAATTTTGTCCAAAACATAATTTTCTTTTAAAATTTTTTTAAATTTAAAATTGCTTATTTTCATATTTTGTAATTTTTTCCAACCGCCACCATGAATTAAAATTCCATTAGAAAAATTTTCATGGAGTTTTCTTTCAAGGTTGCTCTGTATCAAATATTTGAAAATTTGACTTGTAAATCCAAAAATTAAAAAATTTTGATGTTTATATTTATATAAGAATTCATTCAAATCTCTTAATTTAACGTTATCTTTATTATCAATTACAAATAGTGGATCTTTTCCAAATAAAGAAAAGCCGTGGATAGCTGCAAGTCGAGCGTTAAAATTAATTAAGTCATTTTTATCCGGTTTTTTATCAAAAATTATCATTGGTAATCTAATTTTGCTATCAAATATTTCTGTGACTATTTCATTTAAAGCTATCATCTGATTTTTAGAATTGACTTCGTCTAAAAATATTTTTGACGGATTGGACCCACTTGTGCCAGAGGATCGCAAAACTCTAACAATCTTACTTTCTTTAACACTCATTAAATCAATCTCCTTAAAAATTCTTACTGGCAAAAATGGAAATAATTCCATTTTTTTATTTTTAAAATTATAATTAATTGTTTTTAAAAAATTTCTATATCCTACTGAGTTTTTTGAATGTTCTTTAACAAGCAGGTTCATTTTGTTTTGGAAAACTTCCTTTTTTTTGATGTTTGACATATTTTAATTAAAGATATTAGATTTATTCATTTATTTTAGCTGAATATATATAGTTTCCTTTATTTGATAAATTTTTCATTAAAAGATCGAAAGCAGTCGCAACCTCTATAACATGAACTTCTGAGGACCCGTCTAGTATTTGTGAAGTATTAAAAGCATTGTTTTCCTTTAAAACATTATCGAATTCTTCTCTTATAAAAGTGGTCCCAATATTTTTTGAAATATCCCTTACAAACATCGAAAATGTCTTAATAGTCTTAGTCTCTTTACTATCCACGTAATAACTTTTAAAGTTTTTTTTAAATCTATAATTTACACCAACTTTTTGTTCCACAACATGAACGAAAGGGAAACCTCCAACGCGATAGTGTAAATTTATAAATAAATTTTTTGCTTTTTTTTTTATTAGATATCCAAACGGAGAATTAAAACTAAAACAGTCTTTATGATCTAGGTTTGTTATATAATCCATATCTTTACCATAGACTGCTAACGAATAAATGGGATTTTTAGTTCTTTTAAAATCTTTTCTATGTAAAGCTATATTTGAGAGTGTTCCACACAAGGATTTAGTTTTTTTATAATCAAATTCTTTCCCTTCACAAAAACTCCAATTGTAAGTTGGAAATAATAAATTGCCAGTATTACCAATTTTTTCTTTTAACATATCAATAATATTGTCTGGTGAAATTTTACCTTCAACTTTTTTATTATAAAGTAAAATCTTTAAAATATCTGATGATACAAGAACCGTGTCTCCATTATTTATATTAATTTCAGAAAAAACATTTTCCATTAATTAATCACATTTGATTTTTTTAAAATTTTGTACTGCTCTAAAAGATGTCTTAAAGGTACTTGCAAAATATTTGAAATTTCAAAAATGCTTCTTTTTCCATCGGAGTAAGCAAGTAAATTTTTTCTAATATACAATTCTTCTGCATAGGTATTTTTTTTCGAAAACTTCACAGTATAGAGATTTCTTTTACCTAATTGAGGCTCACAAAAATTTTTAAATTTTGGATATAAACCAGTTTCAAAAGTATCAATTATATTTTTCATTACTTGAAATGAATCGTTTAGTCCTTTTTCGGTGACCAAGCTAAAGTCATCTTTGCTTGTGTGATATTCAGGATAAGTTTTTGATCTTAAAAAAGAACTAACAGGAAGATCAACCCCAGGAGCACAGTATTGCCTTTCATCACTACCGCGATGAAGAAAAGAATATTTTTTTACTTTATCTATTCCAATTAGTGCTGAACTCAAAGAAAAATCT
>MDSV01121968.1_pt1 | contig 16231 bp, 26 predicted proteins | sample 810851 | NCBI WGS metagenome assembly MDSV01 (sample SAMN05326640, study PRJNA326480) | marine metagenome | isolation source: seawater | place: Atlantic Ocean: North East | collected 2012 | reverse complement strand
GCGCGCCGTTATGTGGCATTGGTGTTGTGTCTTTAATAGAAGTTATTTTAAAACCCCTTGACTGTAATGATCGTAATGCTGTTTCTCTTCCTGAACCAGGGCCTTTTACCTGAACAGAAAGGACTCTCAATCCTTGTTCAAATGCCTTAGCTCCAGCGTCATCTGCCGCAACTTGTGCAGCGTATGGTGTTGATTTTCTTGACCCTTTAAAGCCTTTTGAACCGGCTGAAGACCAAGAAATAACATTGCCGCTTTCATCGGCAATTGAAATTATTGTGTTATTAAAAGTCGAATAAACATAAGCAATACCTGATGTGATATTTCTTTTAATCTTTTTTTTCTTTTTAACTGGTGCTTCCTTTTGAACTAAATTTTCTTTTTTAGAGGTTTCCTTTTTTTTACTTTGGTCAGGTTTTTTGTTCATTTTAGTTTATTTTTTTAATGGTGTTAACTTTTTCCCTGCAATCGCGATTGCTTTTCCTTTTCTAGTTCTGGCGTTGCAATGAGTTCTTTGTCCTCTAACAGGTAATTTTTTTTTATGTCTGCTACCTCTGTAGGTTGCTAGATCAACTAATCTTTTAATATTTACTGAAACTTCTCTTCTTAAGTCACCTTCAACTTTATGATTTTGGTCTATATATTCACGAATTTTTAATACTTGGTCTTCGGTAAGTGAATTAACTCGAGTTTGTTGAGGTATGTTAAGTTTTTTACAAATATTTTTTGATGAATGAAGTCCTATTCCATGTATGTAAGTAAGTGCAATACTAACAATTTTGTTTTGTGGAATATTTATTCCCGCTATTCTGGCCATGATTTACTGAGCTATTATTTAAAATCGTATTTATATGGTGTTATCACATAAAGTCAAGCGCTTATAAGTCTCAAAATTTCCTTTATTTCATTGTTAATTTCACTAATAGGCCTCTCCCCATTAACCTCTTTTAGCAAATTTAGCTTTTTATAAAAAGCTAAAACGGGTTCAGTTGATTTTTCATATGTTTTATATCGTTTTATCGCTATCTCTTCACTGTCATCAGATCTTTTCTCAAGATTTCGTCTTTCTAAAATTCTTTTTTTTATTGTTTCTAAACCCACTGATAACTTTAAAACAATATCTATTTTTTGTTCATATTTTTTTAATAAACTTTCTAAATTTTTTGCTTGATTTATACTTCTTGGATACCCATCAAAAATTATTTGATTATGATACTTTTTATTTGAAACAATTTTTTCTATTAAATTAGAAACAATATCATCAGACACAAGAGAACCAGAGTTTATAATTGATGCAATCTTTTTTCCTATCTCAGTATTATTAGTAATTTCTTTTCTTAAAAATTCTCCAGTTGAAAGTTGAAATAAATTAAAATTCTGTGCTATAAATTTGGACTGTGTTCCTTTACCAGCTCCTGGAGGTCCAAAAATAATAATATTCATACTTTTTAAGTCTTATTATTTGCCAAACTTTGTCTTTTTTATTAATGATTCGTATTGAGAGCTCATTAATCTTGTTTGAACTTGTGTAACAGTATCCATTGCCACCACTACTACAATCAAAATTGAGGTGCCACCTAAATAAAAAGGTATAGGATACTTTGAAATAAAAAATTCTGGCATCAAACAAACGAAGGTCAAATACATCGAGCCAATTGTAGTCAATCTTATTAAAATTGATTCTATATACTCGGCTGATCTCTCACCAGGTCTAATTCCGGGTATATATCCTCCATATTTCCTTAAATTCTCAGCAGTTTCTTTAGGGTTAAAAACTATAGATGTATAAAAAAATGAAAAAAATATAATTCCAAAAGCATAAAGAAGCATATATAGGGGCTGTCCTTGATTGAACATTGAGGATATGTTCAAAAAAACCTCCGAGTCTGATAGACCAAAATTTGAAAGTGTCATTGGGAGCAATAACAATGCTGAAGCAAATATAGCTGGTATAACTCCAGCTGTATTAATTTTAAGAGGTAAATGAGACGATTCTCCTCCGTAAATTTTATTTCCAACTTGCCTTTTAGGATAATTAATAAGAATTTTTCTCATTGCTCTTTCAATATAAACAATGAACAAAACTAAAAAAATTAAAAATAAAAAAATGAATATTATTAATTGAGCTGACAAAGCTCCTGTTCTCCCTAATTCAAAGGTTGAAGCTAGTGCTCGAGGAATTTCAGCAACAATTCCTGAAAATATAATTAAAGATATACCGTTACCAACTCCTCTTAAGGTAATTTGCTCACCAAGCCACATTAAAAAAGTTGTTCCAGCAACAAGAGAAATAGTTGTAATTAATTTAAAATACAAACCTGGCTCTATGACAAGGTTACCTGAATTTTCTAAACCTACAGAAACACCATAACCCTGGAGCATAGCAATTAACACGGTTCCATATCTAGTAATTTGGGTTATTTTCTTTCTACCGATCTCCCCTTGCTCTTTTAGACTCTTAAAATAATCGCTCACGCCAGTTAAAAGTTGAACAATAATTGAAGAAGAAATGTAAGGCATAATTCCGAGTGTAAAAATTGCCATTCGTTGTACTGCCCCACCTGAAAACATATTAAACATACCTAACAGCCCTTTTTGATTTGTTGACATTATTTCTTTTAAGGCTTCAGGATCAATACCGGAAAGAGGAACGTAAGTTCCTAATCTATAAATAATAAGTATAAAAATTGTGAAAAAAATTCTATTTTTAAGATCGGTTGCTTGACTAAATGCGCCTACTTGTAAATTTTCACTGGACATATTTATTTATTATTTTTTAATTATGTTAAGTTTTCCACCAACTTTTTCTATTTTGGCTTTAGCTTGTTTAGATATAAAATTGGTTGATAAATTAATTTTATTTTTAATCTCACCAAAACCTAAAATTTTTAGCTTTGCGAAATTTTTGTTAATTATTTTTTTTTCTTTAAGAATTTTAAGATCAACATGTTCCTCTATATTTATTTTTTTCTTATCGTGATTTTCTTGTAATTTAGCCAAATTAATAATCGCCGTATCTTTTTTAAAGAAAGATTTAAATCCCCTTTTAGGGAGTCTTCTATAAAGAGGCATTTGACCACCTTCAAAACTTTTAATTGCAACTCCTGATCTGGACTTTTGACCTTTATGTCCACGCCCAGATGTTTTTCCTTTTCCTGACCCTATACCTCTACCAAGCCTTTTCTTTTTAATATTAGTTTTAATTAATTCATTCATTTTCATGATTTAGACTCTCTTTTCGATACAATTTCTGAAATTTTTTTTCCTCTTAATGCTGAAATTAATTTAGGTGAACTTTGTGACACTAATCCATTAATACAGGCTTTAAGAACATTATGAGGATTTGCTGAACCAAGTGATTTTGCTACAACATCTTGAATTCCTAAAACTTCACAAACAGCTCTTACTGGTCCTCCAGCAATAATTCCAGTTCCCGCTGGAGCAGATCTCATGAATATTTTACCTGATCCATTTTTTCCTCTAATGTCATGATGTAGTGTCCTGCCTTCTTTAAGTTGAATTTTAATTTGGTTTCTTTTAGCAACTTCAGTAGCCTTTTTAATTGCATCTGGAACTTGTTTGGATTTTCCTTGCCCTATTCCAATAGATCCTTTTTGGTTCCCAACAACGACTAGCGCAGCAAAACCAAACCTTCGGCCTCCTTTTACAACTTTAGTTATTCTGTTAATTGCTACTAATCTTTCCTTTATATCTGAAATTTTTTTATTATTATCAATTTCCATAATTAAAACTCCAAACCATTTTTTCTTAAAGCTTCTGCAAACTTTTTAATTCTTCCGTGATATTTTTTATTACCTCTATCAAAAAAAACCTTTACGATTTTTTTTTCTTTGGCTCTTTTAGCAAGTATTTCACCAATTAAATTCGATGTGTTAATCTTATTTTTTTTCTCTTTTTTAAATTCTTTTTCAATAGAAGATGCTGCAACTAATGTTTTGTTCATTTTGTCATCTATTATTTGAGCTGATATATTTTTAAGAGTTTTATATACAGAAACTCTATATCGTCCAGAGTTTACTGATTTAATTTTTTTTCTGTTTCTGAGTTCTCTTTTTTTATCTTTATTTAATTTTTTCATTTTATTTCTTTTTGCCTTCTTTTCTCAAAACAAACTGATTTCTTTCTTTTATACCTTTTCCCTTGTACGGCTCAATTGGTTTGAGAGTTTTGATATCAGATGCAATTTTAGAAACTAGATCTCTGTCAACTCCGCTTATTTTAATAATAGTTTGTTTTTCAACTGTTAACTTTACCTCTTTCGGTATCTTGAAGTTAATATCATGACTAAATCCTAGTTGTAAATTTAAAATTTCCCCTTTTAAATTTGCTCTAAAGCCCACTCCTGTAATTTCTAAAATTTTTTCATGCCCAACTGAAACTCCTTTAACTGCGTTATTTATTAAACTTCGATAAGTCCCCCATAAAATTGAAGTTTTTTTATCTACTTTCTTATTAAGAGGAGTTATATTAAATTCATTCTTTTCATTAATTTTAGATGAAAAAATTTTGTCATTAATTGTAAGCTGTTTTGTTCCTTTAGGTCCAGTTACCGTAATTTGACCTTTATCAACTTTAATTGATGACTCTTTAGGAAGTATTATATTTTTTTTACCTATTTTAGACATTAAAATACCTTACAAATTATCTCTCCGCCAATATTATTTTTTCTAGCTTCATTATCCGACATTACACCTTTTGGAGTGGATAAAATCGCTACACCTAAACCATTCTGTATCTTTGGTATACTATTAGCTTTAGAATAAATTCTTCTGCCTGGTTTTGATATTCTTTTAATTTCTTTGATTACAGGGTTACCTTCGTAGTATTTTAGGTTCACTTTTAAATTAGTTTTGTTATTTTTTAACTTTTCTATAAAAAAATTTGTAATATATCCCTCTGTTTTTAAAACTTCTAAGATTTGAAGTCTAAAATTTGATGCAGGCAAGTCTATTGTATTTAAAGAACGCATTTGTCCATTTCTAATTCTTGAAAACATATCTCCTATAGGGTCTGTTAAAGTCATTTTATCCTCCTACCAACTTGATTTTACTACTCCAGGAATTTTTCCTGAAGAGGCCATTTCTCTTAAAGCTATTCTTGAAATTTTAAGTTTTCTGTAAACTCCATGGGGTCTGCCAGTTATTTCACACCTATTTCTTATTCTTATTTTTGAAGAATTTTTTGGTAATTTGTTTAATTTTAACTGAGCAGCAAATCTTTCAGACAAAGGCAGTTTTTTGTTATTAATTATTTTTTTTAATTCCATTCTTTTCTTTTGATATTTCTTTGCTAATTTAATTCTTTTTAAATTTCTCTGTATCGCACTTGTTTTTGCCATTTTACCCCTTTTTTTTGTTGTTTGTTTTAATTGGAAAATTAAATTCCTTTAATAATTCCATCGTTGCCTCCTTTGAGCTACTGTCAGTAACTAAAGTAATATCAAGACCTCTAATTTTATCAACTTTATCAAAGTTTACCTCTGGAAAGATTATATGTTCTTTGACACCAAAACTATAATTGCCTGATGCGTCTATACCTTTAGAGTTAAGACCTTTGAAGTCTTTTATTCTTGGTAAAGCAATATTTACTAATCTATCGATAAACTCGTACATTTTTTTTGATCTCAAAGTAACTTTTACACCTGCGCTAGAACCCTGCCTTGTTTTAAAATTTGAAATAGATTTCCTAAATTTTGTTATAACTGGTTTTTGTCCTGTTATAAGACCCATATCTTCCAAGCAAACTTGTACTTTTTTGTTATCAGATGCATCTTGACCAAGGCCCATGTTTAAAACTATCTTTTTTAATTTAGGGACTTGATGTTTGTTTTTATATTGCAATTTTGCCATTAGTTTTGGTGTTATTTCTTTATCGTAAATTTCTTTTAATCTAGCCATTATTTTTTCCCAACTTTTTTCTTAACTTTAGAAGTTTCATTTTTATCTTTTAAGTCCAAATTTTTTACATTAGACTGATGAATAAAATTCTCCTTAGAAATAATCCCGCCTTTATTTTCTTTTGTTGGTTTTAAGTGCTTTTTAATCATGTTTACAGACTTAACCTTTAAAGTTTGGTTTTTTTTATTTATTTCTATAACCTCTCCAGTTTTACCCTTGTCTTTGCCGGTTAAGATTTTTACTTGATTTCCCTTTTTAAGCATCATTTTAAATTACCTCCGGAGCTAAAGATATTATTTTAGTGTGTCCTTTTACTCTTAATTCTCTCGTGACTGGACCGAATATTCTGGTACCAATTGGTTCGCCTTTTTCGTCTGTTAAAACAACGGCATTCGTATCAAATTGAACTTTGGAACCATCATCTCTAAATATTTCTTTTTTTGTTCTAACAACAACAGCTTTATGAACTGCACCCTTTTTTACTTTTCCTTTTGGAATTGCATCTTTAACGCTTATTACAATTAAATCACCAACTCCAGCATATCTTCTTTTTGAACCACCTAAGACTTTAATACACTCTACTCTTTTTGCGCCTGTGTTATCCGCTACCAGTAGTTCTGTTTGTACTTGAATCATCTGTCTATTACTTCCCAAGTTTTCTTTTTTGATATTGGTTTGCATTCAATTATTTTAACGCTGTCTCCTTCTTTAAATTTATTTTTTTCATCATGTGCATGGTATTTTTTCGATCTTGAAATAACCTTAGAATAAAATGGATGCTTAAATTTTCTTGTAACTTCAACAACTATAGTTTTGTTATTTTTTGAACTAGTTACTATTCCTTTAAGAATTTTCTTTGTCATTTAGTTCCTTTTAAGTTTGAATACAATCTTGCAATATTCTTTCTTATAAGATTGTATTCTGCCGGATTGGTTATTTGACCGTTGATCTTTTTAAATCTAATATTAAATAAATCTTTTTTTAAAGATTGAATTTTTTTCTCAGTCTGATCTTTAGTCAATTTTTTATCTTCTTTCTTATCTTTCATTGGTTATCTCCTAATAAATTTTGTTTTAATTGGAAGTTTTGCAGAAGCTTTATACAAAGCCTCTTTAGCTACTTCTTCACTAACTCCATCGACTTCAAAAAGTATTCTTCCTGGTTTCACTCTACAAGCATAATACTCGGGTGAACCTTTGCCTTTTCCCATTCTGACTTCAGTTGGTTTTTTTGATACAGGAATATTGGGAAAAATTCTTGTCCATACTTTTCCTGTTCGTTTCATATATCTTGTTAAGGCAACTCTAGCTGCCTCGATTTGTTTACCTATAACTCTTTCGGGCTGCATTGCTTTAAGTCCGTACTGTCCGTAGTTAAGAACCGTAGCTCTGGAGGCTTTACCATGAATTCTACCTTTAAAGGCTTTTCTAAACTTAGTTCTTGTTGGTTGTAACATTTCTTACCCTTTCAATTTTTTCTTTTTCAACGTCTTTATCAAATAGTTCTCCTTTATAAATCCAAACTTTTACTCCAATAATACCGTAAGTAGTTAAAGCTTCTGACTCTCCGTAGTCAACATTTGCTCTTAAGGTATGAAGAGGAATACTTCCTTCTCTTAACCATTCAGTTCTAGCAATTTCATTTCCAGCTAACCTTCCGCTTACCATTACTTTAATTCCTTTTGCATTAAGCCTCATAGCAGATTGCATGGCACGCTTCATAGCACGTCTATAAGCTATTCTTTTTACTAGTTGTTGAGAAATATTTTCAGCTACTAAATTTGCATTTAATTCAGGTTTTTTTATTTCTTTTATGTTAACCGCAACTTCACTTTCAGTAATTTTTTGAATATTTTTTTTAATTTTTTCTATATCTGCACCTTTTTTTCCAATAACAAATCCTGGTCTTGAAGTATGAATTGAAACAGTGCATTTCTTTGATGATCTTTCAATTATAATTTCAGAGACTCCAGAATTAACAATGTTTTTTCTTATGTATTTTCTGATTTTAAAATCTTCAATTAAATATTTTCCAAAATCTTTTTTTTTGGCAAACCATATTGAATCCCATCCTCTGTTGATGCCTAGTCTAAAACCAATTGGATTAATTTTTTGTCCCATCTTTGCCTCCTTTTTTTTCTTCTAAAATAATAGTAATTCTACTGAATGGTTTGTTTATCGGGCTAGCTCGTCCTTTAGCCCTTGGCCTAAATCTTTTCATAACTAGAGATTTACCAACATAAGCTTCTTTGATATACAAGTTATCAATGTCATATTGAAAATTATTTTCTGCATTAGCTACTGCTGATTTTACGGTTTTACTGACATCTGTAGCTATTCTTCTTCTAGCAAATTGCAAATCTCTTAAAGCTGAATCAACTTTTTTCCCTCTTATACTATCCAGCACTAAAGAAATTTTTCTACTACTAGATCTTACGTTTTTGTTAATTGCTTTAATTGAAGGATTATTTTTTTGCATTTGTGTCCTCTTTTTTAGGTGAAGCAGCTGCAGGTTTTGATCCTTGGGCTGTTGAAGTAGTTGGTTTTGCTGCAGCTGACTCTGCTGCCGCTTTTTTGTCTGCAGGTGTGTGACCTTTAAAAACCCTCGTTGGTGCGAACTCACCTAACTTGTGGCCCACCATTTCTTCAGAAATAGTAATTGGTATAAAAGATTTTCCATTATGGATTAAAAAACTATGACCAACAAAATCAGGAATAATTGTTGAGTTTCTTGACCAAGTTTTTATTGGTTTAGAATTTCCTTTATCTTTAAGTTTGTCTATTTTCTTAAGCAAACTTGGGTGTACAAACGGACCTTTCCATATTGATCTAGCCATAAATTACTTTCTTTTTTTTCTCCTGCTAATGATTAATTTATCACTTCTTTGAGGTCTTCTTGTTTTTAATCCTTTTGCAGATTGTCCCCAGGGTGAAACCGGACTTCTTCCACCTGAAGTTTTTCCTTCTCCTCCACCGTGTGGATGATCAACTGGGTTCATTGCAACTCCTCTAACCGATGGTCTTTTACCTTTCCATCTATTTCTACCTGCTTTTCCAATTTTAATATTTTTTTGATCAGGGTTTGAAACTACGCCTATTGTAGCAACGCAATCACTTCTTACTTTTCTCATTTCTCCTGAAGAAAGTTTAATGATGGCATAATCTCCATCATAACCAGATAAAGTAACGGAAGATCCGGCTGATCGAGCTAGTTTACCTCCGCTGCCAGGGTTTAACTCTACGTTATGAACTGATGTTCCTGGAGGTATATTTCTTAATTCTAAACAATTACCAATTTTTATCTCGACTTTTTTTCCGGATACAATTTTATCTCCTACTTTAAGATTTTGAGGACATAAAATATATCTTTTTTCATTGTCATCATATTTTATTAGAGCAATATACCCTGTTCTGTTTGGATCATACTCAATTCTTTCTACAACTGCATTAATGTTAATTTTCTTTCTGCTAAAATCAATTATTCTGAATTTATTTTTATGACCAGAACCTTTTGATCTTGATGTAATTCTGCCATAGTTATTTCTTCCAGCTGTTGATTTTTTTCCTCTAGTTAAAGGTTTATAAGGAGAACCTTTCCAAAGTGAGTTTTTATCAATTATAACTGTTCCTCTATTCGACTTAGTATACGGTTTAAATGTTTTTAATCCCATAATTTTATGCTCCTGAACTTAAATCAATACTTTGACCTTTTTTTAATGTAACTATTGCTTTTTTGTATCCACTTTTTGTAGATAACTTACCTTGTTTTAGTTTTGTTTTACTTTTTAAATTTATAATATTTACTTTTATTACTTTTACTTTAAAAATCTTTTCAATATTTTTCTTAATAGTTTTTTTATTAGCTGTTTTATGAACTTTAAATACAGTTTTATTTTGCTCAGATAAAATAGTAGCTTTCTCAGTTATAATAGGTGATCTAACAGAATCTATAAAATTAATTCTTTTCATTTAAAAACCTTTCTTCAATTTTTTTTATTGAGCTTGTAGTCAAAATTACATTTCTATATTTTAATAAATCATATATGTTTGCTCCTACTTCATTAACTATTTTAATATTTTTAATATTTCTGGCTGACTTATGAATGTTCTTCTCTGATTTTTTATCAGAAACTATAAGAGCATTTGAAATATTGTTGCTAACTAGAAAGCTATTAAATTGTTTTGTTTTTTTAATTTCTTTTGTTACATCTTCTAAGACATGTAGATTTTTGTCTATATTCTTTTTTGATAGAGTTTGTGCCAATGCAAGCTTCCTTACTTTTTTGTTTATTTTTTTCTTTTTATAAACTGCACCTTTCGGACCGTGTGCAACTCCTCCACCTACAAAAAGTGGAGCTTTCTTACTGGCGTGTCTAGCTCCACCACTTCCTTTTTGTGGAACAATTTTTCTTGTTGATCCTCTTACTTCATTTCTTTGTTTGGTTTTTGCAGTTCTAGCTTTGAGATGGTTAAGTTGCCAGTCAATAACAAATTTAATCAATTTATGATTTACCTTTAGATTAATTAATTTGTCGGAAATTTCTATTGATGAACTTTTTCCGCCTTCAAGATTTAAAAGTTTTAATTTCATTATTTTTTCTTTCCTTTTGCTTCTGCTAATTTCTTAGCCTTAAATGCAATTTTTTCAATTAAGGTTTTTCTTTTTACATCTTTAATAGACCCCCTAAGAAAAACAGTAGAGTTTCTAGCGCCTGGTACTGATCCTTTGAGGTAAATTAAGTTATTTTCTAAATCAGATTTAATTATTTCTAGGTTCAACATTGTTCTTTTTCTATCGCCCATATGACCTGCCATTTTTTTTCCTTTAAAAACTTTACCGGGGTCCTGATTTTGACCGGTAGAACCATGAGCTCTGTGAGAAATTGAAACACCATGAGAGGCTCTTAATCCAGAAAAATTGTGTCTTTTCATTGCTCCAGCAAAACCTTTTCCTATAGTTTGACCGCTTATATCTACGAATTTTTTATCTTTAAAGATTTCTAAACCAATCTCATTTCCAGTTTTGTAATCATTTTTTTCTTCAACTCTAAATTCTTTTAGTATTTTTTTTGGCTCAGTATTTTTTTTTGCAAAATAACCTTTCATTTGTTTTGTTAACTTAGAATTTTTGATTTTAAAAAAACCAACTGTTAAAGCTGAGTAACCACGTTTTTCTTTTGTTATGACGTCTAAAACTCTACCTTTTTCAACTTTAATTACAGTTACAGGTATAGATTGCCCACTTTTAATAAATTCTCTCGTCATACCAAGTTTTTTACCTATTAATCCTAAAGTCATAATTAAATTTTAATTTCTATGTCTACACCAGAAGCTAAATCAAGTTTCATCAAAGCCTCGACTGTTTGTGGTGTTGGTTCTATAATATCAATTAATCTTTTGTGAGTTCTGGACTCAAATTGTTCTCTGCTTTTTTTATCTATGTGAGGGGAACGCAAGACTGTATATCTCTCGATACGTGTTGGTAAAGGAATAGGTCCTTTTACTTGTGCTCCAGTTCTTTTCGCAGTATTCACAATTTCCTCTGTAGATAAGTCTAAGATTTTGTTGTCATATGCTTTTAAATGTATTCTGATGTTTTGTTTATCCATGATTTTAAGCTAGTTTTTTTGTTACCTCGTCTTGAACATTTTGTGGTACTTTTTCATAATGGTCAAATTGCATGGTGTACTGCGCTCTTCCTTGTGACATTGACCTTAAATTATTTACATATCCAAACATGTTAGCTAAGGGAACCATTGCTGATATTGCTGTAGCATTTCCTCTTGGTTCGGTTGCTCCAACCTGGCCTCTTCTACTATTCAAATCTCCAATAACATCGCCCATATAATCTTCTGGTGTTATAACTTCTACTTTCATCATTGGTTCGAGAAGTTTTAAAGTTGCTTTCTGACAAGCTTCCTTAAAACAAGTTCTTGATGCAATCTCGAAAGCTAAAACGCTCGAGTCAACATCGTGATGTAAGCCGTCTATTATTGTGACTTTATAATCAATTAAAGGAAAGCCTGCTAAAATTCCACTATCTGCTACGCTTTCAATACCTTTTTCTACTCCTGGAATAAATTCCTTTGGAATAGCGCCTCCTTTTATCTTGTTTTCAACTTCTCTTCCTTTGCCGGGTTCTAATGGCTCAACACTTAGTTTTACTCTTGCAAACTGTCCTGCACCTCCACTTTGTTTTTTATGCGTATAATCATTAATTGAATTACCTTGGATAGTTTCTCTATAAGCTACTTGAGGAGCGCCAATATTTGCCTCTACTTTAAACTCCCTTTTCATTCTGTCTACGATAATATCTAAATGAAGTTCTCCCATTCCTTTTATTATTGTTTGACCTGACTCTTCATCTGAAGTTACCCTAAAAGACGGATCTTCTTTTGCAAGTCTGCCGAGAGCTTCACCCATCTTTTCTTGGTCGGCTTTAGTTTTTGGTTCTACTGCAATCTCAATTACGGGATCAGGAAATTCCATAGGCTCTAACAAAACTGGCGTATCCTCGTCGCAAAGTGTGTGCCCAGTTATTGTAAATTTTAAACCAGCTAAAGCAACAATATCTCCTGCGTTTGCTTCCTTAATATCTTCTCTGCTATTAGCATGCATTAATAACATTCTTCCAACACGTTCGGTTTTTTCTTTAGAAGAGTTATAAATTGAAGTTCCTGATTTTAATGTACCAGAATATATTCTAATAAAAGTCAAAGAACCTACAAATGGGTCATTTGCTACCTTAAAAGCCAATGCTGAAAAGGGTTCTTTGTCTTCAAATTTCATTTCAACTTTGTCCTCAGAATTTATCTTTGTTGCTTGAATTGAAACTAGATCTTTTGGGCTAGGAAGATAATCTACTACAGCATCTAAAAGTGGTTGAACCCCCTTGTTTTTAAAAGCTGATCCAGTAAAAATAGGCACAAACGAAAAGTTAAGACAGCCTTTTCTTACACATTTTATTAAATCATTTTCTGAAATTGACTTACCATTAAGATAATCTTCCATGAGTTTTTCATCTTGTTCTACGGCACTTTCAACTAGTTCTTTTCTATACTTTTCAGCTGTATCTTTTAAATCAGATGGCACTTCTGTGTATTCAAATTCAGCTCCGAGTTTTTCTTCTTTCCATAAAATCGCTTTCATTTTAACTAAGTCAATAACTCCTTTTAAATTTGACTCTATTCCGACTGGAATTTGCATGACCAACGGCTTAGCACCTAAACGTTCTTTGATCATATCAACGCATCTAAAGAAGTCTGCTCCAGTTCTATCTAATTTATTTACAAAGCAGATTCTAGGAACTTTATATTTGTCAGCTTGTCTCCAAACAGTTTCGGATTGTGGCTCTACGCCTGCAACTCCATCAAAAACAGCTATTGCTCCATCTAATACTTTTAGTGATCTTTCTACCTCAATAGTGAAATCCACGTGCCCCGGTGTGTCTATTATGTTAATTCGATGATCTCTCCAAAAACAAGTTGTAGCTGCAGAAGTAATTGTTATTCCTCTTTCTTGTTCTTGTTCCATCCAGTCCATAGTTGCTGCACCATCATGAACTTCACCAATTTTATGACTTTTACCAGTGTAATACAAAACTCTTTCTGTAGTAGTGGTTTTTCCAGCATCTATATGAGCCATGATACCTATGTTTCTATATTTTTCTAATGTGTGTGATCTAGTCATGTGTTTACCATCTGAAGTGTGCAAAAGCTTTGTTTGACTCCGCCATTTTGTGAGTGTCTTCTCTTTTTTTAATTGCAGAACCTTTGTTCTGAGATGCGTCTAATAATTCATAGTAAAGTTTTTCAGACATTGTTTTATTTTTTCGTTTTCTTGTAGCATCCATTAACCATCTTAAAGCTAAAGCTTGGCCTCTCTTTGCTTTAACTTCTACAGGAACTTGGTATGTTGCACCGCCAACTCTTCTAGATCTAACTTCAAGATTTGGTTTGACATTTGTAATTGCGTTGTTGAAAATTTTAATTGGATCTTCTTTATTTTTTTCTTTAATTCTTTCTAAAGCACTATACAAAATTTTTTCTGCTTTTGATCTTTTGCCATCATACATTATTGAATTAATAAACTTTGATATGATAATTGATCCATATTTTGGATCAGGAAAAATTTTTCTTACTGGTGCTTTTCTCTTTCTGGACATAAATTTTATTTAGGTTTTTTAGTTCCGTATAATGAACGTCTTTTTTTTCTGTTTGCAACACCTTGCGTGTCTAAATTTCCTCTAAGTATATGATATCGAACTCCTGGTAAGTCTTTTACTCGACCTCCTCTAATTAAAACAACTGAGTGTTCTTGCAAATTGTGTCCTTCACCTGGAATATAAGCCGTTACTTCGAAACCATTTGAAAGTCTTACTCTAGCAACTTTACGTAGCGCAGAGTTCGGTTTTTTAGGAGTCGTGGTATAAACCTTAACACACACACCTCTCTTCAAAGGTTGTTTTTCTAAAGCAGGAACCTTGTTCCTCATAACAGGTTTTACTCTTGACTTTCTTATCAACTGGTTAATTGTCGGCATAATAAATTTTGAAGTTAAAGCTATGGTAGGCCTTTTTAAGGACTTATCAGTTAGTGTTTAAGGTTAAATACTACCTTACTTCCAACTATCAAAATTGCGCTAAACTAACATTCAATTAACAAAAGTCAATGAATACTTAAGGATTTATGGCTGTAAAATATAGTATTATTCGTTACTAGTAGGGGCGTTAGACTGATCTTTTTGAATTTCTTTTTGAAGTTCATCTAATCTTAATTTATCTAATTTCTTTGCTTCTGTATCCCATCCCATTTTAGTTAATCCTGTGCCTGCGGGTATCAACCTTCCTACTATAACGTTTTCTTTAAGACCTTCTAGGTTGTCAACTTTTCCTTTAATTGAAGCATCAGTTAATACTCTTGTAGTTTCTTGGAAAGATGCTGCAGAAACAAAGGAATTTGTTTGTAATGAAGCTTTAGTAATACCAAGTAATACTCTTTCAAACCCCGCTATTTTTTTATTTTTTTCTGATAGCTCTTCGTTTATTTTTTTAACGTCATTAAAGTCTATGACATCACCATTTAATAAACTTGAATCACCTGGTTCTTTAATTTCAACTTTCTTAAGCATCTGTCTCACTATAGTTTCAATATGTTTATCATTGATTACAACACCTTGGAGCCTATAAACTTCTTGAACTTCACTGACAAAATATTCAGTTAATTTTTCTACTCCTAAAATTCTTAGTATGTCGTGTGGTGCTGGACTTCCATCTAAAAGATATTCCCCTTTTTTTATTTTTTCACCTTGGTTAAAATTAACATGTTTACCTTTGGGAATTAAGTAATTGGAAGTTTCGCCTTTTGAAGACACTATTGAAATTTTTTGCTTACCTCTTACTTCTTTTCCAAATTGTATAACACCATCATTCTCCGCAATTATAGCGCTATCTTTAGGTTTTCGAGCTTCAAATAATTCAGCAACTCTTGGGAGACCTCCCGTGATATCTTTGGTTTTAGATGTTTCTTTTGGTAATCTTGCTAAGACATCACCAGCTGAAACTTTTTGGTTATCTTTTACTGAAAGAATAGAATCTGGAACTAAGTAGTATCTTGCGACATTACCGTCTGCTTTCTTAATTACTTCTCCATTTTCATCTCTTAAAGTTATTCTAGGTTTTAGTTCTGAGTTTCTAGATAAAGATTTCCAATCTGTTACAGATTTAGATGAAATTCCTGTAGCATCATCTAAAGTCTCTGTTAAAGAAACTCCTTCTACTAAATCCATATAATGAACTATACCGCTTGTTTCAGCAATTACTGGAAGGGTATAGGGATCCCATTCAGCAATTTTTTTGCCTTTTTCTATAAGATCTCCGTCTCTAAAAAACAGTTTAGATCCATAATTAACTTTGTAAATCGCCAACTGCCTTTGGTTTTCGTCTTCAATAGAAAGCTGTGTGTTTCTTCCCATTACAATAATATTTTTTCTTGAGTCTTCAATTAGATTTTTATTTATGATGTTTAATTTTCCTTTTGTTTGAGAAATAATTTGAGACTCTTCTTTAATTTGAGCTGTTCCACCCACGTGAAAGGTTCTCATCGTTAATTGTGTTCCAGGTTCTCCAATAGATTGAGCTGCAATCATCCCAATAGCTTCTCCCACACTTACCAGCTTTCCTCTCGCTAAATCTCGGCCATAACAAGTTTGACAAACTCCTCTTTTTGCTTCACAGGTAATAACTGAATAAACATTAATTGATTTTACACCGGCAGCGTCTATTAATTCACAATCTTTTTCATCAATTAATTTTTTCTT
>MDSV01075244.1_pt1 | contig 16231 bp, 13 predicted proteins | sample 810851 | NCBI WGS metagenome assembly MDSV01 (sample SAMN05326640, study PRJNA326480) | marine metagenome | isolation source: seawater | place: Atlantic Ocean: North East | collected 2012 | reverse complement strand
CTGAATTCTTACTTAGACCAAAATTCTATCCATCACTACGTTCTGCAAACATCATTAAGATCAAGTTTGAGCATAATGTACCTCTTGATGACATCCTTTTTAATACTAAAGGTATGACCAATGCTATGAAGCAGTCTGAGAAAATATGTCTTAGTATTTTTGAGCTTGAAGAATCTGAAATGAAAGATACCAGGAATATCTAGGTTTGTATAAATAAAATATAACTTAACTAAGTTTTAATTTGCTTTTAGAAACTACTGTTACAGCGGCTAAGCCTTTAAGAAATGATCTTCTAGAAACTTTTTTGTTCCATACCTTTTCAGATTTTTTTTGTTGTTTAATTTGATTCTTTAAGTATGTGATTAGAGCTCTCTTTTTTTTCGTTTTTGAAAATAAGTACTCTTTACCAATAATAAGCGGAATACCAATGAATGGTGTTGTTGAAACTAGAATAGTTGAGTTAACAAAAAGATTGCCACTTCTTTTCCCAATATTATGGTTTTTTTCATATGTGCTTATATCTTTTATTCTATAGGAATCAAATACTATAAATCCCAATGAGAGAAGGGGAATAGCAGGAAAGAATAGGCTTGATTTATCTGTTCCCGCAATAATCTCTGTCAATAAGTCATCATTTGATATATCTGCTAAAGTAATATTTGCAGGTGAATTAACTAATGCTAATTGGCCTTGAAGATCAGAAATACTCACAATATCTATTTCAGGATATTTCTCAATTGCATCATTCACATAACTAGCACTATCAGTGGCCTTTAGTTGTAAAAGATTAACAACCCCAGCATCAGGCCCCTCAATTTTGATATCCCAACCTTTTTGGTTTGGAAGATTTGCCATGGAAGCTAAATAACCAGCTTCAAGATTATTATTAAGATAATCAGTGTATTTAATCTCGAAAAGCTTACCTTTTACAGCATTAACAAAACCAAGGCGCTCTTCATAGGTTTCCATCTCACCCCATGCATCAATAAAAGAAATATCAGCAGATTTATTTGGAAAAGCATATGCATAAGCATCTGCAACATCGCTTGGTACACCATTTCTTGTCATTTCTAAAGCTGTAAGGCCACATATCACTGAGGCATCCATGTATGGGTACTTTTCTTTTAACTTAATTTTTTTTAGATTAAATTTATAATTTTTAATACGTAACTTAGTTACATATTTTTTTATTTTTCTGTCAGCGTAAATCGAATAATAGGTATTTTTTGATAACTCTAAACCTGAAAAAACTAAACCAGAGGCAAAAGGGACTGAAGCCTTAATAACTTTACCCGCATTTTTTTTTGTAAAAATTTTTCTCACTTACCTATTTTTTAGAAGCTGTTCCCCAGAAGTTATAGCCAGCAAAACGAGGGGTGCTTGGTAGGTACATTTGTTCTAAATTAGTTATTTCAAAACCTGCTGCGGTAATAAGTTCTGGGATATTTCTATTAAGACTACAACCACCTGCAATTTTTCCCCAAATAGGATTAATTCTGCCTTGCCATTTAGCAACATTAGCATCAGGCGCTAACCCATGTTCACAAAAGATAAATTTTCCACCTGGCTTTAGGACTCTTAGCATTTCTTTATTAGCCGCTGCAACTTCAGGAATAGTGCACATAGTGTAAGTAATTAATAGAGTATCTACATGATTATTAGGTAGGGGGATGTCTTCAGCTCCACAAAGCATGAAATCAATGTCGACCTCATTTTCTTTTGCAACACTCTTAGCAATATTATTAAGCTCCTCTGAAGGATCTAAGCCGAGCACTTTATCTATTTTACTCATATCATAAAAAGGGATATTAAGACCAGAACCAATACCTACATCAAGAACAACGCCCTCAGCCAAGGGCACAACTTTTTTTCTCTGATACTGTATAGGTTTTGAGCCGCAAGTGCAGTTAAGAACTTTTGGAAGGACATATTTTTCATATAAATTCATATTTAACTCTTAAAAAAGGTCTTTTTGAACCTTGGTATTCATTTCTTTTACTATCTTAACTTCTTTTTGTTTTGAATCTAAAGATTTTACTTTTAGTTTAGTAAGCTTTGATTTAATGCTACGAATTGACTTTTTTTCAATTGCTGCAATCTCATATGAATAGAGTAATTCATAATCTAATGACGATGTTAAGTTTTCCAAAGAAATTTCAGAATCTACTTTTGCGCCAGCTTCAATCAGATCATTAATACCTGATTTCTGATCGCTGGATGGTTTGACATATACGGGGACCCAGTTTTTCTTAATACACTCCATTGCTCCTGACCAAGTGCCACCGGATAAACCTGATGCTACAACAAGAACACCATTAGAAAGAAGGTATATGAATTTATTTCTTGCCATTGCTCTACCAGCACTCCAACCTGAATCAGGATCTTCGATACTCAGCAGGGTTAATTTTTTATTTTCAATGAATTCTCTATAGTTAGGTAATAATACTTTTTTAGTAAGCTCTGCGGGAAGAATACAAATAACTTCTCCACCATTTTCAAGCGCACTCATCATTGAGATTTCATCAACCCCCCTAGCACCTCCTGTTATTACAGGTATATCTTTTCGTACAAATTTTTCTGCTGCTAAAGCAGCGTACTTATCTTCATTTGGAGTAATAGCTCTTGAACCGACCATTCCAACTCCACCTTTATGCAATATTTCTTTATTTCCAGATCCAAATATTAAAAGAGGTGCTTGGTCTCTATATTTCATTTTTAGCTCAACTGGATATTGAGCATGGTCTAAACTACTAATAACCCATATCCCTAATTTAGACCAATTTGAAAGCTTTAAAGACAAGGCCATACTCGAAGAAACTAGTTTTGATATTCGACTTTCTTTTATGCCTAGCTCTGATTCTATTAGATTTAGGATTCTCTTATTATCTTTTAATAAGTCTGAGGGTTCTTTTTTTGTCTCAGATAGTAAAGCAATAATTTTTTTAATCTCTGCAGGTTTCAAAACTTCAATATCTACAGGACATATAGATTTTAATCTAAGAAGTAGAATAGCCTTGGTGTTATCACTCGTTATCATTATTATCTAAATATTTATCTATTACAGCATCACCTTTTCTGTATGCAAGCGCAAAGGGGAAAACATCACCAGGACCTGCACATTTTAGAAGGGCTCCAGCTATTGTGAAAGTCCATCCAGACTCAACAATATCATCAATTAAAAGAACATTGCCTGTATTAGGAATTAAATCTTTATTTATTATTTCAAATGCCCCATCTAGGTTTTCTTTCTTATACCTAGAAGTATGCATAGTTTTTTGAGGTTTAGTATCTTTAATTTTTTTAATAGCCTCAACAAATGGTAGATCTAATTTTAAAGCAATTTTTTTTGCTAATTGAGGCACTAACAATTCTTTGTTATTAGATGGTATGCATGTAACCCAAGAGAAGTTCTTATTTTCGCCCCATCTTCTTTTATCAGAAATTAAATCAGCAGCAGCCTTTATCAACTCTTCATTAAAATCTAAATCATTTTTACCATCAATAACCATTTTTCCATGAAGCGGATCACTTAAATGACATAAAGCTCTACCTTCCATTACTGATTCTTCAATTTTGATATTTCCAATAAATTTTTCATAATGCACGAAATCTGGTTTCATCCATTTTTTTCTAGGTTTTATAGGGATATTAAGATGATTTAAAAATTCAGAGGCTTTATTCATTGATTCACTGTCGACGGTTTCAAATTTTATTTCTTTACATGAATCACATCTATTGCAAGGATTATTAGCAGGGTCTCCAAGTTTTTTAGCCAAAAACAACATATGACATTCTTGAGTTTGAATATATGCCTTCATTTCTTCCCATTCCTTAATTCTTAATTGCTTGATTTCACTTACTCTTTCCCAATTAATCTGAAGAGGGTTAGGGGTCCTTTGCCATTCATTGTTATCGTTTTGTGTTATTGGAGCATCATCCATTGATGAAAGAATTTTAAGCGCAGCTTCGATCTGTTTGGGAGGATAGTTGCAGGAGTATTGTATATTTTGTTTAGTTAATGGTTTTTGTACTTTCGATAAAATATTGACAATATTCTCAAAAACCTCTCTTCTAGGAAAGGCATTTTCAATAAAATAGCTATTTATTCTTTCATCTTCAGAACCTTGAAGACAAATACCATAAGCATCTTTTAATTTTCTTCCAGCTCTTCCAACTTGTTGATAATAATGAACAGCAGACTGAGGAGTCTGAAAATGAATTACATACTTTAAATTGGGCTTATCAAAGCCCATCCCAAGAGCACTAGTTGCAACTATCACATCCAGCTCATCATTTAGTAATTTATTTTCTCTGAGAATTCTATCTTCATTGCTCAAGCCAGCATGATAAGCCTCAGCTCTGATTCCATTTATTTTTAACCAAACAGCTACTCTTTCAGCATTCCTTATGGTCAGTGTATAAATGATTCCACTTCCATCCATTAAAGGTATTAAGTTAGATATAAATGCTAACCTTTCTTCTTCGCTTGGCATTTTTTTTGTAACTAGTTTTAGGCTTGACCGTGAAAGCTGCCCCCTGAGTATCTTTGTTTCTTCTCCAAATTGATCTGAAACATCATTTATCACTCTATCATTAGCTGTTGCTGTAGTAGCAACTAGAGGGGTATTGGGAGCTAAATTAGCAATAATTGAATTAATTCTCATATAGTCAGGTCTAAAGTCATGTCCCCAATCAGAAATACAATGAGCTTCATCAATTATTAAGAGACTAATTTTATTGGCCACGGGGGCTAGTACCGAGTTAACAAAATTAAAATTAGAAAGTCTTTCCGGAGAAATTATAAGTAAATCTAAATCACTATTTACAAAATCTTCTTTTGCTATTTGTGTATCTTTAGAAGTTTGAGAGCTGTCGTATCGATTTAAATTAATAACCTCACTTCCGTAGTGAACCTGATTTCTCATAAGAGAAAGCAAAGGAGAGATCATTAATGCTGGACCTGGAGAAGGGTTTTCTTGATTTAGATGGAGCTGATAATAATTTGGGTCTCTAAGAATTTTTGTTGCAATAAAATAAACCATGCTTTTACCCCATCCTGTTCTTTGAACAAGGAGTAATTTCTTTCTATCTTTAACAATATTAAGAATCGCATCAAGCTGACCTTTTTTGAATTTTGCATCTGAGTCATTTAAAGCTTTTTTAAGATGTTCTAGAGCTATAGTCTCAAATTGATAGGAAAATAAACCTGACTCCATTGCTATGATTTATTCTTCAATCTCTCTTAGCGTTTCTTCAATTCCTGTTGAGCCCATCGACATGCCGCTAATTCGCATATCGCCTAACTCTTCTTGAGCTGCCTCTCGCATACCTTTAATTAAACCGGTTCTATCAACTGTTAAACCACCATCAACGCAGAGGTTATGACCAGTAACAAACCTAGACTCATCTGACGCTAAAAACAAAGCCGCATAAGCAATATCTAACGGTTGCCCAAGTTCTTCAATGGGTTGCAGTCCTTTGATGCGCTCATCCCAATCATCGGAAAGACCATTTAATAAAGGTGTGCTGATAGCTCCAGGCGAAATACTATTAACTCGTATTTTAAATTCACCGAGTTCCAAAGCAGTCGTTTGCGATAAATTGATTACTGCAGCTTTGGCCGCTGAGTAGGCTTGAGGTCCACCGCCACCTGACATGCCAGCAATAGAAGCAGTATTGATAATGGAAGCACCGTTAGCATTTTTTTTCATTTCAATTGAGGCATGCTTTATGCCCATGAAGACTGATTTAAGAAGTATTGCCATTGATTGATCCCACTCATCTGCATCTATATCATTAATAGACCCAAAGGCTCCACCAAGACCGGCATTGTTAAATAAAATATCTAAATGACCGAATTCATCTATTGCAGTCTTAACCATAGACTCTATATCAGCTTCTTGAGCAACATCTGTAACAATGCTTAAAGCATTATCTTTATAGCCTTTTTGCGAAGCTAAGTTTATTGTTTCTTCCAATGTAGCTTTATTTATATCAGCAAGAATTACTTGAGCACCTTCTTCTAAAAATAATAGAGATGTTTCTCTTCCAATCCCGCTTCCAGCACCCGTAATAATCGCAACTTTTTTATCTAATCTATTTTTCATAATTAACTTGATTATATATAGTTAATAAAAGAATTTATTCTTTTATAAAATAATTTCTATACGCTTAACAATTTTTTCCCACACACTAGAGTCTGTATTAGGCCACCATGAAAATCTTACAACCGCAGTTGCTTCATCTTCAGTAAGCCCCATTGCAGTTAAAACATGACTAGGAGTATATGACGCAGAGGTGCATGCAGAACCAGTAGAGATTTCGGCAACATCTTTTAAACAATTAATTAAAGCTTCTGCATGAATATCAGCAAATGAAATAGAAAGCGTATTGGGAAGAGTGTTCTCTATATCTCCATGAATTTTATGATCAATGTTTTTAAAAGCATCGAGAGCTATGTTTTTAATCTTTATACAAGAATTATGCCAAGATTTTGATTTGAGTGAAGCATCCAAAGCAGCATGACCCATCCCAACAATTAAATGTACTGGAAGGGTTCCAGGCCTCAAGCCTTTCTCTTGACCACCTCCAAACATTAGTGGCTTTAGAGGGATAGACAAACCATCTTTTTTTCTGGTTAAAAGGGCACCAATACCTTTTGGTCCATAAAATTTATGAGCGCTTATTGAAAACATATCTATATTCTTATTACCAAAGTCTAAATTAGTTTTTGCAAAAGTTTGCGCCGCATCAGAATGACAAAATATTTCAGGATTATTTTGTTTTACTTTAGAAAAAATATCATTAATTGGATTGATAATGCCAGTTTCATTATTTGCATGCATTATGCTAATTAAAAAAGTTGTGTCTTTAATAGCAGAGAGAATCTTATCTGGCTCAATTACTCCATCTTTGCTTGGCTCTATGTAACTTACTTCAAAATCTTCTGACTCCATAACAGCTAAAGGATCAAGAATTGCTTTATGTTCAATTTGACTACTAATAATGTGATTTTTTCCATTTTTTTTTGCATATTCTCTAAGACCAAGGATAGCAAGGTTATTACTTTCAGTAGCACCGCTTGTAAAAATAAGTTCAGAAAAACTTGCATCAAATAAATTTGCAATATCTTCTCTAGCCTTTATTACTGATTTTTTTGCAATTGAACCTGTTTGATGAGTCCTGCTTCCAGCGTTACCAAAGTCCTCTACTAGAAATTGATGCATTAATTCAGCAGTTTCTTTTGAAACTGGCGTGGTAGCATTAAAGTCTAAGTATTCTTTCATTTGTTTTAATTTTTATATAATTGTACATTGTATAATTAGGTAGAAAAATAATTTAACAAAGTAAATAATTTTATAAATCAAGAAATGCCCAAATCAATTTTTAGCAATGAAAAAGGTAGTGTCAAAAAAGTAATTACTACCAGGATAAAAGAGATTCAAGATGATTATTTAGCAGATTCAACTCCCTGGGTTATTGGTTATAGTGGAGGTAAGGATTCTACTGTTGTTACGCAATTAACCTGGATGGCAGTTGAAGCCTTACCAAAGAATAAAAGACATAAAGAAGTATATATAGTTACCACAGACACTATGGTCGAAAACCCTGTTGTTGCTACCTGGGTTGAAAATTCAATTGATAGAATTAATCAACAAGCAGAATCTCGCGATTTACCAATTTCTGCTCACCTTATAAAACCAGCATTAAAAGATAGATTTTGGGTTCAGTTATTAGGAAGAGGGTATCCCTCTCCCAGAAGGGGTTTTAGATGGTGCACAGATAGACTCAAAATAAGACCTTCAACTAATTTTATCAAAAGTAGAGTAAGCAAGCATGGCAGTGTTATTTTGTTATTGGGAGTAAGAAGCTCTGAAAGTGCTGCTAGAGCAGCAAGCATTAAAAAACATAACGCTAAATCTTCAGGAAAATTTAAACCTCATAATGATTTAAAAAATTGTTTTGTATCATCTCCAATTGAAGATTGGTCAACCGATGATGTTTGGCAGTTTTTACATCTTTATCCAAATCCATGGAAGCATTCAAATCAAGAGCTGCAGGCCTTATATGCAGCCGGAAGTGATGATAATGAATGTCCTGTAGTTGTAGATACAAGTACCCCGAGCTGCGGTTCTAGTAGATTTGGTTGCTGGGTTTGCACACTTGTAACTCAAGATAAATCCATGTCAGCGATGATACAAAATGATCAAGATAAAGAATGGATGACACCTTTGCTTAAGATTCGTAATGAATTAGATTTTAAAACTGATACAGATAGACAAAAAGATAGAGATTCAAGAGAATTTGTAAGGATGAATGGACAGGTATCTTTTTATAAGAATAATGATGAGGAATTAGATTTAGTCCGCGGTCCTTATACTGCCAAAAAGCGCGCTGAATTACTTATAAAAGTACTTTCAGCTGAGGTGCAAATTCAATCCCAATTCGATAAAGAAAAGCAAAAACAAATTATTAATCTAATAGACCATGAAGAGTTAGAAGAGATAAGAAGAATCTGGATAGAAGAAAAAAAAGAAATAGAAGATACACTTCCTGAAATTTATGAAAAAATTAAAGGCAAATCATATCAGGGTAAAAGTTATAGAACTGCTTCAGTTTTAGATAGCAACAATTTAAATTTACTTGAAACTTTATGTGGAGATAATAGACGCGAATATGAATTAGTAAGAAATATGTTAGTGCAAGAAATGAATCTTAAATCTAAAGGTATTAGAAGAGGTTTTATAAATGAGCTTGAAAGTGAATTAAATAAATTTTTATATGTAGAAAAAGACGAGGCATTAAGTGCAGGGGCTGAGCGTCAAGATTTGATAGAAACCATTGAATTAAATGCAGTGAATGATTACGAAGGCCTCAAAGTATGATCTTCAAACAACTTGAAATTACAAATTATGGTATTTTTAAAGGAGATCATAAGATTATTTTTGCCTCTCCATCTATCCAAAGTGTAACGCTTGTTGGTGGATTAAATGGAAGTGGTAAAACTACAATTTTTGAAGCAATTCAAATAGCTTTATTTGGCTCTCAAAGCAATCTTCATAAAGAAAATAAACAGCTTTCATATAATAAGTATCTGAAAAGCAAGATAAACCGAGATTGTAAAGATACTGAAGGTACGGCAATAAGATTCACAATTAATCTTTCGGATGATATTAGCCTCAAAGAAGATTTGGTTATAACAAGAGCATGGAAAAATACTACCAAAGGACTAAAGGAAGTATTTGAAGTTTCTAAAGATAATATTATTGATATAGATTTATCAGAAAATTGGATTGAATTTATTTCTCAAATCATTTCACCAAATTTAAGTAAGTTATTTTTATTTGATGGAGAAAAAATTCTTCAATATGCAGATCCACAAAATACATCCTCTTTGCTTATTCAAGGTATTCAAACATTATTTGGAGCAGATTTAATTGCAGACTTGGAAGATGACTTAAAGATTCTTAAGAAAAGAATTATAAAGGGATTCGATGCTGAAATGAGCTCTAATTTAGAGGCGTTAGATCAGGATATAGCTACAATTCATAAAAAAATTAAAACCCAAGAGTCTTCATTGGGTAAAGCAAGCGAAGCACTAGAAAAATTAAATAAAGACTTCACTAAATTAGAAAATAAATTCGATGCATACGGACTTAAAAAATTAAGTAAAGCCCAAAGTTTAGAATCTGATTTACAGGCCCTAATGATAAAAAAAGAAGATTTGCTTAAAGAGCAGCGAGCTATTGTTTCAGGCTCAATGCCGCTTTCTTTATTATCTAAGTCGTTACAAGAAATAGCCTCTTTGTCTGATAAGCCAGCAAAATTAGCAGAATTTGAAAATAAAATTGAAGCTTTTAAAACCCGAGATAAAGAAATTCTAAAACAACTTAAAAAAGCAAAAAATCCTGATATTCATAGAGAGCTAAAAGACTATCTAAAAAATTCTTTAAAAAAAATAAGCAAACAAAAACCAGCGGTTTCTCACAACAGTTATATCTCAACTAAAGATGATCACTTGCTCCTAAATAATGAGCTTGAAAATGACGCAAGTAGTTTTAATATCTTTCAGAAGGAATTAAATAAAACTTTACTTAAGATAGAACAAACAGAAAGGTCGATAGCAAGAGTCCCAGACACCAAAGATTCAAAAACAATGTTTGATAAAAGAGACAATCTGATTAAAGACATTGCAGAGAAAGAATCTCAAATCAAAGAACTTACCCAAATCTTAGATAATGATTTTAATGAAGAGAAAATTCTTAAAAATAAATATAAAAAAGCTTTTGATTTAGAAGTAGACAAACTTCAAGCAGAATCTGTCCAATCAAAACAGTTACAGCGAATAAAATATACTGAGAATGTACTTGAAAAATTTAATAATGAAATTGTTATTCGCTCATTAGATTCTATAGAACAGCAAATAACTATGAAGTTTAAATATCTTATAAGAAAAGAAAGCTTGGTTGAGAATTTTTATATAGATAAATCAACTTACTTACTTTCAGGTAAGTCAGCTACTGGAAAATCTATTGAGCTTATTGATTTATCGGCAGGGGAAAGGCAGATTCTTGCTATTAGCATCTTATGGAGTCTTTCTGAGTTATCCAAGACTAACATTCCTGTTATTATAGATACACCGCTTGGAAGGCTAGATTCAAAGCATAGACACCAATTGATAACTAAATACTTCCCTGAAGCTGGACCACAAACCATTATTCTGAGCACTGATGAGGAGGTTATTGGTAATTACTACAAAACCTTCAAACCTTATATTGGTAAACAATATCTTTGTTCAGAAAATAAAAAGGAGTCTGGAACTGGAATCATTAAAGAGGGTTATTTTTAATGCAATTTATGATCGATAAAGTTAGATTAAGCTATAAAGAAAAGAATTCCATAGCAAGACTAAAAGGCTATACTGGTATTGAGAATTGGAATGTGTTTGCCCGCTGGGCTTTTTGTTATAGCTTGAGTTTAAATGAAGAAGTTATTTTTACTGAAGATGATAAGTTGGATGTCGAGATGACTTGGATGGTTTTTGCTGGCAAGAATTTCAAGATTTACCAAGATTTATTAGTGCAGGAATGCAATAAATTAGGTCTCGAGCTAACCAAAGCTAACCTAACTAAAGTTCTAAGATATCACCTCAAAAATGGCGTTAATAAGATGTATGGACAGATTAATGATATCAACAGTTTCAGAGATATCGCTGCTGGTTAAAAGTCAGGTTCTGCCATACTTTGACCAGATCCCACTTTAAGATTGTCTTTAGTTTGTTCTCTTAAAATAGATAAAACCGTATCTAAACCATTAGTATCTAATGGACGCTTATCTTTCTTTTCTTGAAAGATCTCAAGTCCAGCATTCACATAATCTTCAAAAATTTTATATCTTTTATTTTTTGTTTCCTCATCATCAAGCAAAACCTCAGGTTCTTTAGTATGAGCTACCGCAAGCATCTCTATCTGAGTTCTATATTCAATATCATCTAAGACGGTATCTCTTATTTCTTGCCCACCTGTAACTTTAGCGCTATTTATTTTTACAGACTTATTAAATGCATACATTGCACAAAAACTTGCTAATTGCGCCTGAGTTCTAAATGGGGCAGTTGCACCATAGCAATCATCTACCAAGTTAGCATATTTTTTTTTAATTCTAATATTAGCCATTTACTTTCTTTAATTTTGAGAAACCATAATTTTCTTTTACAAAAAATTGAACATGATTTTTTCCATTTATATTAATTTTATTATTATCTTCACCATCTTTAAATTCTTTTTTAATTTCTGATGGAGTTGCATGATTTTCTACAATATATCTCGATCCTATTTGGTCAATAACCTTTTCTTCAAATGAGCCCTGGTAGAATCCTTTTGCACACATAATAATTACTTGCTCTGCTGGTGAATTAACCAAGATGTCTGCTATATTTTGTTTATAAGTTTGAGCATCTCCGAATGGTGCATCTAACAAAAGCGGGGCTTCTAAGCCATGAATAGAAAATTTATCTTCTTTAGATAAATCTTTTCTATGTTTTGAGTATTCAATCATGCTGGTTACAAAAGCTATATTAAGCAGCAAAGTCTCTCCCATGCTAGCATCAGCCGCAGTCCATGAATCACCAATGTTTTTTTCTTTTAAAGATGGCACAAAGTCGTCATCAAATTCTAGTTTAAATGATTTATTAGCATGTCTTGAGATAAGATTTTGTAGATCTTCTTTAATAAAGCTCTCAGCTTCTCCCTGTTGAGATTCAATAATATTTTTCATTCTTTCTCTTGCTCGTTTCAGAAATCTAATTGCGTTTTTTTCAGATTCAGGTATTTGAGATTTATTGATAATATTCTCATATTGACGCTCTAATGGACTTAATTCCTTTAATTCAAGTTCTTTGCTTGCCGTCAATAATTCAATCTGTTCATTTGCTCGGTCTCTATTTTTTTCATTATCAGTAACCATTTTTTCATATAAGGCTGCCTTTTCAGGGTCTTTGTCAGCTAAAAATTCTTTTAACTCTTTTAAATCATCCTTAAGATTTTTTATGTCAGCCTCAAAGCCATTCGATAAAGCCTCATGATTTTCTAGACTTTCTTGAAATTTTTTTGATTGGGGGAGAGTGTCCTGAGCTATATTTCCTACTTGTGAGAAGCGATCTGTCAGCCTAGGATCACCAGCTTCTTTGTTCCACTCTTCAATAGCTTTCCATTCATCTGAACCAACCTCTACACACCTCGAACAAATACATTTTTTATCTTTAAATATTTGCGTAATTAAGTCTCGAGAAAGTTTATGAGGAAATTTTCCAGCAAGCTGTAAATCATCTTTAATATCTCTTGCAATACCTGCAACATTGCCTGTCATAACTCCACTATAGAAATCTTGGATACTTTTATTCTTTGTAAGTTGATGTCGGTCAAAGTCACGTTTTTTAATTTCTAACAACTTTGTTTTTTCTTCATTCTCTTTGATCTTGATTTTTAAGACTTCAGTGCCACTTTTTTTTAATAATTCATAACAATCCTTGACCATGCTATTGGCTTTATCTCTATCTTTTTTATGACCAACAAGAGCCTCATCACGCCTTGTTACAGATTCTCTTAATTTATCTATTTTAGCTTTGATATCCCTTGCATCCGCATCGAGCTTAGTTTTTTTGCCAAACTTCTGTTCAAGCAAGAGATGGTTTTTTTTAAGTTGTTCTAAAACATCTTTTGCATCATCTATGCCTTGAATATTGCTAATAGCTGCTCCAACATCTGTACCTGAATCAGTCATAGTTTCCAAACTCTCACCTTGAAAGAAAAAATATTTTGCAAGACCTTTAGGAAGTATTCTTTCAATAGTTAAATTTCTTTCAGCTGCACTTACACTTTTTTCATCTTTACCATACCAAATTTTAAAACTATCTTTTTTACCATCTCTATCTAGAGTTCTTTTTAATTCATAAGACTGACCCTGATCTTCTATATGTAAAACAACATGACAATCAAATGATTCTTTTTTATTTTTAACATTGATCTTGTGGGTTGAATTAACAATACCAGCTTTATCTTTTTTCTTAATAGCAATCAATTCGCCATACATAACCCAATGAACAGCTCTTAAAATGTTGGTTTTGCCTACACCATTTTCTGCATGAATGAGGGTAATCTTTTTTTTATCACTGGTAGAAAAAACGATCTCTTGTTCTCCATAGAATCTTCTAAAATTCTTAAGCTTCAGGGATTTGAGTTTCATCTGTAATTTTATCGAGGTGAGATGTAATAATTTTTTTTGCAGATGACTTATAGTCACCCCTGACTAGATGCAGCGCATTCTCTCTTTTATCATCAAATAGCTCTGATAATAATTTATCTATAATGTCGTGTTCATTATTACTCATTGGTCACTTCACCGAATATGTTTATTTTATCAACGGATAATTTATCATAATTGTCAGCATTTTTTGCAAATTCTTCAAATCTAACACTTTCTTCACTAATTAAATTGATTAAGCTTTCAGAAAGCTCTCTATTTTTATGATCAGAGGGTAATACTATAAAATCATAAATGTAAGACATTTTTTTACCTTCAGACTTTCTTAGAACCCTTCCTAACCTTTGTATATATTGTCTTTTTGATCTTGTACTTGCCAAAATAATAGCTGTAGCTATAGCTGGAATATTTACTCCTTGATCAAGAACTTTAATGGCAATAAGTGCATTAATATCTCTATCTTTAAAATCCTCTATTCTGCTAGCCCTTTCAATTTGAGATACTTCTGCAGTAAATTCTCTTGTTCTCCATCCAACTGAATCTAAAATAGTTTTAGCACGTTGTTTATCTTTTTGCTCACTTTCATCTATTTCTTCAGTCTTTCCATCACCGCAAAAAACTAGAGTATTGGTTGGAGAGTTTAATTCTTTTGCTAATGTTTTTAGCTTTATAAACTTTTCTTCAGTCGAACCTATGAGTCGAGATCGTAAACCCGCCAATATATTAAGACCTTCATTAGTAATATTTTTTGGATCAGAGATGATTTGAGCAATTTGCGCTGATAACTTTCCATATTGCTCTTCCTCCTCTTCATTAAGATGCACAATAATTGGATGATACTCATAAGGACATAAGAATTTTTCTTCTAGGGCGTCGGCAAGTTCAAAAGTATCGCAGGTTTCTCCAAAGTAGCTTTTTAAATTATTATCTTTTTTTATTGAGTCTTCTCTATCTTTTTCTACAAAAGGTGTTGCAGACAATCCTAATCTTCTAGAGCAATTTGGTAGTTTATTAATATCTTTCTTGCCAGCATACTCATGGCATTCATCACCGATAAAAATAGTTTGTTCCTTTAGCAATCCATACTCTTTATCTAAATCGCTTAAGACTTGTTGGAATCTATCCATAAAAATGGAAGCATTTACTACAATAAGCACAACCAGTTGATTTGTAGATGATATGCTTAATTCGCTTAATCTGTTACTTACTTTAGTGAACCAACTAGAGGAATCACCAAAACATAGGATTGGTTTAATATTAAATAGTTCAAATTCATCAGACCATTGTTCTGCTAATATTGTATATGGCACGCCTACAATTGCTACAACATTAGTATTACCACTTAAAAAAGTTCTAGTAATTCCATATATTGCTGTAATAGTTTTTCCAGATCCGGTTGCATGCGCCATAATTCCTTTATTTCCAGCAGCTTGCCAATTTCTCAATGCTTCTGTCTGATAGTCTCTAATCACAAAATCTTTATCTCCAATCTTGCTTGGAATCATTGGAGTGAGGTTCTGTTCTTCAGCAGCAATAAAAATTAGTTCTTTCTTAGGAGGCTTATCAAAATCTCCAACATATGAACTTGTTACTCCAATTACTTTTTTTATTTCTTCATTGGGCAGTTCTATGAGTTTACATTTTGACGAATAGCGCCCTTGCCAAAGACTTTCAAAATCATCATTAATTTCCTGACCATAGTCGCCATAGGCATCTTCCCAGCTAAAGTATGCATTTATTCTCTCCCAATTAATGTCAGTGCCATAAAGAGTTTCATTACTTGAGCCCATAAATGCTATTTTTTCATTATCCCTACCATAAATAATTCCAGATTTATCATGAAATATCCCCTTTGCTTTAGCAGCAGCAAATCTTATCTCTAATCGATTAGCCCCAATAAAATATCTGAGTAAATCAAGGCGATGTTTTGATAATGAGCTATTTCTGGATAAGGCTAAAAGTGATTTTAAATGTTCAAGACAATCATCTTGATAAATTTGCATCTTAGAACCATCTTCCAATGCTTCATAATCATCTTTTGCTGGGATTTGACCAATAATAAGCCGCATTCTGCCATCATTATCAATAAGGCCATCAAGCCCTCTTGCAGCAATTGAAAGTATTGAAGAGCCAAATGTAAAAGTAGCTCTATCGTATTGAGTACATTCTGATAAAGCCTTGATGTAGAAGTCTTTAATTAAATCACTATTTTCAGTTTTATATGTCCTCTTTAGACCTAGTTCAGATAACTTCTTCATAAAAATTATATTAATATAATCTTTTATTGTTTCATACAATAAATTGAATTAATACTTCTAAATACGACATTAACTGTCGCACTACTAATCTAAATTAACTCCATGTTAAATAAAAGTTTAGGTTCAGCTTTGGATATAGATACTATTTTAAATAAAGAAATTAACAATTTTGCGTCCCAGGATTTTAGAGGTAAGCAGATTGTTTTAACAGG
>MDSV01074956.1_pt1 | contig 16238 bp, 15 predicted proteins | sample 810851 | NCBI WGS metagenome assembly MDSV01 (sample SAMN05326640, study PRJNA326480) | marine metagenome | isolation source: seawater | place: Atlantic Ocean: North East | collected 2012 | reverse complement strand
CTGATCTTTTGACTGAATGGGGCTCCACAAGCCTTCATTTCAACAACGACCATTCACCTGTAGCGAAAAGTCGTGACGACACAATAGCTGAAAATCTGCATGTTAAGGTGGTAAGACATTGGGGAAATTTAGTTCAACCTCCTGGAGCAGTTGTTTCAGGGACTGGTGCAGTTCATAAGGTATTTACTCCGTACTTCAAAAAATGGGTAACCGTTGAAACTCCAAATTCTCAAGTCTGCCCAACTCCACATTTCTACCCACAACCAAAAGGCTCAAATACCCTCCCTCAAGTTGTTGAACTTCCTACTTTCTCTTCAGGCAGTACAGGTGCTCATGAACGTCTCGTGACTTTCCTTAACGTAATTGACGGATACGAGGAGGCAAGAGATTTCCCAAGTATTCAAGGGACGTCCCTGCTGTCAAGTGATCTGCATTTTGGAACAATAGGACCACGAGAGATCCTTGCTTTGGTAGATCAAGAGACAGATTCTTCAAGAGCGTTCATTCGACAACTTGCCTGGCGTGATTGGTATGCGCACTTGATGAATGCATCACCAGAGATTATTAATTCGCCAGCGAACCCTGTGTATAACAAAATTGAGTGGAGAAACAATACTGAAGAATTTGATCTTTGGATTCAAGGGAAAACAGGGTACCCAATCGTTGATGCCGGAATGCGTGAATTGAAACAGACGGGCTTAATGCATAACCGTGTTCGCATGATTACTGGATCTTTCTTGGTTAAGCACCTTCTTATTGATTGGAGGTGGGGCGAACAGTATTTTCGACATACGCTTCTAGACGGCGATACTTCACAAAATGTTGGGAATTGGCAGTGGGTTGCTGGAACCGGTTTTGATGCTGCCCCCTATTTCAGAATTTTTAATCCTATTCGTCAGTCAGAGAAATTTGATAGGGAAGGTATCTATATCCGTAAGTGGGTTCCGGAACTTGCGTCGTTGTCTTCTAAACAAATTCACTCACCATGGGATGCAAATGAGAAAAATCCCGAGCTCACAGGTGTTCGCCTTGGAGAAGACTATCCATTCCCTATTGTTGAACATTCTTTCGCACGTGAGCGATGCTTAGAAACCTACAAAAGAGCGCGCTCAGAGGGCAACTAGTAGTCAATTCCTATGCATACTAGGCATTCCCCATCTTTATGGGAAACCTGTGCTTCTCTACTATCTTGATCATATTGGTATTGCGGATTAGATGATCTTGCAAGCCTGTCATCCGTCGCTTGACCATCGCTTGTTACGTTAAAAACAGAATCCTTCCACTCATCGTTCTCGTCCCAGTGGAACTCTAAATCAATAAGTGTCTCATCAATCGAAGTATCAACTAGCTTTAAAGCTGACTTCAATATTTCTTTGGTTAGATTCGTGTCCTTTGGTTTTCCTGTCGTGAATCCTTGAGGGAAATCAAGAAACGCTGCTCGGGGCATTCGCACAGCTTCAGTAATGTCTTTTGCAGTGGAAATGCCAACTGTGGCAATTCCTGCTTCCTCAAGTTGGTGAGAGATCAAACCCACGGTTTGATGACATACCGGTCAGACAGGAACTAGCAGAACAACATCTGTTTCTTCATCTATGCATCGTTGAACAAGTTGGGGTGCTAGGTCGTCAGTTACTGCTCGTTGTGAATAAATTCCCCCCATGCAGGCTAAGAAGTTATTTGCTAATGATCCGACAAAACCCTCTTCGTCAAGGGCTAGAAGCCCTTCAATGGGGAACACAACATTTATGTCCTCTCTAGCACCCGAAAGATCATACGCGAAGTGCGTTGCACGCAAATTTGACGTTTCCGTATCGGAGGCGATAGCTCTATATGAGGTGTCATCCTTATAATGAAATGCGACTTGGCCAGCTTTATATACGCCACCAGTGGCGATCATTCCGACTTTACATTCTGCCAGTGGCTTTTCCAGGTTGAGAAATGGAGGTTCTGTACTCCTATGGTGCCATTGATACCGCTCGTAGCCTAATGCATCATACGTTGCAGTTATGCGCTCAATGTACCTGATTTCTGCTTGTCGCTGATCTGACATAAACAAATATTACCCTCTAGCAAAGAGGAATTTTGATTATAAGTGACCCATTTTAGGCTTTATGTGACCTAACCTTAAACGAATGGCTAGAGTTTTCAGTGGAATTCAACCTTCAGGGGAATTACATCTTGGGAATCTCCTCGGAGCACTTGTGAATTGGGTCGACCATCAGGGATCACATGATGCGGTCTATTGCATAGTTGATTTACACGCATTAACTCTTCCCAAAAATCCCGAAGAGCTCCGTAAAAACTCTTTAGAGCTAGCACAATTACTGATAGCCGTTGGTATCAACCCTGACGAAAGCATTCTGTTCATGCAAAGCCATGTGCCTGAGCATTCCCAACTTGCTTGGCTCATGGAGTGCACGGTGAGTTTTGGCGAACTCAATAGGATGACCGCTTTTAAAGATAAGTCTGGCCGAAATGAGTTTATCTCTGGCGGGTTGTTTACCTATCCTGCGCTTCAGGCTGCTGATATTTTGCTATACGATACCGATTTGGTTCCTGTTGGCGATGATCAGAGGCAACATATCGAAATAACTAGAGATATTGCTGAGCGCTTCAATGGTCGTTTCGGAGATACATTTGTTGTGCCTAAACATGTTATTCCTCCAGCCGGTGCTCGAATTATGGATCTTCAGCACCCTGAGAGAAAAATGTCCAAATCTGAGTTATCTCCCGGAGGAACAATAAGCGTCCTTGAAGCTCAGGAATCTATCACCAAGAAAATTAAACGTGCTGTCACAGATAGCGACGGTGAAGTGCGATTTGACGTTGAAGAAAAGCCTGGGGTTTCTAATCTTTTATCTATTCTGGCTGCTGCAACGTCATCGACACCCGAAAAGGTTGCTTCATCATACAGTCGCTATGGGGATCTAAAGAGCGACACTGCCGACGCTGTGATTGAGTTACTTCGCCCCATTCAAGAAAAATTCAGAGAACTTGAATCAGATCCATCAGAAACAAGTCGGTTACTGACGTTGGGTTCTTCTAAAGCTCGAGAAATATCTTCTGCTACACTCGATCGAGCTATGAGAAATATAGGTTTGCTTGAGGCCTAGCACCGTTGTTTTAGGTTTGTACTGCGTACAGAGCAATGGCCAAGCTGGTAGCGACGTTCAGTGAGTCAACATTATTGTGCATGGGGATCTTGGCGGTACAGTCTGCTGTCGTAAGTGAATTTGTTGATAGCCCGAAGCCTTCAGAGCCGATAATGAGTGCGGTGGGGCGGCTGTTCTCCTTAAGGATTGAACCTAAATTCTGTGATTTGGGATCTGGGGTTAGCGCTATGGTGAGGAAACCTTTTTCGCTTAAGGCATTAATCGCTGAGGGTATTGAAGGAACTTGGGTATGCGGGAGGGAAAAGACTTGCCCCATCGAGACTCTTACAGCTCTTCGGTAGAGGGGATCGCATGACTGGGGATCAAAGAGCACTGCGTCAACTCCGAATGCTGCTGCATTTCGCATCACCATCCCCATGTTTGTTGGATTCTGAACACTTTCAGTTAAAACTACTAAGTTAGCTTTGCGGGTTAGTTCTTCAAATTTTTTTTGTGGTGGGCGAAGGAAGGTCCCTATCGGATCCTTCAGGTTAGGTCGTCCAGTTATCGCCTCCAAAACACTTGGGGAACAGCGAAAGAGGTTGCACCCTTTCGGAATAGTCGTAAACTGCGATTCATCAAACTTTTCGCTAACTATTAAAGTCAATAATTCGTGCCCCACAGCTAATGCCCTGTTGATAACGATTATCCCTTCACCGATAAAATAGGGAGCCATATCGCCTCCGTCTTTCTCGCGAAGTTGCCGCAATTTATGGTTACTCAAACCAATGAAGTCAGCTACCCGTTCATCTTCAGGTTTCGTTATGGAGTATTCCTTCATGCTCTGTCTGCTTTAGACAAGATGATGAAAAGCGAAGGCTCTAAGGCTGATTCCTCTAGTCGCTTATGGTGGTCGCAAGCCCAAGTGACTGCTATCAGGTTACTCCGTGCTTCAGACAACATGCATGCACCTATTTCTGGATGCTGAACATAGGTAGCAATTCTATGCGTTATGGAATTTGGGTTGTTCCTAGTCCATGCATCGATTCGATGTAAACCGACGATTGTTGCAACACATGTGGCAACTACTCGTCCGAATACCCCAAATCCTGATTGAACTTTTCCTACATCATGCAAACCGCACGCGATGACAATATCAGGTTCAGGATCTTCGAGTAAAGCATGTAATTTCTTCACGTTACGGAAACTGTGCCTCTTGTCAAATGCTTTTTGTGCTTCAAATAGCTTTAGTTCATCTGGGTTGAGAAGGGTTAGAAATGTATTTGTTTCTTTATTTTCCTTAGATGGTAAGAGAGAAAAAGCGAATCGCTCAATTAAGTGCTTTAAAGAACCGAAGTGATTTCCATTCATAGCAAAGCTCGTGGATGTGCCGACATGTACGTCTTGAGTAACTTATCACGGGAAACTTTTGTGTAAATCTGCGTGGTGGTTATGCTGGCGTGGCCAAGGAGTTCTTGGACTGTCCTGATGTCTGCTCCATGTTCTAGCATGTGAGTGGCGCAACAATGACGCAGAGTATGTGGTGATAGGTTAGAGCCCAATCCGACTCTGGCTCCGTATTTTTTTACGACTCCCCAACCACCCTGTCTTGTAAGGCGCCCCCCGCGACGATTGAGAAATAGAGCTTCGCTATCATCTCGTGATTTCCACATTTCAGGTTCAAAGTGTCCTCTCCCAGCAGGTTCTAACCACTCGGTCAATGCTTTCATTGCAAATCTTCCTACAGGAACAATTCGTTCTTTATTCCCTTTACCGAGAACTTTCAGTAGATTTTCTGTTTGGTCAATGTCACTAAGTGAAAGATTAACTAGCTCTGTAATCCTTGCACCGGTTCCGTAGAGAATTTCTAGAATAGCTCGGTCTCTTCTTGCAACAGGATCGTCTCCTTCTATTGCTGCCAAGAGTTCATTTACCTCCTCTTCGCTGATTGCCTTTGGTAAACCCTTTGGGACGCGTGGAAGTTCAATACTCTTTGTCGGGTTGTCTATCCGCAGACCTTCTATGTCCATGAACATGTATAACGATCGGACTGACACCATTGTTCGGGTTATTGTTGATTCGGAATAACCCATTTCTTGTAGGTGACGAAGGAAGCGTATGACGTCACTTTCTCCTAAAGTTTGCATAGTTAAACCGTTTTGTATCACCCAATCTAGAAACTTCTTTAGATCCCGCTTGTAGGATACGATTGTCGAGTCTGCCCTGCCTTTCTCGACTCGCAACCATAGCAAGAAGTCAAATATCGCTGAATCTTCGGTACCTGTATTATCTTTCATTGAGATATTGCAGAGCTAATGACAAGCCGATAAGAGTTTTTGCATCAATAATTTGCCCTGACGTCACTAACGTTGAGATGTCTGAAATTGATATCCGCTCAATTGTCATATATTCCTCTTCAATCCCTTGCCTGTCATCAGTGACATATTCGCAATCTAATCCCACGTAGCAGTAAGAGTATTCATCACAAAAGCCTGGGCTGTTATAGAATTGGGCTAGTTCGACCAAGTTATTGGTTGATAGTCCTACTTCTTCCTGTAATTCTCGGTGGGCGGTAACATCTGGGGACTCACCATCGACATCTCTTTTCCCAGCTGGGATTTCAAGAAGGTGAGCGCCTATTGCGGGCCTAAATTGTCTGATCATAACAACTTCCGATTCAACAATTGGCACAACACATACTGCTCCTGGGTGGCGTGTGATTTCTCGTGTCATTTGTTCGCCATTTGGGGCTATGAAGTCAGATTCATAGACCGCAGTAATTTTTCCTTCAAATTTAAGTCGGTTATCGAGTGATTTAAATTCGGGCATCGCTTATTCTAATGAATAGATTGTGCTTCATCTATGTCGAGTAATTGCGGGTTTCTTCCTGCTGCTCTTACAGCTGCAGCAGAGATAAAAGCTTCAAATAATGGTGCAGGGCGATCAGGTCTGCTTTTGAACTCAGGGTGCGCTTGCGTCCCCACCCAGTATGGATGCGTTGGAAGTTCAATAAACTCAACAAGTCGTCCATCGGGGCTCTCTCCAGAGCACACGAAATCACTGTCATCAAATTTCTGTCTAAATTTAGGATTGAATTCGTATCGATGACGGTGACGTTCAGAGACAACTGTTTTGCCATATGCGTTTGCTACTTGTGAGCCTTCAACGAGCTCAGCTATGTAAGCCCCTAACCGCATTGTTCCACCCATATCGGTCACTTCTCGTTGAGACTCCATGAGGTCAATAACTGGATTGAGGGTCGTTGGATTGAATTCAGTGGAATGTGCATCAGTCAGACCTAGAACATTACGAGCGTATTCAATTGTCATGACTTGCATCCCGAGACATAACCCAAGGCATGGAATCTCATTCATTCGAGCGTAACCTACCGCAGCAATTTTTCCTTCAATCCCTCTTTCGCCAAAGCCTCCAGGCACGACTATTCCATCAAGATCTTTGAGTCGACCCGCAGCTAATAGGCCCTCTACATCTTCAGCTTGAATCCAATCAATTTCGACGTTCGTTCCTGCATGAATGCCTGCATGGTTTAGTGACTCTACGACAGAAAGATAGGCATCAATGAGCGTCACATACTTACCTATTAAACCAACCCTTACTGACCCAGTAGCCGACCGGACTTTTGTGACTAAGTTTCGCCATTTCTCTAAATCAGGCTCGGGAGAATTGATCTGGAGAATGTCGCATAGAAAGTCATCTAATCCTTCTTCATGAATAACTAGAGGAATTTCGTACAACGAATCAGCATCTGCAGCGTTGACGACCCCCTTAAACGGAACATCGCACAAACTGGAGATTTTCCTTTTCAAATCATCGTTTATGGGCTCTTCGCTCCTGCAAACAATCGCATCGGGTTGAATACCACGACTACGCAATTCGGTAACTGAGTGTTGGGTGGGTTTAGTCTTCTGCTCTCCTGATGGACCTATGAAAGGCACTAAGGTCACATGCACATAGCAGACATTCTCGCGACCAATATCTAAACGAAACTGTCGTATCGCTTCAAGAAACGGAAGAATTTCAATGTCGCCTACAGTTCCTCCGATTTCGGTTATAACAACGTCAACATCTTCTTGAGATAAAGAAGCGATGCGCTGCTTAATCTCATCAGTGATATGGGGAATGACTTGCACTGTTTTGCCTAGGTAGTCCCCACGTCGTTCAGCAGCAATAACGGATGAATAGATGGAGCCTGTCGTAGCATTTGAGCCTCGAGATAGGTTCTCGTCTATAAACCTTTCATAGTGGCCTAGGTCAAGGTCGGTCTCTCCACCATCATCAGTGACAAAGACTTCCCCATGTTCATAGGGATTCATTGTCCCGGGGTCGACATTTAAATAGGGGTCAAGTTTTTGCATTGTAACTCGCAATCCCCTTGATTTGAGTAACCTACCGAGCGCTGAGGCAGTGATTCCCTTGCCGAGAGAACTTGCTACGCCACCTGTCACAAAGATATGTTTGCTCACGGGACTCCATCTTAACGGCGTCTTTTCATCTCGCGTTGGATAATGACATTAAGTATTCAATCCATGCGCATTTTCAAGAAGTTCAGTGGCGTGATTCTGAGCATTCTCACTGTCAGGGGAACCGGATAGCATCCGAGATATCTCTATAACTCGTTGGTCTTTATCAAGTGTTTGAACCGCTATGTTTGGAAGTTCACCACTTTCGCTCTTTGTTACTTTTATTTGGGTATCAGCAAACGATGCCACTTGTGCGAGATGCGTTACCACCAAGACTTGCCTGTCTGCCGAAAGTTCTTTCAAGCATTTCCCAACTTCCAATGCCGTTTGCCCACCTATTCCTGCGTCAACTTCATCAAAGATCAGGGTCTCAGGCTCGGTTGATAAGACAAGTCTTGCAGCTAGAGTTGTTCTTGCTAATTCTCCGCCTGAAGCTACTCTACTCAACGGTCTTAATTCTTGTCCACGATTTAAAGATACGTGTATCTCTACTTTCTCCCCGGCTGGTCCATCAATGCGAAAATCAACTTTTCCCTCTGGTATTGATAACTCACGAAGGTACCCTTCTATTTCACTTGATATCCCTGGAGCTGCTTTCTTCCGGAGACCTTCTATTACTTTTTCTTCCGCAACTACGTCTTTCTCTATTGTTTGAAGCTTTTCTTCTATTTCTTGTGATACCTGACCTGCATTCTCGAGATTGAGTATCTGTTTCGTAAGTTCTTGTTGTTTCTCTAAAACAGTTTGGAGTGTCTTCCCGTGTTTCCGTCGAATATCTTGCAGTAGTGCTATTCGCTGTTGAACTTCTTCGAGTCGTTGAGGGTCAACATCAATTGACTCAGCGAAGTTTCTAGCGGTAGTTGAGATTTCAGCTATTGCTTGAATTAATTCAGTTAACGCGTGCTCAAAACTTTCGAGAGGTTGATTTCCTTTTACTTCCTGAAATAGCTTCCCTATCTCTTCAATTAGAGGATTATCTACCTTTAATGTTTCGGAAATTTTCATGACGAGATATTGATTATCCGTAGCGTTTGCCAGAAGACTTTCAGACTCTTTTAGTCTTTCTTCTTCATCTGGACTCTCAATTTGAGCTTGGGATATTTCGCTCTGTTGAAATCGAAGGAAGTCTAATTCCTGCTGAAAATTTTCATGCCCTAATGTTTCTCGCAACGAATTTACAAGGTCCCCTCTCGTCTTTCTAAGCGCCTTAAGGTTTGTTAGATCTATCTTGGCGTACCTATCAAGTGCTTTAAGTTGCTCAGCGGTCTTTTCTAGTGAAGTGTGTCCATGCTGGCCGTGTATCTCAATCAAGTTCTCTGTGATTTCCTGAAGAGAAGAAACAGTCGAAATTGAGCCATTGATATATGCTCTAGAGCGACCGTCTCGAGGCACAGCACGCGAGATCACAATCTCATCATCACCAATAACATAGCGAGCATCCACACGGGCTTCATCACCGAAAGGACCAATCACCCCTGAGTCTGCTCTCTGCCCAGTGAGTAATTGCAACGCCGTGACGATGAGTGTCTTACCTGCCCCTGTTTCTCCAGTTAACGCTGTCATCCCTGGCGAGAAGACTAGCAATGCGTCTTCTATAACCCCAAGATTACTCACATGCATCTCAAGTAACCTCGCATCTTTAGAAGGAGTTGATTCAGTCACTTCAGCCATTTGTACTTCTAAGCCTCTCCTTATCGGTCTGACAGACCAAATTTCCCCTTAAGCGCTTGATGAAAGTTGCTTCCGCCAAACGACACTAGCAGAGCAGGCTTTTCTGCTGATGAACAGATAATTGAATCGCCAAGTTCAAGATTTCCCGAAACGTTTCCATCAACGGCAAATGAGGCCTCACAATCTGGCAGTACAGATATTTTCAATTCATCATCTGGCGAGAGAACAAGTGCTCTGTCAAAAAGCGAGTGCGGAGCCACTGGCGTAAGAAGAATAGCTTGATGCATAGGGTCAATTATCGGCCCACGTGCAGACATCGAATACGCTGTTGAACCGGTTGGCGTGGCGATAATCAATGCATCAGTTGCATAAGAAGTGAAGAAATCTCCATTGATCTCAAGCGCCAATCGAACAGTCCTTCCTGGGTCAATCTTTTCAACGACTACTTCATTCAACGCGTAGAAGGAATTCTCTTCAATGGATGACTTTATTTTAAGCCTCATTCGCTTTTCAAGGTAGAAATCCCCCTCTAAAAACTGACTTATTCGCTGACGCGAAAGGCTTGGCTCCACTCCAGATAGATACCCTATACGACCAAAATTGATCCCAAGAACAGGAATCTGATGATCGCTGACCGCTGTTACGGTTCTCAAAACTGAGCCATCACCACCTAGAGCAATGGCTAATTGAAAATCAGCTGTGATATCGCTCTCTTTAATCGCAAGTTCTGGTCGACCAATGGCAACTGCTGATTCAGGTGCCAGATGACAATTATTCCCCATCTCTTCAAGCCACCCCATTAGCTCAGTCGCATGTTCTATAGCCTCAGGTCGCCTTGTATTGATGTACACAATAAAGCGATTCATATGTTTTATCGTAGGCTTAATCGCTTACTTAAACACCAATGAAATGCCATATTTACACTAATTCGGACAATTGGATATCGCGCTCTGGGAATTGCTTCGAAATTGACAGAAGGAACTCTTTATTGCCAGCCTTACCTGGCACGGGAGACACAACAATACCTTGAGCGTTACCTCCATGTCCCGATGCCGACACCAAAACTTTGTTTATTGTCCGAATCCAAATATCTCGGTCGACTATCACACCTTTAGATTTACTAGCTTCCAATTTTGTTGCTTCGAATTGCGGCTTAATAAGCATCACTATTGAAGCTTCAGAATTTGCTAAACTCAAAATATTTTTCATCACTGTTTTCAAGGAGATGAAACTTAAGTCAACTACAACGATGTCAAATGTTTGTGCAAGAGACTCCCCAGAGATATTTTTAATATTTGTTCGCTCAAGGGCAGTAACCCGATTATCAGAAGTGATCTTCTCATGAAGAAGCCCATACCCGACATCGACACAGGTTACTCTTCCCGCACCTCGTTGCAATAGGCAATCCGTGAAACCACCAGTTGAAGAGCCGATATCAATACAGTTCGTTCCTTCCACAACAAGATCAAAAGACTGTATTGCATGAAATAGTTTCTCTCCCCCACGACTCACAAACTGCTTGGGTAACGGGTCAATAATAATACTGTCTGATCTTTTAACCAGTTGATTAGCGTTTAGAGCAAAACTTCCATTTACTTTAACCCGATGCTCAGATACAAGAGCGGCAACCTCTTCCGGCTCAGTAACTAGTTGTCTACGAAGGAGTTCGTCGTTTAGGTTTGTTCGTGCGATAGGTAAAGAATAGCTTAATCGACTATCCAAGTAGGTTGAGACCGAAGAAGTTCATGCAAATCACCCTCTCCGTTCTGTTCTTTTGCAACCTTAATCTGCTGATTAACATTCTTAGAGTATTCAGGTCGCTTAACTTCGCGAAATACCCCCATAGGGGTGGGCTCATAAGGCCCACTGGATAACCGTGAGAGGGCGAATGCGATGCTTGGATTTTCTGAACCTTCATCATGGACGATGAGAGCGTTTTCGCCAACGTCAGCGACCTTAACAACTTGAGCATTACCTGAATGGTCGGAGATAACACCAAACTCTTTGTCAGAACCGAAACGAATTGGTTCCCCATGATTAAGCTGAATCAGCATTGAATCTCTTTTGTCTTTTTTGGTAATCGCACCAAATGCCCCGTCATTAAATACGTTACAATTTTGATATATCTCCACCAATGAAGATCCTCTGTGGGCATGAGCACGCTTAAAGGTCTCTTGCATGTGCTTGCGATCCATGTCGTGCGTCCTAGCCACAAATGTCGCCTCTGCACCTAGAGCTATACTTACGGCATTGAACGGTTGATCTATCGAACCCATTGGAGTTGATTTTGTGATTTTGCCAACTTCGCTCGTCGGAGAATACTGGCCTTTTGTTAGACCATATATTTGATTATTGAAGAGAAGAATTGTGAAATCGATATTCCTTCTCATTGCATGTATGAGATGGTTACCTCCGATAGACAACATGTCTCCATCCCCACCGATAACCCATACATCAAGTTCTGGCCGAGAAATAGCAAGGCCTGTAGCAACTGCTGGTGCTCTTCCATGTATTGAATGCATTCCATACGTATTCATGTAGTAAGGGAACCTTGCGGCGCAACCTATTCCCGAGATAAATACCGTGTCTTCAGGGCGTCCGTCTAACTCAGGCAACATAAGCTGCATAGCAGTTAGTACAGAGTAGTCACCACAACCGGGACACCAACGTGGCTCTTGATCACTTGTCCAGTCGGCCTTTGTAGTCGATGGGGCTGAAGCAGAAGCGGTATCAGTCATATTGTCTCTTATTTCTTTCCGAGAGCTACAAGAATTGTTTCGTGCAACTCAGATGTTGTAAAGGGTTGTCCTTGAACTTTGTTTAGAGATTGAACATCCACAAGGAATTCGGCGCGTAAGAGTTTAGATAATTGACCCATGTTCATTTCGGGACAAATTACTGTTTTATAGCTTGACAGAACTTCCCCAAGGTCCTTTGGGAATGGATTGATATGAATAAGGTGAGCGTGTGCTACTTTATGACCTTCACTTCGGGCTTGCTTCACAGCGCTTGCTATTGAGCCCCATGTGGATCCCCAACCAATCATCAAAACATCAGCGTCGAGGTCCCCCTCTACCCAAGTTAGAGGCATATCGTTGGCTATATTATCAACCTTAGTCTGTCGAATATCAGTCATTTTTTGGTGGTTGGATGGGTCATATGAGATATTTCCAGTCCCGTCTTCTTTTTCTATACCACCGATCCTGTGCATGAGCTCGGGTGTTCCTGGGATAGCCCACGCTCGAGCCAAAGTCTCTGGATCACGTTTGTAGGGCCAGAAGTGGGAGTTGCCATCTTCATCTACATGGTTTGGTTCTGTAGTAAAGGTTGTTGAGATATCCGGCAATGAATCTACATCTGGCAATTTCCATGGTTCTGAACCATTTGCTAAATAACCATCGGAGAGAAGCATGACCGGAGTACGGTACTTTAATGCGATGCGACAAGCTTCGATAGCGACATGAAAGCAATGTCCAGGGCTGTAAGGGGCAATCACTGGTATTGGTGATTCGCCGTGACGTCCGTACATGGCCATCAGGAGGTCTGACGCTTCCGTTTTCGTAGGCAATCCAGTGGAGGGGCCTCCACGTTGGATATCTATAATTACTAGCGGTAATTCCAAATTGAAAGCTAAACCGATGGCTTCACCTTTTAAGGCGACACCTGGTCCACTAGTAGTAGTTAAAGCAAGGTCACCTGCGAATGAAGCTCCAATTGAGGAAGCAACGGCCGCTATTTCGTCTTCGGCTTGGAATGTCTGAATCCCGAAGTTTTTATGCTTGGCTAATTCGTGGAGGATATCCGATGCTGGAGTGATTGGATATGAACCAAGAAAAACTGGACGGTCGGATAACTTACTGGCAGCGACAAGGCCCCAAGATAAGGCTGTGTTGCCGTTTATATTAGTGTATTCACCTGGTTCTAATGCAGCTGGTTTTACTTCGTATGCATAGTCAAATGCCTCTGTCGTTTCCCCATAGGCATGACCTGCCTTGAAGGCTGCGTTATTAGCGGCGACAACTTGGGGAGACTTACCGAATTTCTTTTCAATCCAGTCAAGAGTTGGCTCAAGTGGCCGTTGATAAAGCCATGATACTAGTCCAAGGGCAAAGAAATTCTTTGATCTCTCTGCATCACGTGGCTTAATACCCTCAATTTCTTTACAAACTTCTTTGGTTAGTGAAGTCATAGGAACTTGGAATAATGTGTATTCCGATAGTTCACCAGTTTCGAGTGGATTCTCTTCATATCCGGCTTTTTTGAGGTTTCTTTCCTCAAAAGTGTCAAGGTTTACAATTATTGTTCCCGCATCCTCGAGTTTTGAGAGCTCTTTCTTCAGGGCAGCAGGATTCATAGCTATGAGAACGTTGGGAGCGTCACCCGGAGTTGTAATGTCATGGTCAGATACCTGCACTTGAAACGCCGAAACTCCTGCGAGCGTTCCTTGAGGTGCTCTGATCTCTGCAGGGAACTCGGGAAGAGTAGCAAGATCATTTCCGAAAAGCGCGCTAGCACTTGTGAAGCGCTCTCCAGTGAGTTGCATGCCGTCTCCAGAGTCACCGGCAAAGCGCACGATGATTCTGTTAACTTCTCTGATTTCAGGCTGTGATATGGTACCGGCCACGGAATCCCCCTTGATCCCTACTTAATCCAACATGTTGACGATAGTCTCATATTAACCTAATGGCACTGACCCTTCTAAAGATATGCGTGTGACTTATTTCTCATCAGTCCACTTGCTATGCAGACTTGTTCTCTATGGTCTAGTCTAAGCACATTATGACCAAAGAATGGACCTGTAAATGAATTCCGAACAATTAGAAAAGATTAGAGAGGGATCTGGTTTTATTGCGGCCCTTGATCAGAGCGGTGGCAGCACTCCGAAAGCTCTTAAAGCATATGGAATTGATGAGTCCCTATATAACGGCGATGATGAAATGTTTGACCGCATTCACGAAATGCGGACCAGGATAATTACTAGTCAAAGTTTCTCTGGATCGAGGATCCTCGGAGCTATCTTATTTGAGAATACAATGGAGCGCTCTATTAATGGAATGAGTTCATCTGATTATCTCTGGAGTATCAAGGGGGTTGTTCCATTCTTAAAGGTAGATAAAGGCCTCGCAGATGAACAACAGGGTGTCCAAGTCATGAAACCGATAGATGGCTTGCCTGATCTTCTTGATAAAGCCTTAGAAAATCACATTTTTGGTACGAAAATGCGCTCGGTTATTAAATCAGCCGACGAAGGCGGAATAAACGCTGTGGTGGATCAACAGTTCGAAATCGGAAATCAGATTCTCCAGGCGGGGCTAATGCCAATAATAGAGCCAGAAGTAGATATTCACAGCCCTGAAAAATCGGCCTGTGAAGGACTCATGCGTGATGCCATTATGCGAAATCTGGAACTCCTTTCAGCAGGAGATGCAGTGATGCTAAAACTGACTTTACCTGAGGAAGATAACTTTTATAGTGGCCTTGTCGAGAGCGAGAAGATACTGCGTGTTGTTGCACTGTCTGGAGGGTATTCACGTGAAGAAGCAAACGCTCGTATGTCGCGTAATTCCGGTGTCGTTGCTAGCTTTTCTAGGGCCCTAACTGAAGGTTTAAGTGCAAAACAATCACAGAGTGATTTTGATAGTTTATTGGATAGTTCAATTCAAAGTATTTTTGACGCTTCTAATACGTAGTAACTAAGTCAACTCTTCATACCTACCTGAAGCGTCCAGGTAGTTTTGGGAACTTGCGTTTATCCAACCAAACAGTTCACGTGCTTTGACTGACATGCCAGCCCGGTCGTATAGATCTGCTAGAGCGTATGCTTTTCGCAAATGATGTTCTTGAGGCCGCTGGGGAGCGCGCCATCCCTTCTCTAAAATATTTATGGCTTTGGGATAGTTTCCTTGATCGGCATAGCTATTGGCGTAAACAATTTTTCCTTCTGCAACTGTCGCAGCGTCAGGTGAAACATCGGCTAACTCGCCCCAGAGATATTTAACGTCCTCCCAACGATTCTCACTTCGATAACAATCCATTAAGATAGGGTGACGTTCTGTTGATTGGGCTAGGGAACGGAATTGCTCTAAAGAGAAAGCGGCATTTGCGTAGTCATTGAGGCGATAACATATCAAGCCATATAACTCTTGTACTTCTGAAATTTTCCCAGCTTTCTTTACTAAAGGTGCAAGCTTTCTCTTTGCTTCTGGAAATTGATCTTGCTGAAAAAAAGTATCTGCTTCTCTCAATCTTTTGTAAGCTTTCTGACCTTCTGCTGAACCGAGAACCTTTTGGAATTTTGCACTTACGTCTTGGCTACTGTTGCGTTTGTTTGAAAGTGGCTTGCGTTTATATTGTTTGATTTTAGTGGGTCGCTTCGAGTCTTCACTTTTACGAACAGTCTTAGAATTAGCTCGCTCCAGTGCCGCTTTAGCTTCTGCTTGCAGTTCCCGTTTTCGGGCGTCTCGTTGTTCTCTTTTTTCTGCCCGCTCTTCACGTAAACGTAATACATCGGCATCTTCGATGACTTCTTCGATACGGTCAGATTGATTAGCTTGCTCTTCGACTGCTTTTATATCATCGTGGTGAACTCTGAGGACTCCTTTTCTAGCTAGTCCCCCCCAATTCTGATTCCCTGGTATTGGGTCAATCGAATCGCTCTTTGACGAAGCACTTTTACCCTTTGAGTATTTCCGGGGGGCTCCGCCGCTTTTCCTGCCATGACTCTTTGCACTTCTAGACGACTTTTCTCTACTTGAGGATGTTTTTTGTTTATCTTTTCCTGATGAACTCATAGCTGACCAAGCCTACTAGGCATAAGGCTAAATGGTATAAAGTAGTAAAAATAAAGCAGCGGGCCTTGCGACCCGCTGCTTATCGAAAATCCGGCGGCGACCTACTCTCCCGGGGACACTCGTCCCAAGTACCATCGGCGCTGGTGGGCTTAACTTCCGTGTTCGGAATGGGTACGGGTGTGGCCCCACCGCTATCACCACCG
>MDSV01075368.1_pt1 | contig 16239 bp, 10 predicted proteins | sample 810851 | NCBI WGS metagenome assembly MDSV01 (sample SAMN05326640, study PRJNA326480) | marine metagenome | isolation source: seawater | place: Atlantic Ocean: North East | collected 2012 | reverse complement strand
TTCTTGTTAATTCCAAGTATGGCTTTACCTGTTTTTCTTAATGGTCCTCGATATCTATACCTCTACGCTACTCAATGGTCTATCGAATTAGCAATAATTTCCCTGCTAATTGGATATTTACATGAGAGATATCCGACATGGAATCTTGAGAAGGTTGCGAGTGCTTCACTCGGAGCGGCAATATATCTTGCACTGGGAACAATGGTTGCTTTTTGGGTTGCATTTGCTAGAGTATATTTTCCTCTAATTAGTATATACTGGATTGTCGCACTTACATGGAGTCATATCATACCTCAAGCTATATTGTTGATTTATTTACGATATTCTGATATTCAAATAAGAGTTTGGCATGGTTTCCTCGGAGCTCTTATTGCAATAGTGTACTTGTTTATTGATTGGTATCGAGTTGTAATTGATGGTTCTCCTACAACGTATGAATTCTTGATTTGGGAAGGGAATGATTCAATGATAAAATCCTCAATTTTTGTTTTCGGTTCTATACTTCTCTACCTACTTGTCAGGCGAATAAATTTACGATTTCCAGTTAGGTAAGTTTTCGTTATCTTGTAATCTTAAGATGCTAGTTCCTGGAATACATTTGACTTGTTTTCTTCTTGCAAACTCTCCTGGTTCAGCGTTTATGATTGCGATTATATCCCCTCTATTAACTCCTGAAGATGCATCTGGAACATTCATTTTGAACCCAACTACATTGATTACTCCAGTCTTATCTATCATCGTGATTGACCATCTATCTGAATACGTTCCATCAATCATGGGTCCTTTTTGGGATTCTACTGACCAAACTCTTCCAACAACATTGACTCTTGGATGAATTTCAATGATTTCTATATCCGTTGGTTCTGGCCCTTCAGAACGCTCAATACTTGAATATTGATCAATTGAAATTTCTGTTTTTCCTCGCCATAGACTAGGGAGACCTCCACGCACTCTGACTTTTACACCCTTGCGTAGAGATCTAGTGACATTCTTTGGAGCAGTATTCCATGCATTTTTCACAGTAACATTGTCAAGTCCTTGTCTAAGTTCAAATTGAAAAATAACGCCTCCGTCTTGTAATTTTGGCTCTCTAGGGACTGTGAAAATCTCCCCCTCCAAATCTACTCGAGTTACAACATCGATTACAGGAGTCAAGAATAAATCACGTCCCTTCACCCTAGCAGTTTTGTTATTTGGTAGAGATGCATCATACCCACCTTGAGGGCATAATGCGACATATGGGCATGTTTTACATCGTTCAATAGGGTCTTCAGCAGTCCCTATCTGCACTCCACCTTCTTCAAAATAATAAACTGGAGTTGGATTAAGCGGAGCATCTTCTTCTGATTTGACATTACCGAGAATTTGGTATATTTCTTCCAACTGTTTACTGATGAGAATTAATTCTTTTTCATCAGGTGCATCTACAATTTTCCTTTTTCCTGGACCTAAATACCAGATTTCGAGGCCATCTACAATATCTTCTCTATCATGCGTTTCCCACCATAGCCATGAGTATAGTCGTAATTGTTCAGAATAAAGTCTAGATCTGTCATTATTACCCTTTGATGCTTTCAGATCAATAATTCGAATTTTCCCATTCCATCGATAAACTAAATCATATTCTCCTTGAAACCACTGTTCTGGATGTATTGTTTGCATAGAAAAAGAGGGGGCATCCGGATCAACAAACCATGGTCTTGCTATTGCCCAAGCTTCACTCCATGTCATTGATTCTGTACTAATTTCTGGAGGTATATGTACTCCAGAATTAGAAAACCCGTCAGGAGCAGGAAAAGTATCTCTTTGACCCCCCTTTCTCCATTTTTGTAATTCTTCTTTCTCGAGATTTGAATGACAATTTTTCACTTCTTCGAGATGAAGATCTATACCTCGGTGAGCCATTTCAATAATCTCTTCACGATCTAAATCATTTTCATCTCCTATTCTGTGTGGGTTCAATAGCCATTCCATCAGTGCATCATTTGTACACCTTTCCACATGAGCATCAATCCTAGAATGCGCCCATTTTGATAGACTATCTAGGTCGATGGGTCGCTCATTTTCTGGGATTTTTTCTAATGAAGGCCCTATCCAACCATCTCCTCCTTCCATCAAGTTTCCTTGCTCGTCTAAGGGTGAAACGAGAATTCTATCTGGTGATTGAGCATGTATCAATGCAGGACTTTCTCTCAAAACTCTAGATACACAAGATTCTACTGCATTTCCTCTTACGATTACAGATGGCAATGGTTCTCTAATCTTCAGGTGATATTGCATCCAGTATTGTCTAGGGCAGCTTTTCCAAGCACCAATTTTTGATGCAGATAGTCGATCCCATCCTTGGACTAAGATGTCTTCCGGTGCTACCCTAGTCACCGGCATACAATTGATTTAGTACGGAGGGTATTGAACTCAACGTTCAGATTTGATTAATTCTATACTAGTTTGTTTGTTGATTTGAATTTGAGGATTACCTTCTCTCCACCCCAATTCTCCATGATGGACAATTAATTGGTCATCGATTTTAAGAGATTCAAATGTTCTTGAACGATTTGATCCGAATGCTGCGATTTCGATTACTCCCGTTCCATCCCAAAGGTGAATTGTTCTAATTGTCCATGGCCGACCATTACTAGATATTCCCTGATTATTACTCATTGATACAACCTGTCCTGAAACACTTGCCTTTGTGGGTATTAATCCTAAACGAGTCCAATTTTCTTTTTTGTTATAATCTATCATCTCAGACCTACTATCTAAGAAAATATGAGGAGTTCCTCTGTAAATTCCTGGGTTAGTATTGATGATACCAATCTCTCCAGTCCATTTTTTTGGATCTACTACACCTTCTTCTGTTTCTTCAATTGTAATTATTGTATTACCTGCTCTTAGACTTGAAACTCTTACTAATTCTCCATATGAATTCTCTATTTCTTGCCAATAATTATCTATAGAACCTCTTACTGATAGTCTAGATGGGATATCTTTTATTGGTAATACATTATTTGGAATTGTAAATTCGATTCTCGGAAGAAATTGTCGAATAGCTCTATCTTCTGGATCAGTAGAATATCCACAAATATCCAGTCCTTTACAATGAGGGCAATAAAGCGGATGCTGTTCATTAGTTCCTTCTAATGATAGCCACGTCCAATCTTGTTCTTTCACCTTTTTCATCTCATTCCTGATTTGTAAAAGTCGTTCTTTTTCGGTGTTCATAGTTGAATCAGGTAGAGCACCAATTTCGTGTATATGCTCATCTAGCAGGAACCATCCTGCTACTGAGTCTACTCTTTGTTCATTAGATGAACGAGTTTGATGCCACAGCCAACGATAGAAATTAATCTGCGCCTCTAGGTTTGGTTGTGGTTTTCCTTTACCTGATCCTGATTTGATATCTACAATAGTTGCATACTTTCTCCACCTATGGACTACATCCATTTCTCCAGATGCCCACCCCTCAGGATGATGTATTCGTTGTGCTGAAGGAATTCGAGGATCTTTCATCCATGGTCTTGAAATTTCCCATGCTTCCCACCAAGAAACTTTCTCGCCAGGTTCAAGAAATCCTGAATTAGAAGCTTCACTTGGAAGCGACTGCCACCTAGGAGCAACTGGTCTGAATGGGTCACCATTTTTTCTAAATTTATCTAGATGTGGTCCTCCTCCTGCATCTAGACATTTTGATGCTTCAGAAATTTGCATTTTCAATCCTGATTTTATTTGTTTTTCTATTGTTGAAATTTGAATATCATCTGGCCCTTTTCCATCCATTTTCCAAGGAGTTTTTTCCCATTCAATCAAAAAATTACTGTATACATTCTTAGCGACAGCAGGAATTAGAGATGTCAACCATTCCTTGATTCCTTCTAAAGAATCTATTTTTTTAGTTTCAACTCCCTTTGATTCATCTACCTCTAAATGTTTCAGGAGTGAGGCAATTCCATGAGGCTTAGAGCCATCATGCGGAGGACTTTCCATAAGTATGCCTACTACTGCATCTTCAAGCAATATCCCTAAGATCATACTTGGTCTAACTGGTCCTCTTAATCCGATTCTTCTCTTTGCCATCCATGAGCGTGGGCATCTTTCCCAAGTAACTAGTGAGCTTCCACTCAATCTATTCCTTCTCCTTCTACCAGCTCCTCCAAAAGGTGGTTCATTTACTGGCATTTTTTTCCCACCCTATGAGGAGTAAAAGTATTCTCCAGATGACTTTTGTTCTCTATCTTTTCTACTATCTTGTTTGTTAATCCTAGGTCTCTTTGAATCTTCATCTCTTCTGAAAGTAATTCCTACATTTTTGAGAAATCGATTCATTCCATTTCTGAGTGGAAGCGGGCCTATTGCATTTCCTTGGACTCCTCCTTCTCCCTCGAAGACAAGTAATGAATCACTGACAATATCGATGAAATAAATATCGTGATCAATGACCATTGCTGCCTTTTCTTTGGATAGCATTGTTCTACGAATTGCTTTGGCTGCTTCCATTCTAGCATTTGCATCTAGATGTGCTGATGGTTCGTCAAGAAGATAAATATCAGCATCTTTACCTAAGCATAGTACTATCCATACTGCTTGTAATTCTCCACCTGATAATTTTCTTACTTGTAATTCAAGTAGTTGATGAACATTAAGAGGTCTCACAACCTTTGTTTGGAATTCCCCTGAATGCCAAGCTCTTCCCAATTCTGTATCTAGCCATTCACGTACTGTTCCATCAAAATTTGGTTTCACATGTTGAGGTTTGTATGAAACCTTGGCATCCATAGTAGTCCATCCACCATCTGCTTCAATCTCCCCTGCAAGCATTTTGACCATGGTGGTTTTTCCAGTTGCGTTAGGCCCAACTACGCCCACGACTTCTGCGGAATGAACAGTACCTTGTTCAGTATTTAGAGTGAATTCACCAAGAGTTTTGACTAAATCTCCCCATTGTAGAATTGGGTCACCAATTTCTTCTGAGCGAATTCTTCCAGTCTGGAATGAGATTGGTTTGTCTCTTATTCTCATATTTTGTTCGACAAGATGGCCATCTAAGTATGCATTAATGGCAACTCTAGTCGCTCTTGAAGGTGTAAAAATTCCGTAACCTGCCCTTTCTCCATAAACGATGTGAACTTGATCACATAGAACATCAAGAATTGCTAAATCGTGTTCTACAACAAGTACTCTTCTACCCATTTCTGCTAATGATTGAATGATTCTTGTAACTCGCATTCTTTCATGTATATCTAGATAAGATGTAGCTTCGTCAAAAAAGTATACGTCTGCTTCTTTTAGTAAGGTTGCACATATCGCTACACGTTGAAGTTCTCCTCCTGACAATGCTCCTAATTTACGATCCATTAGATGGACTATTCCCATTTCTTCTGCCCATTTCTCTACCTCGTTACGTTCATCTACTCTCTCCAAAAGTTCTCGAACAAACCCATCGAAAATCTTGGGAAGTTTATCGACATACTGCGGTTTTACTGCTACCTTAACTCCTGATTCAGCGACTTGTTCTAGGTAATCTCTGAGTTCCCCCTTTGGATAGCTTTCAATAATTTCACTCCATTCTTTTTCTTCGCCCCAATCTCCTAAATTTGGTTTTAGAGATCCTGAAAGAATCTGTACTGCGGTAGACTTCCCCATTCCATTTTGGCCAAGAATTCCTATGACTGCTTCTTCTCGAGGAGTTGGAAGTCGAAAAACTCTGAAACCATTTTCTCCGAAACAATGAGTCATATCTCTATCAAGTTCTTGAGGGAGATTGATCAAAATCACTGCGTCACCTGGACAATGCTTTGCTCTATTCAGACAGACAGGACATGCAGTTTCAAGAATCTTACATTTTTTGTCTACAACTTGAATGCATTCGCTACCACACATTCCTGCATATTTCTGCAAATATGCGAACGCTGGCATGTTTGGAGCACATCTATCTTCTAGTAGAACCGCAACCCGCATTTTCCCATCTCCTATGTCTTCACTATTGGTAATTACCTGCCAAATTAGGGCTTAGATGTTCAAAAGAACGTCAAGAATCTATGGCGAATGTATAGACTCAATGCAAGTGTGATTTTCTCTGCTTTATTTAATCGGATTCTTTCAGTGAAAACATCTCCATTCACTCGATTTATCTTCTTTAGGATTGAACGATAAAGTCCCATCATAATAGCTGGGCTGTACCTCATTTTTGGCTTTAGCATTGGGAGAAGGCCCAATGCTCGGTCTCTGTATACTTCAATGCGTTCAATGAATTCAGTAACAAAAGGATTCCATCCTGGATGCCCCTTTAATCTCCCTTCAAGAACATCTTCGGAGGTAATTCCGTGTCTAGCCAGATCTTCCGTTGGTAAGTATATACGGCCTCGTTCTGCATCTTCTTGAACATCTCTCAATATGTTGACTAATTGCATGAAAACACCCCATGCTTCTGCATGTTCTCGAGCTGCTGAGTCTTCATATCCATATATCTCAATACATACTAGTCCAACAGTAGAAGCGACTCTGTAGCAATATTTGTATAAATCATCAAATGATTCGTAACGGTCTCTGAAAAAATCATCTTCCATTCCAGTGATTAAATCATCCATGTGAATCTTCGGGATTCCGAATCTTTGTACTGTGTCTTTCAATGCCAAGAAAATTGGGTCTGTGGATGCTAAATCATTGTATGCAGTTGATAATTTCTTTCTAAAGAAGTATAGTTGAGCCATCTTATCCATGAAACTACTTCTATCCACTACTGGAACACGTTGAATCATTTCTTCTAATCTATTGATATATTCTTGAGCCTCTGGATCTTCTGCTCCATCTGATCCAGGAAATAGGTCTCTATAATCTCCATCAGCGATATCATCAGCTCTTCTGCAGAACGCATAGTAGGCACACATTGCTCTCCTTTGCTCATCTGGAAGATACTTGAAAGAGTGATAGAAGTTTGCTGCTTCCCGAATTGTAAGGGCTTCACAGTAGTCATAAGAGGTATTTACAATGAAAGGAGGAATTTCCTTTTCAAACCAAACTGGAGCATCTATGCTATCAAATGGATTTGAGAGTTCTTCTCCAGACTTTGAAACTCCCATGAATTTTGCAGAAGCACGTAAAGCGTCAAATGCTGTGACACTCACAGCTCTTACTGCTTCGGATGTTAGTTCAACAGCCGATCTCAGTGAACGTATCCCTTGCTCATCCTTATTTCCATGATTTGTAGGGATTTCAATAGTGGTCTTTGAGGCCTCCTCACGGACCGTCTCCCCCATCTCAATCGTCCTCAACAGACTCCTGCCCTATATCAAAGGGTGCGATTATCGCTTGAAATCTATCGATTTGCAAAAATATACTATTTTGATCTATTCTTCTTGAGAAGTCTCTTTGTCCCTCCAGGGATTATAGCAGAAATAATTGAGCGAATCATCAGTCTTTTGACAATTTTTCTAGGTACCTTAACTCGTTCTGAGGAATCAAGGATATTACTCGTCCTGAGTAAATTTACAGTTTTTTGACCGATTAATACTGGTAAAAGACAGGCGATTTTAAGCCGAATTTGTGTACCTGGCAACATCAAAATATATTGTTCAGCAGCATCAAGATGGCCTTGTGTGATATCTAGAAGAGATTGATAGATTGGATTAAATTTTTCATGATTTGATACATCTCTCAATTCGATTGGATTTAGCCCAACTTCTTTCAATCTCTTTAGAGGGATATAACAACGACCAAAACTCAAGTCTTCAGGGATGTCTCTAAGGATATTTATCATCTGGAGGGCCTTTCCAAATCGTATGCCTAGTTCAAACATTTTTTCAGAGTCTGGACCATCTGCTGAAACACAATGAGCCAAAGTCATAGATGTCCAAAATTCTCCTACACTACCTGCTACTCGATATGCATAATCATCGAGTTCTTGGTCGTTCTCAAGTGCAGAAATTTCATCAGAGTCATTAGCTGGACCAAATCTCTGAAGATCTAATGTTTGTCCACCGATTATAATCTTTAGACAACGTCGCATGTGTATCTGATCATTTTTTGAGATTTTTTGAAAAGCATTCAATGCAATATCCACATTTTCCAGTAGCCTTTCTTCTGCTGGATTTGATTGCAAATTTGCAAGAAGTGTAAGATCGCTCATTTCTCCATTTTCTTGACTAGTTGCTAGGTCCCAAGATGCTAATGAATTCAAGAGAATATCTACTTGACCAGTTTTTGAATCTGCAATAGTATCTGCAACTCTTGCAAGCAAATAGAGCAGACCTACTTGTTTTCTTATGGAACTTGGGAGTACCTTCAGAGTAAGAAAGAATGATCTCGACGTTTCTTCCAAGAGAGTATCAGCAGATGAGTCAATCAGCATGGGCTCTCTCTCAGTTAATCAGGAGTGGCGTTTGTTATTGACAGTGTAGGGTGATTTGTCACACAAAATTCACTTCATTTAGGGACCAATTAATGAAGAAGTCTTTCCTCGTCGGCACGAGCGGTTGTCATGCAGTGCGAGTCCTGTGGCGAAGAGATTCCTAGCGACTCACTGTTTTGTCCAGAGTGTGGTTCCCGTGTGAACGTTAGCGGCGGAGGCATGTCCCCCGCTTCTGCTCCTATTCCGGCACCTGCTCATGAACCAATTTCTGAAATTCCAGTTGAGCCTTCTCAATTTGAACAGCCAATTAATCCTCAAGGGATGTTGGGTCAAGAACAAGTTCAGCCCAACCCAATTGATTCTCAAGTAGGTGCACAAAATTTCCTTTCATCACTTGCAGCAGATATGACTGGTCAAGCTTCTACACCTGGTCCTGATGTTGACCCCTCACGTTCAGCACAAGATATGGTTGTAGATGCGATGGTAGAAGCCGACCGTGAGAAGAAGGCAAATGCTCGTTCTGCATGGCTTTCTATGAATCAACAAAGTGCCTCTGACTTTCTTAATGCAGTTGGGGCAGTTCAGGGTGCCCCCGATATCGATCGTGGCTCTACTTCATTAGACGAGGTTGAGCCATTCAATCCTCCTCAACAAACTAGAGTTTCATCATCTTTGAACCTCCCTTCTGATACATTAGTAAGAAGGATGGTCGAAGTGGCAGTTCGTCGAGTAGGACGAAAGAGAGGGGTTGGTGTAGAAACACCTCAAGTCAAAGCTGAAGGTTCTGAAATTAGGGTAAATGTAACTTACATTGATGATGGTAGAGTTTTGGATAATCCGCCCGAACTTCATGGAGCGTTTGAACATGCAATTGATACTGAAATCCGATTGAAAGGCTATGATGTCGATTTATTTCTTGCCTTATTCAGAAGTAAAGATGGCGAGATATCATTTTCTTGGGGTGAAGAACCTCAATCAGAAGCCGTTCATGATGACGAAGAAATGTTTGAATGCGGTGCCTGTGGAGGCTTAGTCCGCGAGAGCGATTCTGTTTGTCCAACTTGTGGCGCTGAATTCCTTGATGATGATGAGCCAGAACCTGAACCATCCCCTCGAGGGGGCGGTCCTCCAGGTGGCCCTAAGGGTCCTAGTCGAGGTGGTCCTCCAGGTGGCCCTAAGGGTCCTAGTCGAGGTGGTTCTCCAAGTGGCCCTAAGGGTCCTAGTCGAGGTGGTCCTCCAAGTGGCCCTAAGGGTCCTAGTCGAGGTGGTCCTCCAGGTGGCCCTAAGGGTCCTAGTCGAGGTGGTCCTCCAGGTGGCCCTAAGGGTCCTAGTCGTGGCGGCCCCCCTAGTAGTCCGAAGGGGCCTAGTGGACCAAAGAGTCCCAGTCGTGGAGGCCCCCCTAGTGGACCAAAGAAAGGAGGCCCTCCTAATGGTCCAAAGAAAGGAGGCCCTCCTAGTGGTCCTAAAGGTCCTAAGAGAAAGGGCCCTCCAAATTAATCATAGTAAATCGGCTTCTTGGAGAGCTTGTTTCAAGACTGATCCAATTACAGAAGGGTCTCTAGCGATATGAATTCCCGCGGCCTCAAATGCAGCAAATTTTTCTGCTGCTGTGCCTTTTCCTCCACTAATAATTGCTCCAGCATGCCCCATTCTTTTCCCTGGTGGTGCAGTAGCGCCTGCAACGAAACCAACGATTGGTTTGGTGACATTTTCTTTTGCCCACTCAGCCGCTTCTTCTTCTGCTGTTCCTCCAATTTCTCCTATCATGACAATCGCTTCTGTTTGAGGATCTGCTTCAAATGCGGCTAAACAATCAATAAATCCGGTTCCATTAACAGGATCTCCACCAATTCCTATGCAAGTAGACTGGCCTTCTCCAATACTCATTGTTTGTGCAACTGCTTCGTAAGTCAGTGTGCCTGATTTTGAGACAATTCCAATTCTTCCTTTAGCATGAATATGTCCCGGCATGATACCCAGTTTCGCACCACCACTTTCACCAGGTGTGATAATTCCTGGACAGTTAGGCCCAATTAATCGAACACCAGGTCTATCGGAAACATAAGCAACAGCTTTGACCATATCTAGAGTCGGAATTCCTTCAGTAATGCAAACGATTACACCTTCTCCTTTGATTCTATCAAAAGCTTCAGCGGCTTCCATTATTGCTCCTGCTGCAAATGGAGGTGGAACATATACTATCGATGCATCTGCATTTGTTTCTATTATTGCATCCTGAACAGAATCCCAAACAGGGACTTGTCTTACGCCTAAATCAACAGTTTGCCCTCCCTTTCCTGGAGTACAACCTCCAACAATATTTGTTCCATACTCTGCCATTTTCGTGGAATGGAATTGACCTTGATTCCCAGTAATTCCTTGTACGATTACCTTCGCATCTTCATTAATCCAGACTGACATCAGTTTCCACCTCCAATCAGTTCGACTATTCGTTGCGCACCGCTTGCAAGGTCATCAGCGGGATGAATATTCAGGGTACTACTTGCAAGAATTTCTTTACCTTGCTCCACATTTGTTCCGGCTAATCTGACAACTAATGGGACCTCAAGTCCAAGATTTTCAACTGCAGCAATTACTCCACGTGCAATAATGTCGCATCTCATAATTCCTCCAAAAATATTCACTAATATGCCTTTGACATTCGGATCTTCTAGAATTATGCTGAAAGCAGTAGTAACCTGTTCTTCGTTCGCTCCACCGCCCACATCTAAGAAGTTTGCAGGTTCTCCCCCATACAGTTGAATAACATCCATAGTAGCCATAGCTAATCCTGCGCCATTAACTAGACATCCTATATTTCCATCTAGTTTGACATATGATAAACCGGCTTCACTAGCCCTAATTTCTGTTTCTTCCTCTTCTGACATATCTCTCATTTCATCCCATGAAGCATTATGTCTAAATTCAGCATTTGAGTCAAAACCTACTTTGGCATCAAGTGCAATTATTTGGTCATCAGAGGTTTTCACTAGCGGGTTAATTTCTACCATTGAACAATCATTGCTGATGAAAACGTGATACAATTTGGGCAACATCTTAGCGAATGATTTGAGAGAAGAACCTGAAAGTCCTAGTGATGCTCCTAAATTTCTAGTTTGGAAAGGCATTAGTCCAGCATGTGCATCAACCCATATTTTGTGAATAGCATCCGGATTATTTTCTGCAACTTCTTCAATATCCATTCCTCCTTCTGTTGATGCCATAATTAGTACTGACTTTTCTTCCCTGTCTACTAGCATGGCAAGATAGTATTCGTGGGCAATATCGCATCCCGATTCAACATATAGATGTCTTACTAGTTTCCCTTCTTCTCCAGTTTGTTTAGTTACTAGGATATTTCCAAGAATATTTGTTGCATAAGTCTCGACTTCTTCTTTTGAGAATGCAATCTTCACTCCTCCTTCCATGACTAAATCTCTAGTTTCCGGGGAGTATAAATTTCCTTTTCCTCTTCCTCCTGCATGTATCTGACTTTTTACTGCTACGACCTTATTTCCTAGTGCGTCATATGCGTTTAGTGCATCGTTTACAGTGGTGCAATGCCTTCCGTCTAAAACGGCAACTCCTGCATCTCTGAATAGTTTCTTACCTTGGTACTCGTGGATGTTCATCCTTCTCCCCAACCCCCCCTCTGCTGAAACATGTCCTTAACCATGACCGCGTATCAAAAGTACCGATTAGGGAGAATACACTTGAGAGAGGGCTGTATCCGAACCATATGGATGTGGTCGTACTAGCTGGTGGTTTTGGCACACGTCTTCGTCCTTGGACTCTTCATATGCCTAAACCACTAGTCCCTATTTTAGACAGAGCAATGATTCAACACGTTGTTGATGTTCTTCCTGAACATTTAGTAGATCGAGTTTTGATTGCTGCAGGATATGGAATCGAGAAAATGAGAGACCATTTTTCTTTGCTCGATTTACCATATGAAGTTTTGATTGTTGAAGAAACAGAACCTCTTGGTACCGGAGGAGCAATTGTAAACTGTAAAGAATATCTGTCTGGAGGAACTTTTTGTGTTATCAATGGTGATCTTCTGACTAGTTTATCTGTTGAAGACATGCTAAAACAGCACAAGAATAGTGGTTCTTTGGCTACTTTATCTCTATGGGAAGTCGAAGATCCTTCAAGGTATGAAGTAGCAGATTTTGAGGTTAGTAGTTCTTTAATTCGTCGTTTTCAAGAGAAACCACCTATTGAAGAAGCCTTCTCAAATCTAATAAATGCTGGAACATATTTGATCGAGCCTGAATTATTTGAAATGATGCCAAAAGGAGCATTCAGTATTGAAAGAGATGTTTATCCAAAGGTTGCGGAATCTGGTCGACTAAGTGGATTTCCCTTTGAAGGATGGTTTGTTGATGCAGGAACTCCTTCTTCGTATATTGAGGCAGTTCAAACATCAATTTCTAACCTCAGACATAATTCGGGAATTATTGATCGTACAAATTGGACTCTTTCAGAAATTGGTGAAAATGTAACAGGATCATCCATTGGAGCTAATGTCTCAATTGATTCTAGTTCGAAAATTTTAGATTCAGCGATATTAGATCAATGTATAGTCGGTCCTGATTCAAAAGTTCAAGGGTGCATGATAGGAGCAAACACCGTAATTGGTTCAAAGGTCGAAATAAACGAAGTAGTAGTTGATTTTGATTCAAAAATTCCAGCCGGGCACATACAAAGAGGCGGACGTTTCCCCGAAGAATAATCATCGACACTCACTTATGTCTGATTTATATCCATAGAACATGGGAGGCCCGTCATTTGGGAATATTCACTTTGCAGGTACTCTCCGACCATCACAAGTTGAAGCATCTTCTGTGATTAGAGAACAATTAGAGAAAGGTGAAAAACGACTTCATATTGTTGCTCCCCCTGGTTCAGGTAAAACCGTATTAGGTCTCTATGTTTGGTCAGATCTGATTAGAGAGAGAACATTAGTACTATCTCCAAACTCTGCTATTCAAGCTCAATGGGCTGCTAGAACTTCTTTATTTGATTTAGATGGTAAAGAAGAGGAGATTAGTACAGATCCTCGCCGGCCTGGATTACTTACTTCACTAACCTACCAAGCATTGACAATGCCGATTCGTGGAAATCAGGAGATAGATGTTCTTGCTCGAGAATTGTGGGCTAACAAATTAATCGAAGATGGGGAAGCACAAAATTTAGCCATAGCAGAGACTTGGCAAAATGATCTCTGTGAACGAAATCCCGAATATTTTGCTAACAGAATGTCGGTCTATAGAAAAAAAGCTAGAGAAAATACCGAATCTTCAGGAGATCCTTTGTGGGAATTACATTCTGCTTCTAAAGGACATGTGAAAAGATTACAAAAAGCAGGAATAGGTTTGATTATTCTCGATGAATGTCATCATTTATTGCATCATTGGGGAGATATTCTGACTACATTAAAGGATTTTTTTGGAGATCCAGTAATATTAGGTTTGACAGCAACTCCTCCAGATGAGGCGAACCTAGAATCGAGAGATAGGTATGTTTCATTGTTAGGAGAAGTCGATTATCATGTTCCTATACCTGCTCTAGTTCGAGCTTCAAACCTTGCTCCATACCAAGATTTAGTTCAGTTCGTTAGGCCAACTGCTAAAGAAATGAAATACATAGCACAGGTCGATCAAGAATTTAAGGAACTATTAGAATTATTACAATCTGAAAGGGATACAGAAGATTCTGATAGGATACCTCCAATGAATGAATGGTTATTACAAGGTATAGAAAAACCAAAAGAAGTAGCAGGTGTAGATTTCAAGGAATGGCCAACCATCCCTGATGATTCATCTGGAAATAAATTTCTGAATACTACGAGACGACATCTTGAGGATATTGGTTTCTCATTACCTGAAGGTGTACCTAGTACAACTGAAGCCATTCGAGCACAACAGGTGCCCGATTTAGAGATGTATACGACTATGGTCGAACGATATGTTCGTAGAGGATTACGTCTTTCAAAGAGTCCTAAAGATCATGAGTTAGCCAAAGAGGCAGTTTCTCGTTTCAGACTTCTTGGTAGACAGATTACGGAGACAGGTGTGCGTCCGTCTGCATCTCCAGTTGGTCGAATCATGGCTTACTCCGAAGCTAAATTGGAGGCATTATTGAATATTCTAAGTAGTGAAATGCAAGCTCTGGGGCCAATGATTCGTGCAGTTGTAGTTACTGATTTTGAGAAGACGTCTTCAATGGCAGTAGTTGAAGGAGTACTTGATTCTGAAGCCGGTGGAGCTGTAGCAGCATTTAGAGCAATAGTACAAGATGAGAATACTGATCATCTTAATCCTATATTGATGACAGGTAGTACAGTTTTAGTTGATGATGACCTAGTTGGTGAGTTCATCTCTGAATGTAGAAATTGGATAAATAGAAAGGGTTTGAAGATAGAATTAGTTGATGTAATTGAAGGGCCGTATCATGATATTAGGGGCTCAGGAAAAGACTGGGTGCCTAGAAATTACATTGAAATGATAACAGATCTTTTCCAAAGGGGGGTAACAAACTGTATTGTCGGAACTCGAGGTTTATTGGGTGAAGGATGGGATGCATCAAAGATCAATGTCTTGATTGACTTGACTTCAGTTACTACTGAAATGAGTATCAATCAATTAAGAGGTAGATCGATTAGACTTGATAGTGAATGGCCAGAAAAGGTTGCAAATAATTGGGATATCATTTGTGTTGCAGAAGAGTTTGCAAAAGGTTTCGATGATTATGATCGATTTAAGAAGAAGCATAAGCAGTTGTATGGAGTTTGTGATGATTCTGCAATAGAGAAGGGAGTTGGACATGTTCACCCTGCATTTACTGAGGTTCCGGAAGAAGCGATTAGCGAAGGAATGGCAGTCTTCAATAGGGATATGTTAGATAGATCAAAAGATCGTTCTAAAGCTAGAGATTTATGGAAGATTGGTGAGCCATTTGATGCCGTTCCAAGATCAGCAATAGAACTGAAACCAGAAGGAGGGGGTGAGGATGAATGGCCATTAACCGGACCAACAAAATGGACCGATGGTTCGTTAATTGAAGCCATAGCATCTGTGATTCTTGAGAGTATGATCAAGCTAGAACTTCTTCCATCTGATACTTCTATGAAAGGTGGAGAAAGAAAGGGTGGATGGATGAGAGTTCATCTTGAAGGATGTAATGAAAAACAGTCTGAGATGTTTTGTAATGCTCTAAGTGAAGTTTTAGGTCCATTAGACAACAAACCTCGCTATGTTATTCCACGTTCATCGAAATATTTGGATAAGATATTAGTTGATACCTTCCTTTCCAAATTTTTCCCTTGGTGGTTTGATCCAAAAGAGGGAATTAATGAAAGAATTGAACCTGTAATGTTGCATGCAGTACCTAAGTTATTTTGTAGACCAAGAATTCGTGCTGAGATTTTTGAAATCTACTGGAATATGCGTATAAGTCCTGGAGAATTGATGTATGGTCATAGTAAAAATGGAAAAGAGATGATTGAGGAGGCTAAACTTTCAGGAATGGCTCCTAGTTGGTCTAAGAACGAAAAGAACGTTTTCATTTAGTTAGTTGAAGAATAGAACCGCGCCGGTGTTCTCAAAACGTGGGATGTATTGGGTTGGGCATGGAGCCCCTAGTAGTTGTCAATCATAAGACATACGAAACCGCTCAATCTAGTGCTGCTATTTCGTTAGCAAAGGCTATTTTTGCTGCACAGAAATCTGGCGTACAAATGGTGTCAGTAGTCTCATCTTTTGATCTATTTGCTGTTTCGAATAATGTCCAAGGATTGAGTGTCTGGACGCAGCATCTTGATCCAGTAGGTTTTGGTTCAAATACCGGTCATCTTTCTCCTTTCACAGCTATTTCCAATGGTGCTAGTGGCA
>MDSV01189415.1_pt1 | contig 16244 bp, 16 predicted proteins | sample 810851 | NCBI WGS metagenome assembly MDSV01 (sample SAMN05326640, study PRJNA326480) | marine metagenome | isolation source: seawater | place: Atlantic Ocean: North East | collected 2012 | reverse complement strand
TTTCTAAACTTATCTTCTTACCTGCTACTTCAATTTCCTTCTTATATACTTTAAACATTTCATTTCCATTTCGTTTCGTTCTTTTCGTTCCATATTGTTCTATCTATTTTGCTTTTTTATTTTCTTAAGTTCAATTTCGACAGTACATTTTTGTAAGAATCCATCTTATTTTTTTTTAGGTATTCTAACAATTTTTTTCTTCTATTTACCGCTCTCAATAATCCAACAGACGAATGTTTGTCTTTCTTGAATTGTTTAATATGTTGAGAAAGGCTTTCGATTTTCTCTGTTAGCAAAGCAACCTGGATCTCGGAAGATCCTGTGTCTTTATCATGCATTGCTAATTCTTGCGCTTTTTTACTCATACTTTTTCCTATTTATTTGTTTGTTTTATTAAATTTTCAATTTTTTCTGCATACTCAAATGACTCATCTTTTCTAAAAAGTAATTTTGGTAAAAATTTCATTACTATTTTCTGAGATAAAATTTTTCTTACTAAAAATGAATACTCTTTTAAAAGATTAATTTTTTCTTCTGCATTTTTTCCTCCTAATGGAAGGACATAAGCCTTTGCTATTTTTAAATCTGGACTCATTCTAACTTCAGTAACAGTTATAGTGTTAGTTTCCAAGTTAGGTACTTTTGCCTCATTTCTTAAAAAAATCATGCTTAATGATTGTTTAATCATTTCACCAACTCTTAATTGTCTTTGACTAACGGATTTTCCAATTCTATCTACCATTATATTGTTCTTTCTTTAGATACTTTATTAAAAGCCTCTATTGTATCGTTTTTTTGAAAATCCATATAGTCTTTTAAAGTAATTCCACATTCTTGACCATTACTTACTTGCTTAACTTGATTTTTTTCTCGGAAAATAGTGCCTATTTTTCCAGTAAAAATTATGGTTCCATCTCTTATAATCCTTGCTTCAGAGTTATTGCTTATTTCTCCGTCAATTACTTTTGACCCAGCAACCTTTCCGGCGCCAGAAACTTTAAAAATTTCCAAAATTTGAGCTGTACCAGTTACAGATTCTTGAACATCTGGAGCCAATAGTCCTGACATTCTTTGTTTAATATAGTCCAAAACTTCGTAAATAATATTGTAAGTTGATATTTTAATTTTATCGTTTTCTGCCAATTTTTTTGCTTCTTTGCTTGGTTTTACATTAAAAGCTATCAAGATTGCATTCGAAGCTTTTGCTAAAGTTACATCAGTTTCTGTGACCATTCCAATGTCCGATAAAATAATTTTTGGTTTTACTTCGTCGTGTTTGATTTGATTAACAGCATTTTTAATAGCTTCTGATGATCCATGGACATCTGACTTTATTATCAAATTTAATTCTTCTGCAGATTTGTCGGAAAATGCTGAATCTTGAGTAGCAAATGTTAGAGGGTTTTTTCCCTCTTTGCTCTCCTCTGCTCTATTTTCACTTAATGTCTTTGCCTCTTTCTCTGTATCTAAAACTATAAAATCATCACCAGCTTTAGCTGCTCCGTTTATTCCTAGAATTTCTACAGGTGTTGATGGTAATGCCTTATCAACATTTTTACCTTGATCATTTATTATTGCTCTAATCTTACCCCACTTTAAACCACTCACAAAAAAATCGCCTTTTTTAAGTGTTCCCGCTGTAACTATAATTGTTGCTACAGGTCCTCTACCTACATCGATTTTTGATTCTAACACAACCCCAGTGGCCTTTGAGTCAAAATCAGTTTTCAAATCTAAAATTTCTGCTTGAAGAATTATTGCTTCAAGAAGTTTATCTAAATTAAGTTTTGTTTTAGCAGATATTTCAACCATCAATGTATCTCCCGATAAATCTTCTGCTATAAGCTCATGTTCAAGTAGCTGATTTTTAACTTTTTGGGGATCTGCTTCAGGTAGATCACTTTTATTGATTGCAACTACAATTGGCACTTTTGCAGCTTTTGCGTGTTTTATTGACTCAATCGTTTGGGGCTTAACTCCATCATCTGCTGCAACAACCAAAACAACCACATCTGTAAGTTTTGATCCTCTTGCTCTCATTTCAGTAAACGCCGCATGTCCTGGTGTATCAATGAAAGTTAACTTATTGTTTTTAATTTGGACCTGATATGCTCCAATGTGTTGAGTAATTCCTCCAAATTCACCAGAAACAACATTTGCACTTCTTAGAACATCTAAAACAGAAGTTTTTCCATGATCAACATGTCCCATTACCGTTACTATTGGTGGTCTATTTTTTAAGTTTTCAGAGCGAGCCTCTTTTATTTTTTTTATTATTTCCTCTGCTTTTTCTTCTCTAATCGGATTGTGGCCAAACTCTTTTACTAAAAATTCCGCTGTATCAGCAGCTAATGTTTGATTTATTGTTACTGTTACCCCCATGCCAAAAAGATATTTTATTACGTTACTTGACTGTTCTGCCATCCTGTTGGCTAACTCTCTTACAGTTATGGCTTCTGGAATTTTAATGTCTCTTTTAATTGGTTTTAAATTTTCTTTGTTTTCATCCTTAACTAAACTTTTCATTTCTTTTTGTCTTGCTCTTTTAACAGATGCCAAACTTCTTTCGCGCGACTCAATCTGATCACTTAAAGCTCTTGATACAGTCAATTTCAATTCTCTTTTTTTCGAACCACCTTTTGATTTTTTCTCCCTATTATCATTTTCACCTTTAAGTCTTTTTGTAGCTCTTTGTTCTGCTAATTTTCTTCTTTCAAAATCACTTGTTGTAGAAGGAACTTTTAAATTAAATTTAGACTTTGTATTTTCAGACCTGTTCTGTGGAGCTGCGTTTTTAAATTTCAAGTTTGAAAATCTTGGATTACCACTCTTTCCTTGAAATTTTTTAGATTGCTTTTCTATTACGACTGTTTTTTTTCCTTGAGATTTGGTTATTTCAATATTTTTTATTGATTTTTTGGCTATGCCTGAAATCGTAAGTTTTGTTTTTTTGTTTTCCATAACTCATCTCTCAATCTTTATAAAATATTTTTCTTGCCGACATTATTAGTTCGTCTGCCTCTTCTTTTGAAAGTGCAAAGTCTTCAAGATAACCATTTATTTTTATTCTTTCACCTTTTAAAATATCATATCCCCCCGTAAGTTCATCTGAAGCTAAATCTGCAAAATTTTCAAGATTTAATATTTTTTGTTCACCCAAAGTTACCAACATGCCTGGAGTAAGTCCTTTTAAATTTATCAATGAGTCCTCTAAACCCAAGTCTTTAATTCTTTGAGATATATCCTCTTGATCTTTTTGATAAAATTCTTTTGCCCTTTCAATTAATGCTTTTGCTGTATCTTCCTCTATACCTTCAATTTTTGTCAAATTCTCAGCAGTACTATCTTTTATGTCATCAATAGTGGAAAAACCTTCCGCTACCAATAACTGCCCTAAAGTCTCATCAAGTTCCAAATTTTTTACGAAGTTTTCCGTTTTTTCCTTAAACTCTTGCTGTCTTCTTTCTGAATCCTCTTGATCGGTCATTATATTTATTTCATAATTTAACAGTTTAGTAGCTAGTCTTACATTTTGACCTCTTCTTCCGATGGCTTTGCTTAAATTTTCTTCAGTAAGAATTACATCAAGTTTTTTTCTTTCCTCGTCGACATTAACTCTTTGAACGTCCGCAGGTGATAAAGCGTTTGAGACCAAAATTGCAGGATCTTCAGACCAATTAACAATATCAATTTTTTCACCTTGGAGCTCGTTAACTACTGCTTGTACTCTTGAACCTCTCATTCCAACGCAAGCACCAACAGGATCGAGTGACGTGTCAATTGCTTTTACACAAATTTTTGCTCTGCTGCCTGGATCTCTAGATGAAGATTTAATTTCTATAAGACCATCATAAATTTCGGGGACCTCTTGAACAAAGAGTTTTTCCATAAACTTTGGATGTGCTCTTGATAGAAAAATTTGTTGACCTCTTGGCTCTCTTCTAACATCATAACAGTAAGCTTTTATTCTATCACCAGCTTTAATATTCTCTCGAGGTATCAATTCATTTTTTTGAATTATTGCCTCAGTTCTTCCTAAATCAGTTATAATATTTCCAAATTCCAATCTTTTTACAATACCACTCAATATAGAATCTTTTTTATCAATAAAATCGTTATATTGTCTTTCTCTCTCAGCTTCTCTTACATTAAAACTAATAACTTGTTTTGCAGTTTGTGCTGCAATTCTCCCAAAATCAAAAGATGGTAGAGGCTGTAAAACTTCATCACCTATTTGTTTACCCTTGTTTAAATCATTGAGATTAATTGCATCTTCAAGTTTAATTTCAGTATTATTATTTTCAGGATTTTCTGTAATTACAAGTTTTCTAAAAATTTCTATGTCTCCGCTTTCACGATCAATTAACACCTTTATTTCATTTTCTTGACCAAATTTAGACTTTGCAGCTTTTGCTATGCCAGTTTCCATTGAACTTATAATAAGCTCTTTATCTATAGATTTTTCCAAAGCAACTGCTTCTGCAATTCTTAATAATTCTAATTTGTCAGCTCTTTTGTTTAACATATTTTTGCTTGCTCCAAAAAAAAATGGGCTGAAGCCCATTTTGATATTTCAACAATGTTTCGTAAGGGGAATATAGTAAAGTTTTTTTTTTATTCAACAGAAACTATTTAGAAAAAATCTCTATTTTATCTGTTTTTTCCCATGAAAATGAGCCATTATCTTCAGGTGTTCTACCAAAGTGTCCGTAGGCTGATGTTTTTTCATATATTGGTTTATTTAATTGAAGCATCTCCCTAATGCCTCTTGGACTAAGATCAAAATTATCTTTTATTTTTTCTACGACAAATTTATTTTTGTCTAAATCATTATCAAATAAATCCACGTAAATAGACAAAGGTTTTGAAACACCAATTGCATAAGCTAATTGAATTAAGCATTTGTCAGCAATTTTTGAAGAAACAACATTTTTAGCAATGTACCTAGCCGCATAAGCTGCAGATCGATCAACTTTTGTCGGGTCCTTGCCTGAAAAGGCTCCACCTCCATGAGGCGCTGCACCACCATAAGTGTCTACAATTATTTTTCGTCCAGTCAATCCACAATCACCATCTGGACCACCAATCACAAAATTTCCTGTTGGGTTTACATAAAATTCTTCTTCATTAAAATCTTTGAGAAAACTTTCTGGAATTGATTTTAACATATATGGTCTAAGTAAATCTCTTACTTGAGTCTGATTTATATCTGATGAATGTTGAGATGATATTACAACAGATTTAACTCTAGTTGGTTTACCATCTGTATATTCAAAGGTGACCTGACTTTTTGAGTCTGGTTCAATATTTTTTAATTTTCCTGATTTTCTATCTTCTGCCATTAATCTAAGGATCTTATGAGAATAATGAATGGGTGCTGGCATTAGTACCTCTGTTTCATTGCATGCATATCCAAACATAATTCCTTGGTCACCTGCACCTTCATCTTTATTGCCCAATGAGTCGACTCCCATTGCAATATCAGATGATTGAGCATGCAAATGACTTTCAATTTTTGTGGCCTCTTTCCAGGTAAAACCTTCCTGGTCATATCCAATATCTTTAATACAGTTTCTTACCTTATCTATTAATTCATCTTTTTTAATTTCTGGACCTCTAATTTCACCAGCCAATACAACTTTATTAGTCGTTGTTAATGTTTCACAAGCCACTCTGGAAAATGGATCTCCTGAAAGATAACTATCGACTACCATATCTGAAATTCTGTCTGAAACTTTATCTGGATGTCCCTCTGAAACAGACTCACTTGTAAAAAGATAATTTTTAAGATTACTCATTTTTATTTTTATTAAATGAAAATATCAAAAAAATATACAATAAAATTAACAATCCGAAAATTTTATTTCCATATTTTGAAAATATTGTTGGTTGTATTTTGCTAATTTCTTTAAGATCCATATACCCTGAGTGTCCAAAATTAATTTTTTTTTCAACAATACCCCAGGGATTTATAATGGCTGCAATACCATTGTTTGATGAGCGGATGACATATTTTCCACTTTCTATTGCTCTAAATATACTATGTGTGAAATGTTGTTTTGGTCCTATCGAGTCTCCAAACCAACCATCTTCAGAAATATTTATAATCAAATCAAAGTTTGGATTATCAAATAATCTACCAGAATAAATTATTTCATAACAAATCAATGGTAAAATTTTTAGAATATTTCTTTGTTGTTGAATTTCAATTATTTCTCTTTTATTTCCACTTGTAAAAGATTGATAATTATTAGTTAACGACCTTAAACCTATCTTTTTTAAGACGTTCTCTAATGGTAAAAATTCACCAAAAGGTACCAGATTTATCTTATTGTATGATTTGAGTAATTTTAACTCATTATCATATAAAGACAATGAATTAAAAAAAACTTTAGAACCATTATTAAAAGACTCGCTATTAGTTCCTATTAACAATAAATGATTTTCATTAAAACTTTTCCTAAATAAAGAACTATATTCATCAGAATTTTCATAAGAAATATTTGTAAGGATTCCCTCGGGCCATACGAATATTGTTTTTTCATTGAGCTCAGGTTTACTAATTTCGATTAAATCTTTGATAATCGCGTAAGAGTCCATATTCGAGTAAAATCTTTCAAGACCAATATTGGAGCCTATAACACGTATTTTAAAATCATAAGTTTCTTTAACTGCAATATTTAATTTCTCTTTGTAAAAAGAGCCAAAAATGTGAAAACCTAATGTGCTAATAAGAAAAAAAATTAAAATTACTAAATTTTTAATTTCCTTCTTTAATATAAATAACGCTGGACTTGTAAATAACGAGATACAAAATAAATTTAATCCATATGTTCCTATTATAGAATTTATACTTAAAATGTTTAATTGATCCGATAAACTATAAGCTATCAAATTCCATGGAAATCCTGTCAAAATTGAACCTCTTATAAATTCAATAATTCCAAAAATTAATGAAAAGATTAAAAATGCAGAAATAATTTTTTTTGGTTTTAAGATTATAAAAATATAAGAGATTAATCCATAGAACGATGCTAAGAAAGTGGGTATTAAAATAACTGTTAAAGGAATTAGAAATTTAAAATTTTGATCAAATGTTAAAGATATTGAAATCCAATATAAATTTGTTACAAAATAACCAAAACCAAACAACCACCCATAAAAAAAGAAAAGCTTTTTATTCTGATCGGGTTTTTTTATTAAGAATAAAAAAAATAAAGTGAATGAGAAAAAATTAATCATGAAATAGTTAAATGGAGGTAAACTAAGCGAAGTTAGCATTCCTAAAATAATTAGAAATATTGATTCAGAATACAGTTTTTTGTTCAATTTATTTAAATTTTGAGATTACTGATTGAAATATATGCTCTTCTTCCCTAAACATTCTTTTGTAATCTACTTCTTTGATATGATTAAAGCTTAATAAGTGAAGGAAGCCATGTATAAAAATTTTGATTAACTTTTCTTTAAAGAACTTTGTTTTTTGAGATTTAGGTTTATTAATAAAATTATAGCTAATTATAATATCCCCAATATAAATTTCTTTTGATATTTTAATTTTTTTGTTAAACGGAAATGATAATATATCTGTAGATTTATTTTTATTTCTAAATTTTTTATTCAATTTTTTAATATTTTTATTGTTTGAAAGTAACAACGATAAATTTACTTTCTTATTAGGGAATTGATATTTATTTGGAAATTTTTCACAAACTTTTTTAAAAAATAATTCTTTTTTTTTAAGTCTTTGAGACCATGCCTTCTCATTTGAGAAGACTTCAATATTAATCATTTTGAGAATAGGCTTTTACAATTTTTGAAACAAGTGGATGTCGAACAACATCTGAGTGATCAAAATCAACGACAGATATCTCTTTCAAATGTCCCAATAATTCTTTTGATCTAACTAAACCTGACATATTTTTATTTGGCAAATCTATTTGGGTTGGATCTCCATTGACTACAATTTTTGAATTTTCCCCTATACGAGTAAGAAACATTTTAATTTGAGTGTCTGTTGCATTTTGTGCTTCATCTAAAATAGCAAATGAATTTTTTAATGTTCTTCCTCTCATGAAAGCCAATGGCGCAATTTCTATATCTCCAATTTCAATCATTCTTTGAATTTTTTCAAAATCAAACAGATCATATAAAGAGTCATATAAAGGTCTTAAATAAGGATCGACTTTTTCTTTCATATCACCAGGCAGGAAGCCTAATCTTTCCCCTGCCTCTACCGCTGGTCTTGATAAAATTATTCTGTCAATTTTTTTTTCTAATAACATTGTAAGCCCTACAGCTACAGCTAAAAAGGTCTTTCCAGTTCCAGCAGGACCTGCTGAAATAATGATATCGCTTTGTCTTAAAGCTCTAACGTACCCTTTTTGTTTCTCTGATCTTGGTATAATAGATTTTTTTGGGGTCTTAATAATATCCGTAATATTATTATTTTTAATTTTTTCATTAATCATAAATTTGTCTACAGATGAAACTATGTCTTTATTTTCTATACTTCCATTGGTAACGAATTGATTTGCTAAAAATTGGATAGCATTTTTTATTATTTCATTATTTTCAGAATTGGATTTAATTAATATTGAATTTCCTCTAGAATATAAACTAGATTGTGTAATTTTTTCTAGTTCTTTCAGATTTTTATTAAACTCTCCAACAACACCCATTAAAAGGTCATTGTCATGAAAAATAACACTTAAAGAATTATTGTCGGAATAAACAAACTTTAAAGATTTATCGATATTCTTTTTTATTAAACTACTCAACTGTTATGCTACTTTCTGATTTGTTTCATTAATTGCTTCTCCAAACAAAGTGCTTCTATTGCTTTTATTAATTTTAACAGTTATTATTTTCCCAATATCCTCCTTCTTACCATCAAATATAACTGATGTCATATGTTCTGATCTTCCAAAAACATGTTTTTTATCCTCAGTTAAATTCTCTACTAAAACATTTAAAATTGTATTTTCTAAAGATTTGTTTTTTTCGGTTTGATTTTTAAAAAGTTGGCCTTGAATTTTTTCCAATCTTTTCATTGTAATCTTTTTGTCAATTGTTTCCAAGTATGCAGCAACAGTTCCTGGTCTTGGACTAAAAATAAACGAGTAAGAATTAATAAACCTTATCTTTTCAATAAAATTTAATGTTTCATTAAAATCTTTTTCATTTTCACCAGGATAACCAATTATAAAATCGCTTGAAAACTCTATATTAGGATTTATCTCCTTCAATTTATCAAAAATTAAAAGATATTCTTTCACAGAATGTTTTCTATTCATTAATTTTAAAATTTTATCTGATCCACTTTGAAGTGGAAGATGAATTAATGGCATTAATTTTTTTGAATATCTATAAATATCAATTAAGTCGTTTGACATATCTTTGGGGTGGGATGTTGTGTATCTTATTCTCTTTAAGTTTGGAATTTTTTCAATTTCAAGAATCAAATTTGATAATTTGAATTTTTTATAGTTATAAGCATTTACATTTTGTCCAAGCAAAATAATTTCTCTTGAACCATTTTCTACTAAATTTTTTGCCTCATCAATAATTTGTTCAAATGGTCTAGAATATTCGGGCCCTCTTGTATAAGGGACTACGCAAAAATTACAGAATTTATCACAACCCTCTTGAATTGTTAAAAAAGATGAAACTTTTCCACACTGATTTTTAATTCTACTTAAATAATTAAATTTTGAAACTGCATCAAATTCAGTTTCTTCAATTCGCTTGTTTTTTTTTATGTGACTTAAAATTGTATCATTAATTTTATGATATGACTGAGGGCCTATTATTAAATCTATGTATGGTTCTCTTCGCAGCATTTCTTGATTTTCTGCTTGAGCCACACATCCTGTAATAATTACTAATGGTTTTTTTTTTAATCTAAATTTTTTTTTAACTCTTCCTATCTCGTGATAAACTTTCTCTTTTGCTTTATCTCTAATATGGCAGGTGTTTAAAAGATAACAATTCGCATCTTCATAATTTTCAGTTTTAGAAAAACCAATTTTTCTTACACTATCATAAATACGATTTGAATCGTATTCATTCATTTGACATCCAAAAGTTTTAATAAAAATTTTTTGACTCATTTACTGGGGCTTTTTTTTTATCCCATACAACTCTAGTTTATGATCAACTAAAGTGTAACCATATTTCTCAGCTACTTTTTTTTGAAGTTTTTCTATCTCTTCATCAACAAATTCTATAATTTCACCAGACTTCACATCTATTAAATGATCATGATGTCCTTCATTTAGCTCTTCATATCTTGCTTTTCCACCTTTAAATTCATGTTTAGTAAGTATTCCTGACTCCTCAAACAGCTTTACAGTTCTGTAAACTGTGGCAATGCTTATCTTTGAGTCTAGTTTAGAGACTCTATTATATAATTCATCTACATTAGGATGATCGTTGGACTCTGACATTACTTTTGCAATTATTCGTCTTTGATCGGTTAACTTCACACCTTTTGATATGCATTTTTGTTCTATAGTATCTGGCATAAGTAATTCTAACTTATATAAATGGGTTTTATCAAATTTTTTTTGACTTTAAATTTATCGCATAGATTGGGAATATTTTCATATTTAATATTAATTTCATCACCAAAATCTTGCAAACTATAACAATAATAGTCAATTTTTTTCGCTAAGTGAATTGCTTTTATGACTGAGAGTGAATTTCGTATACCAGCAAAACTGCCTGGTCCTCTATTAACATAGATACATGATATATCTTTTATCTGAAGTTTTTTCGATTCTAAGAAATTATTTAATAAGATCACTAATTTTTCATAATTAGTTTTGCTATTTTCATGACTAATATTATAAATATCATTATTACACATGACCATTAAAAAAATATTTTCATTTGCAGCATCAATAATCAGTTTGTTCATCTGTTTTTTTTATTTTTTTTCCAATTCTAAAGCAGACACAGATAATAGTAAATATTATTCAAATGATGAGGGTGTTTTATCAATAATGTATCACCGTTTTAACGAGTCAAAATATCCCTCAACAAACATACAAATGGATATTTTTGAAGAACATATGAAAATTATTAAAAATTCAAATTTAAGCTTTTATAATCCAGAAGATTTTATTAAAAAATTTACTAAACCAAAAAAACAAAAAAAAATTTTACTTACAATAGATGATGCATTTAAATCTTTCTATACTGAAGCCTGGCCCTATCTTAAAAAAAAACAAATTCCGTTTATTCTATTTGTGTCTACAGAGCCAGTTGGTAAAAATGGATATATGACTTGGCAACAAATAAAGGAAATAGAAAAATACGATTTTGTAACTATTGGACATCATTCTCACACACATGATTATTTAATTGATAAAACTCACGAAGAGTTTGTTTCAGATATTGAAATTGCAAGTAAAATTTTTTTGAATAAATTAGGATATATTCCTTCCTTATTTTCTTATCCGTTTGGTGAATATTCAGAAAAAATGAAAAATTATGCAGCTAAAAATTTTAAATATTCATTTGGTCAACATTCTGGCGTAATTGATATAAACAAAGATCAACATGAACTACCAAGATTTCCAATCAATGAAAAATATGGAGAATTAAAAAGATTTAGTTCAATTATAAGTTACTTTCCACTTGAATATAAAAGTCTAAAACCTATTAACAAATTTTTACAAGACAAAAACAATCCACCAAAGTTTAGTGTTAAATTTTTTGAAAACCAAAAAAATGTCGACAATATTAATTGTTACTCGAATGAGGGGGATACCTGGAAAAAATCTAAAATTAAGATAATTGACAAAAAACTTACAATTGATTTTAGAGAACCATTTGTACCGAGGCGAGGAAGAATTAATTGTTCTTTAAATGATAATGGAAAATGGAGATGGTTTGGTACTCAATTTATAATTAAGAAAAACTAAATTAAACTTTCAAATTTTTTACTTGATGGCAGCAATCTTGCATCATCAAAATCTTTTAATACATTTTGTTTTATTATTTTTTTTAATATATTAACATATTGCTGACCTGTCTCTGCGTATTTATCTAGATATTCCGAAAGATAAATACTATCTAACGGTTGATTTGTGTCTCTTAAATCTGCTCTTGCTTTTCTAAATGCTTTATAAGACTTATGGGTGTTTAAATTTCTCTGATACGCTCTTACAGAAGCTTGTAACACATTAAATTTCATGACCTTATGACCTTTGCTCTTGTCGGCTTCTTTTGGTTTTAGACCTTCACCAGACCAAGTCCATTGCCCAAACAAGGCATTTCCATCTTGTGCGAATCTAGATGTTCCCCAACCAGTTTCTTTGGCTGCTTGAGCAATGGCTAATGAAGTTGGGATTTCATCCATTCGAATTTTAAGCATTGATAAATCTTTTGAAACTACACCATACTGTTTATATTTTTTATCAAGCCATTTTTTTTCAACGTTCGAGTTATTACTTTTGTTGATAATGTTAAAAAGTTTTAATCTATCAAGTCTAATATTATTATTTTCTTGAAGAATTAGTGGCAGAACAATTTGGATAAACAGTTCTTTTCTTTTTTTTGTATTTTCAATCATTCTTATTTCACGAGGCAACCAAGTTAAGGCAACCGGTCTTACTAATTTATTTTTTCTGATATCATCAAGATTATAATTTGTGTCTTTAAATAACTGTTCTATAGTAGACGCACTTAATCTTACTGAGTCAGTCTCAAGGTCGTTTAAGCTAAATATATCTGATAATAAATCTTTTTCATCATAACCTTCTACTTCTTTCTCAATAGTTTGACCATTAAGTTCATAGGTCATAATTTTTTTTGAATTATTTTGAAATTCATTGGAGGCTAATATTTCTTGATTTGTAAAATTAATGATAAATGGCGTAAAAAAAAATAATAAAATAATAAATACACTTACGATAAATGTTTTTAAAATTGGGCCACCCACCGTTGGGCTCATTAAATAAAGATTTTCAACTGTCTTTTTTTTTCTATTTATATTTTGTATTTTTATATTTTTAAAGTTTCTGATTTTTGAATCTTTCCAATCGTTTAATTCTTTAATAAAGTTGTCTAATTTTTTCATTTTTAAACTGCCTCTACTTCTTTTACTTCAGGCAAATAATGGCATAACAGGTTTTGTACACCCTGTTTAAGTGTCATAGTAGAACTTGGACAACCTGAACAACTTCCCTGGAGTTGGACTTTCACAATTCCATCATTAAAAGATTTAAATTTAATGTCACCACCATCCTTTGCTACTGCTGGTCTTATTTTCTCATCTAAAATTTTAACAATCTTTTTTTCTATTTCTTTCAAATTTTCTACTGTTTCATTTAAATTTTTTTCAATGATATATTCTTTACCGCTAGAGTAGAAATCGTTGATTAATGAAATTACAATATGTTTAATTTCATCCCAAGAAGTGTCATCATATTTATTTATAGATAGAAAATCTTTACCTAAAAAAATGCCTTCCACGCCGTTAATAGATAGTAAATTTCTAATTAATTCATTGTTTGTCTCATCTTTTTTAGTTATTTCAAAAGATCCGTTATTTGAGACTATTTTTCCTGGTATAAATTTTAATGAATTTGGATTTGGTGTGTTTTCAGTTTGAACAAACATAACTTATATATAATCTATAATTATAAAATTTAAACTTGATAATAAAAATTCTTTAAAAACCTACAATTTCATGAATTTTTTTTATCTTTTTAGACGCTATATCATTCGCTTCTTGAGATCCCTCTAAAAGAATTTTATCAAGGTAATTTCCATCATTTTGCAGTTTTTTGATCTCCAATGAGATGGGGTAAAGTTTATCAACTACAACTTGTGACAAATTCTCCTTAAATTCCGAAAAATTCTTGCCCTCAAATTTTTTAATTGAGTCTTCTAATCCTGTGTCAGATAAACTCGAGTATATCCCAATTAAATTTTTAGCCTCAGGTCTCTCATTTAGATCATTGATGGTCGATGGTAGCGGCAACGTGTCTGTTTTTGCTTTTTTTATCTTATTAATTATTTGATCTTTTTCATCAGTTAAATTTATTCGACTTAAATCTGAAAGTTCAGATTTACTCATTTTTTTTGTACCATCTTTTAAACTCATTATTCTTGAAAATTCTTTTTTAATTAAAGGTTCTGGTACGGAAAGAAAATTATCGACTTTAAAGTCATTATTAAATTTCTGAGCAATATCCCTTGAAAGTTCTAAATGTTGTTTTTGATCTTCACCGACTGGCACATGAGTGGAATCATACAGTAATATATCTGCGGCCATAAGAACTGGGTACGAATAAAGTCCAATACTGGCTTTTTCTTTATCCTTTCCAGCTTTTTCCTTAAATTGAGTCATTCTATTAAGCCATCCCATTCTAGCAGTGCAACCTAATATCCAGGCCATTTCAGAATGAGCACTGACTTGAGACTGATTAAAAATAATACTTTTTTTTGGATCAATTCCACTAGCAATAAAAGTTGCTACCGTTTCACGAATATTATTTTTTAGTTCTTTTGGATCTTGATTAACTGTTATTGCATGTAAATCTACCACGCAAAAAACACATTTGTTCTCTTTATCATTACTTAATTCAACAAAATTTTTAATTGCTCCTAAATAATTTCCTAGATGAAGGTTTCCTGTTGGCTGTACTCCTGAAAAAATTTTTTTTTTCATAAACTAATACTTTAATTGAAGATCTTTATAATTAAAAGCTTTGATAAATAACGATAATAATAAATAGAAAATTAAACTCAATAAAACACATAAAATCAAATAAAATGATTTAAAATCAAAATCATAATCTAGTTTTTTTACAAAAACATCTATTAAAAAATCGAAAAAAATACCCATCATAATAGATGCGAAAAAAATCTTTAAAAATTTTTTTAAGAACAAGTTATTAAATTCAAATAAATTTCTTTTTTTTAGGAAAATAAATAATAATAATGAATTGAACCATGATGAGATTGATGTTGCAATGGGTATTATGATGAAACCTATGCTTTTGAAATAATAGAGGCTTACAAAAATATTTAAAATTACTGAAATCAAAGAAATATAAAAAGGAGTTTTTGTATCATTATTTGCAAAGAAAAAAGTTGAGAAAACTTTGATTAGTGCAAAAGCTGGTAAACCAAACGCAAAATAATAGAGAGCTTTTGCAGAATTAAGCACTGCTTCACTTGAAAAAAAACCGTATCCAAATAGTGATGAAATAATTTCTTCAGAGCCAATTAATAAGGCAGCTGATGCCGGTAAACTTAAAAACATGCTTAACTCTAGAGCTTTATTTTGAATTAAAGAGATCTTTTTACTTTTTTTTAAATAAACATATTTTGAAAGTTGAGGTAAAACCACTACTCCAATCGCAATACCTGCGATTGCTAAATTTATCTGATAAATTCTATCGGCATAGTACAAATATGAAACAGCACTGGCTTGAAATGATGCGATTATTGTCCCGACAAGAATATTGATTTGAGTTACTCCAGAAGAGAAAATACTTGGTAACAGCTTTCTAAAAAAAAATTTTACTTTTTGATTTATTTTAAAGTTAAAGTTAAATTCAACAGAATAAAATTTTTTTACAAATTTGTATAAAAATATTAATTGTAGTAACCCAGCCACAGACACACCATACGATAAGTAATAAACAATTCTATCATCTAAATATTTTCCAAAAACAAGAACTCCTATCAAAATTATATTTAAGATAATTGGTGCAGCTGAGGCTGCAGCAAATTTATTATGAGAATTTAATATAGCTGCAAAAAAAGAAGACAAACTTACAAACATCAAGAATGGGAATGTGATCCTTGTAAGATTTATAGCTAGCTCAATTTTTTCATTATTCTCAATAAAGCCTGGTGCTATCAATCCAATAAAAACAGGCATGAAAATTTCTATAATTAAAACCAAAAAAAATAATCCAAGAAACAATAGATTAAATATTTGATTAGCAAATAATTTAGATTTTAATTTACCTTTCGCCAATTCAGCGGAATAACTTGGAACAAATGCTGCATTAAAGGTTCCTTCGGCAAACAATCTTCTAAAAGTATTAGGTATCCTAAAAGCAACAAAAAAAGCATCAGCTAAAAAACTTGTACCAAGAAAAATTGCAATTAAAATATCTCTTAAATAGCCAAGTATTCTGCTGATTATAGTATAAAAACCAAAAGTCCCTGTTGACTTAACTAAGTTCATAAATCATATTAGTCTTAATTTTACCCCA
>MDSV01038147.1_pt1 | contig 16245 bp, 14 predicted proteins | sample 810851 | NCBI WGS metagenome assembly MDSV01 (sample SAMN05326640, study PRJNA326480) | marine metagenome | isolation source: seawater | place: Atlantic Ocean: North East | collected 2012 | reverse complement strand
GTAAGGGCCTTTTCTGCGCTTTTGATTTACCAAATACTAAGCTAAGAGATTCTTTAGCCTCTAAACTCATGGATAATAAAGTAATCGTTCTAGGTTCTGGAGAAAGATCAATTCGTTTTAGGCCACATCTTAATATTTCAAAACAAGATATAGATAAGGGCATAAGCGCAATTAAGCACTGCTTAAAAAGTTTGTAAATTGCAAAATAATAAAATTGGAACTTTATATCTAGTTTCTACTCCAATTGGAAATTTAGAGGATATTACTTTTAGAGCGATAAATATCTTAAAAAGCGTTGATTTGATTGCTGCTGAAGATACTCGAAGGTCAAAAATTCTCCTTTCTAAATATGATATTAATATAAAAATGATTAGTTACTTTGAACATAATAAGTTTCAACGCTTACAACAAATTGAGGAAATTCTAAAAAATAATAAAGATATTGCAGTAATTACTGACGCAGGGACCCCAGCAATCTCTGACCCTGCATATAAGCTAGTCAGAAAAGCAATTGAAATAGGTTGTAAGGTTGAATCAATACCGGGTGCTTCTGCGGTCTTAACCGCTTTAGTAAGTTCTGGACTACCAACGGACAGATTTTTATTTGAAGGTTTTTTGCCTCCAAAAAAAGGCAGAAAGAAAAGAATTGAAAATTTTAAAAATATTGAAGCTACAGTAATTATCTATGAAAATAATAATAGATTAAAGAGAACAGTTAATCAATTACTTGAAATTTTAGGAGATAGACCTGCCGTACTTTGTAGAGAGCTAACTAAGGTATATGAAGAGATTATAAGGGGAACATTATTAAGTTTGAAAGATATATTGGAAAACAAAACATTTAAAGGTGAATGCGTTCTGCTTTTGAGCAAGGATGATAAAAACATATATTTTGATTAATAATTTTTTCATAACATTTGAGGGTATTGATGGTTCTGGTAAATCAACCCAAGCAAAGTTATTGGTAGATAGATTAGCTTCCATCAATTTAGAAACCTTATTTCTTCGCGAGCCTGGAGGAACATCTATATCTGAAGAAATAAGATCTGTGTTGCTAAACAATAGAAAAGATGAAATGTGCTCAAGAACTGAGGCTCTTTTGATGTGCGCAAGCAGGGCTCAATTAACGAAGGATATTATAATTCCTGAAATGAAAGCTGGCAAGTGGATAGTTGCTGACAGGTATGCAGATTCAACTTTAGCCTATCAAGGTGGTGGAAGAGAAATAGACTTGGATTGGTTGATTGAGGTAAATCATTTTGCAACGTATGAAACTGAACCAGATTTGACTTTTTACATTGATGTAGACCCTGAAGTTGGAGCTAAAAGGCGTGAGAGTTTAGTGTCCGATCGTATAGAAAATGCAGGCTTAGAGTTTCAAAAAGATATTAGAGCTAAATATTTGGAAATAGTTAATAAATTTAGTGAAAGGTGTGTCACAGTGGATGGAAATTTGAGTATTGATGAAATTAGTCAAATAATCTGGAGAATAACGAAAGATAGGACTTCAATTGAATAAACATAATATTAAGCTAAGAACCGTTTTTATTTTTCTTTTTTCGTTTGTAGCTATTTCTGCAACAAAGCAAGATATTTACAGGAAAATTAAAGATAGCCAAAGAACGATTAATAACGTTTATAAATATCTTATTACGCATTATGTTGATGATATAGATCTTGAAAAATTTACTAAAATGAGCATAGATAATATGCTTTCTGATCTTGACCCTTATACAGTTTACTTAGTTGATGATCAAAAAAGTGGGCTAGATATGCTAACTAGTGGGCAGTATGGCGGAGTTGGTATTCAGATTGGTAAGAGAGATAATGTTATAACAGTAATTGCACCTACTGAGAATTCTCCAGCAAAAAGAGCTGGTATAATAGCTGGTGACGTTTTAATCAAAATTGATGGTAAAAATACCGAATCAATGTCTATGGATGATGCGGCGAAACTCATTCGGGGTAAAAAAGGTTCTTCAGTAGTTTTGACCATTGAAAGGTTTAATGAGGAAGAACCTTTAGACTTTACATTAACTAGGGAAGATATACCTGTTAAAGATGTAAGTTATTTTGGAATGTTGGATGAAAGCATTGGTTATATAAGATTAACGAGATTCTCCAAAAATTCTGCAGATGAAGTTGAAAAAGCTATTGTCAGTCTTAAAAGTAATGACCTGTCTAGCATTGTTCTTGACCTAAGGGATAATCCTGGTGGGCTACTTAATTCTGCTGTTTCCATTTTAGATATGTTCATTGAAAAAGATGAGCTTTTAGTTTGGACAGATGGGAAGGCTCGTCAATCAAGTAAAAAATATTTCAGTAAAAGTGATCCAATTGTCTCTGATGACATTCAAATTGCTGTCCTTATAAACGGTGGCAGCGCTTCCGCAAGTGAGATTGTAGCAGGTGTGATGCAAGACCTTGATAGAGGCGTTGTTGTTGGCAGACAATCTTTTGGTAAAGGTTTAGTCCAAACTGTATATAATATTGATCGAAATAAAGCTTTAAAAGTAACGACAGCCAAGTATTACATTCCTAGTGGCAGGCTTATTCAAAAATCTGGGTATCTTCCAGTAGAAATCCTCGCAGATACTACCGAAGCAGATTCTTTATTTGAAACTTCAGGCGGACGTATAGTTAAAGGTGGAAAAGGAATTACACCAGATTACATTGTAGAATCTGGTGATAGAATGCCAATTCTTTTAGCATCTCTCAGAAAGGGGTTGTTTTTTTCTTATGTTCAAAAAAATAAGCATAATTATAATTCTTTTGAGGAGGTGCTTAATGATCCAATTTTAATATCTCAGGTTGAGGATTTTATTATGAGTCATGGTGATGATTTAAATATTAAATTGGATGGCGAGAATAATTATCTAGATACTAAAGAAACATTGATGAAGCTCGATAGTAATAATATATCAATAACTGGCGCGATTGAGCTTTTAGATTCATATTTTGAAGAAAAAGCAATTACTCAATTTTATCGTGAGCAGGAAGATATCAAACAATGGATGCTGATGGAGTTTGCCAAGCATTTTGATGGTGAACAAGGTAGAATGAGTATATCTAAAAAGATTGATGAAGACATAGTTAAAGCTATTAGTATTTTGGAAGATCCATTTGTTTACAGAGATGTATTTATTCAATAATTATTTTTGTAATTTTACTTATGTATAGGGCGATTAGCTCAGTTGGTTAGAGCGCTACGTTGACATCGTAGAGGTCGGCGGTTCGACTCCGTCATCGCCCACATAATAAAATGAAAAATATAAAAATAACACTTCCAGATAATTCTTTTAAGAGCGTGCCTATTGGAACGACCCCTCAGGGAGTAGCTGATATTATTGGTTCTAGGTTGGCACGTGCAGTAGTTGTTGCGAAAGTTGATGGCGATCTAAAAGATCTAAATTTTCCATTGCAGCAAGATTGTTTAGTAGAGCTTTTTACAGGGGATACGGAGGAAGGTCATGATACGCTATTGCATTCTACAGCCCACCTTATGGCCCAAGCTGTAAAATCTATATTCCCTCATGCCAAAGTAACTATTGGGCCTACTATAGAAAATGGATTTTTTTATGATTTCGATGTGGATACTCCATTTACCGATGAAGTTCTTGAAAAGATTGAATTAAAAATGAAAGAATTAGCAAAATCTGGTCAAGAAATAAATCGAAATGAGTTATCTGCTAAAGATGCTGTTTCTCTTTTTAAATCAATGAATGAAGATTACAAGGTTGAGATTATTGAGCAGATAAATCCTGATGACATTATAAGCACTTACATGCAATCAGATTTCACTGATTTATGTAGAGGTCCACATGTTTCAAATACTTCAAAAATAAAGCATTTTAAATTGCTTTCATCCTCAGGTGCATATTGGAGAGGTGATGAGAATAATAAAATGCTTCAGAGAATATATGGAACTGTGTTTTCCTCTAAAGAAGCTTTAAAAAAACATTTAGAGAATCTTGAAGAAGCCAAAAGAAGAGACCATAGAAAAATTGGTAAGGAAATGCAATTATTTGCTTTTGATGGAGATATTGGACCCGGCTTACCATTATGGCTTCCTAATGGTACTGTAATGATTGAGGAACTTGAATTATTAGCTAAAGACACTGAAAAAAAAGCAGGTTATAGTCAAGTAAGAACTCCACATCTAACTAAAGGAACCATTTATGAGAAGTCTGGTCACCTAGAACATTATAGAGAGTCAATGTACCCAGAAATGGAGATTGATGGCGTTGATTATTATGTTAAGCCAATGAATTGCCCTCATCATCATAAAATATATTCATCAATACCAAGAAGCTATCGCGATATGCCTGTCAGGCTCTCTGAGTATGGAACATGTTATAGATATGAGAAGTCTGGTCAATTATTTGGCCTAATGAGAGTTAGAAGTTTGCAGATGAATGATGCTCATATTTATTGCACAGAAAAGCAGTTTAAAGAAGAATTTATGAACGTTTGTAAGATGTACTTAGAATATTTCAAACTTTTTAATATTGAAAAATATACTATGAGGCTAAGCCTGCATGATAAAGAGCATCTAGGTGATAAGTATGTAAATGAACCTGAACTATGGCTGGAAACTGAGCAATGGGTTAGGGAAGCTCTAGGTGAAGGTGGATTTAATTATGTAGAGGTTCCTGGGGAGGCCGCATTTTATGGTCCAAAAATAGATGTGCAAGTTTGGAGTGCAATAGGGAAAGAGTTTACTTTAGCTACAAATCAAGTAGACTTTGTAGTTCCAAAAAGATTTGATCTAGTATACAAGGATGAAAATGGTGACTTGCAGACACCAATTTGTATTCATCGAGCTCCTTTAAGTACCCATGAGAGATTTATTGGTTTTCTAATAGAGCATTTTGGTGGAAACTTCCCTTTGTGGTTAGCGCCTACTCAAGTAGCAGTACTGCCTGTCTCAGATAAAGTAAATGAATATGCTAGAATGATTACAGATAAATTAATTGATTCAAATATCAGAGCTGTTTTGGATGATAGGTCTGATAAGATTGGTGCAAAGATTCGAAATGCAGAAATAAAAAGGACGAATGTTATGCTTATTGTTGGGCCTAAAGAGGCTGAAAAAAACACAGTTTCTGTTAGAAGAAAGTTTGCAGGAGATTTAGGAACTATCGATCAAGATATGTTAATTTCACAACTTGTTAAAGAAATAAAGGATAGGAGTTTAACTCATAGCTAAAAAACAGACGCAAAGATTGAACGAAAAAATAACTGCTAAAGAAGTTCGTTTAATTAGCGTAGATGGAGAGCAGTTAGGTATTGTTTCAACAGAAGAGGCTTTGGAAAGGGCCCAAGAAGACGGTCTAGACCTTATGGAGGTTTCACCTAATGCTGATCCCCCTGTTTGTAGGATTTTGAATTTTGGAAAGCTTAAATATGAAGAAAAGAAAAAGATTCAAATTAATAAAAAGAAACAGCATGTAATCAAGTTAAAAGAGATTAGACTGAGACCACGCATCGAGGATCATGATTTAATGACAAAATTAAATATGGGAAAGAAGTTTTTAAATGATGGATGTAAACTAAAAATTACCTTAATTTTTAGGGGTAGAGAACTTTCAAGAATTGATCTAGGTAAAGATGTTATGGATCGTGTAATTGAGGAATTGTCTGAAATTGCTGAAGTAGAAAAAGATATTCCATTAGAGGGTAGAAGAATGTCTGTGGTTTTATCAGGCAAACAATAAAGGATTTATTATGCCAAAAATGAAAACTAGACGTGGTGCTGCTAAGCGTTTCAAGCTTACGGCGTCAGGTAAATTAAAAAGAAACAAAGCAAACCATAGACACATGCTTGTTCGTCGTTCCAACAAAGCAAAACGAAAGATGAGGCAAAGTGATTTCGTTGATGCAGGTGATCGTAGGAATGTTCGTCGTATGTTATGTGTTTAGTTTAGGAGAATAGAATATGCCACGCGCAAACAGTTCTGTACCACGGCATCGTAGGCACAGAAAAGTAGTAAAGCAGGCCAAGGGCTACTATGGTGCCCGGAGCCGTACGTTCAAATCAGCAAAGGATGCTGTAACAAAAGCAGGTCTATATGCATACAGAGATAGAAGACAGAGGAAGCGTCAGTTTCGTCGCCTTTGGATTACCCGTATTAATGCTGCATGTAGACTCAATGATATAACTTATTCAGCATTTATTAATGCACTGAATATTAAAGGAATAGAGCTCAATAGAAAAGTTCTTGCAGATCTTGCTTTGCAGGATCCGCAATCGTTCGCCGATCTGGTGAATTCTGTAAAGAATTAGTTCAATGTTACTTAAGGATAGTATCGAATCGGTTAGAAGCGATTTTTTAACCGATTTTGCTGGTATCAACGATAGTACTGATTTTGAATCAATAAGACAGAAGTATCTTGGAAGAAAAGGTCTAGTAACCAATTTATTCAAAGAGCTTGGTCGAGTTTCAAATGATGAGCGTCCAGTCCTTGGTCAATTATTAAATCATCTCAAAAATGATTTATCTGAAAAGTTAAACTCTATTCAATATGAAAATAAAACAGACAGCGATAATGAGTTTGTTGACATTGCTTTACCTGGTAAACTTTATGCATCAGGTTCTACCCACATACTAGAGCAGACTTTTACTGATATTAAAAAGATATTTAGTGATATAGGCTTTAGTATTTCATATGGTCCCGAGATAGATGATGAATATCATAATTTTACAGCATTAAACGTACCAGAGCATCATCCAGCTAGAGATATGCAAGATACTTTTTTTGTAGATAAGAATATTGTTCTTAGAACACACACATCAAATGTTCAAATACATTTAATGGAAGAAAAAGATCCACCGTTAAGATTCATTGTTCCAGGTAGGGTATATAGAAATGAATCAATTAGTTATAAAAGCTATTGCCTTTTTCATCAAGTTGAGGGTTTGTTTGTTGACAAGAATGTAAGCTTTGCTCAGCTTAAGGGGTGCTTGGAATATTTTGTAAAAAAGATGTTTGGCTCTGATCGTAAGATGCGATGGAGACCAAGCTATTTTCCTTTTACTGAACCTAGTGCTGAGGTAGATATTTGGGATGAGCAGCGAAATCAATGGATGGAGATTCTTGGTTGCGGAATGGTTGACCCTGAAGTATTCAACAGTGTTAATTATGATCCAAAAATATGGCGGGGTTATGCTTTTGGTATGGGTGTTGAAAGAATAGCTATGTTGAAATATGGCATAGAAGATATACGATTGTTTTATGGTGGTGATATTCGGTTTTTAAGGCAGTTCTAATGATTATTTCTATTGATTGGTTAAAGGATTTTATAAATATAGAAGAAACTCCTGAAGAGTTATCTAATATGCTCTCATCCCTTGGTTTAGAAGCTGAGTGTGATGACCAGTTTGGTGATATTAAGGACGTTGTTATTGGCGAAGTTATTTCCGTATCCGATCATCCAAATGCAGACAGGTTGAACCTTTGTGTTGTTAGCGACGGGCAAAAGGAATTTCAGGTTGTATGCGGAGCTCCTAATGTAGCAGAAGGTCAGATTATTGCTTATGCTAAAGTTGGTTCAACACTTCCAGGTGGTTTTAATCTTGAAAAAATTAAACTTCGTGGTGTTGAGTCTAATGGTATGATATGTTCCGCTAGAGAACTTAATATTAGTAATGAGCACGATGGTATTCTTGTACTTCCTGAATCTTGCATTTTAGGTGCTAATTTCATTGATGAGTATGCAAACAAATTTCTAAAGATCGAACTTGATATTACGCCTAATCGACCAGATGCTTTTTCTCACTACGGGGTCGCTAGAGACATATCTGTTTTTAAAAAAAGAACTTTAAATCCGATAACAATTGAAACAAAAGATACTAACAATGCTTCTACTTTTAATATTTCCATATCTGATCAAAAAGATTGTCCTCGATACATTGGAGCTATAGTCAATAATGTAGTAGTGGGGCCTAGTCCTACTTGGATTCAGGATAGGTTAATAGCAGCTGGTCAAAGACCAATAAATAATTTAGTGGACATATCAAATTATGTTTTAATGGAGATGGGTCAGCCGACGCACATATTTGATTGGGATAAGGTAAGCAGCGATGAGATTTTAGTCAGAAGAGCAAATAAAAATGAATCAATCACTACTTTAGATCAGGATTCATATAAATTAAATGAAAATAATCTCCTAATCACGGATGGTGATAAGCCCATTGCTATTGCCGGGGTTATGGGAGGTTTTAATAGCGCTGTAAATGAAGAGACAAAAACTATTTTTATTGAGAGTGCATATTTTGATCCTATCGTAATAAGAAAATCCTCTAAATCATTATTGTTAAGCACTGAAGCTTCCAAAAGATATGAAAGGGGCGCTGATCCGCAAGGTGCACTACCGGCATTTTGGAAGATTATCAATTTAATAGAAAAGTACGCAGGAGGCTCTTTTGATGGCGACTTTTTAGATTTAAATTATACTGATCTTAACAATGAATCAATTACAATTAGATCCTCTGAAATTGAACAGATACTCGGTGCTTCGTTTGAAAAAGATTTTATAGTGGAGGTACTAGAGGGGCTCGGTTTCACTGTCAAAGCATCAAAAGATAATGAGTTTGCTTGTATTCCACCAAGCTATAGACCTGATATTGCTAGAGAAATTGATGTTATCGAAGAATTAGCTAGAATGAAAGGTTACGATAATATTCCTACTGACGATTCTTTATATGGCCATTATTTCATTGACGAAACAGATCCCCATTTTTACTTACATCGTTTTAGAGATAAATTATCTGGGTTAGGTTTTTTTCAACACTACTCAAACTCTTTGCAAGATAAAAAAACATCTAATTTATTTAGTAATAATTCAATATCAATGCTTAATCCATTGAGTAATAAAATGGCATATTTAAGAACATCCTTATATCCTGGGTTATTGAAAGCTGCTGAGTTGAATATAAAAAATTCTACTAACTCCTTGAGGCTTTACGAGCTAGGTAATATTCACTCGCAAAATGGTAAAAAGTTAGGAGATATGTCGGAGGAAATTAAATTAACCGCCATCATTTTAGGCGATGAGAGAATTAATTCTGTCCATCATGAAAAAGAAGACCATGATATTTTTTCCATAAAGGGTATGTTGAAACAGATACTTAGTGATTCTGTTTTTAGCAAAATAGATATGGTTGAATGTAAAAATGAACTATATGAGTACGGATTTTCATTAGATGCAGAAGGCATGCACATAGGTACTTTCGGGAAAATATCAAAAAAACTATTTAACCTACTAAAAATTGGTTTTACAGATGCTTTTGGCTTTGATATTGATATAGAAAATATTAAAAGGTCTTCTGGTGAAAAAATCTATAAATCAATTAATTCACAACCAAAAATTTCTAGAAGAATAAACCTCTTGCTTAATGATCAAGATAGTATTATTGGAATACTAAAATTAATACAAGAAAAAGGTGGCGCCAATCTCATTGAACATCATCCAGTTGAGATCTTCAAGGATAAAGAAAGCATTGGGGAAAATAAAAAAAGCGTCGTAATTGAAATGATATTCCAACATAAAGAAAAAACACTTGAAGATAAAGATGTAAACCCTATTATAGATGAAATTATAGACATTGCTCAAACCAAATTTAATGCTAAATTACGCGTATGAATGATTCAACTTTATTTAATGAGTTAGAACAAAAAATCGTTGGCCTTGTAAACGCATTAAAGGCTGAAAGAGAAAGAAACGAGAAGAATACCGGTAGCGTAATTGAGTCTCAAAAGCTTTCTAAGATTGAAGAGCATGTTAAAAATATGATAAATATACTTGATAAAATAGATAAGTAAATAAATGTCAGAAGAAGGTAATCAAATAAAAATTACAATATTTGGGCAAGAGTATTCTGTAAAAGCTCCCGCCGATCCAACCTATATCAAAAAGATAGCTGAATACGTTGACAGTAAAATGAGAGAAGTTCAGGCTGGCTTTAGTTCTACTCAATCTTCAAACAGGATTGCTATTTTATCGGCAATGAATATAACTGATGAACTTTTTAATGCTAGAAAAAAAGGTGATTCTGAAGAAATTGATGTTGAAGAAAAAATTACATCTCTCATAGAGCTTATTGACGATTCTGTTTAAAAAAACCAATCATGACACCCTCTAAAGTACTTTCTGGTTTAGATACCGCAGTCATGGTATATGAATCATTTAATGACCGTATAAAAGTATTATCAACCAAAGGTGTTGTTCCTGGTCTATGTGTAGTATTGGTAGGTGAAAATCCTGCTTCTCATATATATGTTAGAACAAAATCTAAAAAATTAAAATCTTTAGGTTTGGTATCTGAAACGATACGTTTAGATGCTGATGTTACCGAACAAAAATTATTGTCAATTATCGAAAATCTTAATGCAAATACAAAATTTCATGGTATTCTTGTCCAAATGCCACTTCCAAAACATATTAATTCGCAGAATGTTATTAATTCTATTGATCCCACAAAAGATGTTGATGGTTTTCACCCAGAAAATGTTGGTTGGTTATCCATAGGAAAACCTCGTTTCATTCCTTGTACCCCAAAGGGTATAATGAGAATTTTTAGTCACTATAATATTGATCTAGCTGGTAAAGATATTGTAGTGATAGGTAGAAGTAACATTGTAGGTAGGCCCATGTCAATTTTAGTTAGTTCAAATAATGCAAATGGCACATGTACTGTCTGTCATTCTAGAACAAAAAATATTAATGATTATTCTAGAAATGCTGATATCATAATATCTGCAATAGGTGTTCCAAATTTTCTAACATCCGATATGATAAAGAAAGATTCCATTATAATTGATGTTGGTATCAATAGAATAGATTTAGATAATGAAAAAGGATATAAAATTGTTGGAGATGCTGATTATGAGTCAGTTTTTGATAAAGTTTCTAAAATAACCCCAGTCCCAGGTGGGGTAGGTCCGATGACAATAGCAATGTTGGTAGAAAATACTATTGAAGCCGCAGAGAGTATTCAATTGTAGAAAATATACTTTTTTAACCTCAATATAAATGTATTATTTTTTATCTAAAGGTTAACTTAGGGTTTTTTTGGACATCTAATATTTATTAGCTTCATTACTTTATTTTATAAAACACACGTCACATTTGGGATATTAAATGAAAAAATCTGTTTTACTTACAATTACTTTAATTGCATTTTTAAGTGCTAGTGATGAAGGGTCGATATCAGGTAATGTTTATACATTTGGAGGTAAACCTCTATGGGGTGCAAATGTTTATTTAATGGGAACAATGCTCGGTGCGTCGACAGATTCATCAGGAGCGTTTTCAATTGAAGGCATATCTGTAGGGAAATATTCTTTGGTATGCGATTACATTGGTTATCGATCAGGTTTAAAAACTGTTTATATTTCAAGCTTCGATTCAGATGACCAAATAGATGAAGAGCAATCTTATTTAGATAAAGTAGGAATTGATGAAGGTGATTCCGATGAAGAGTCAAATATCTTAAAGGGAAATATTTTAGACGGAATCAACTTTTCGCTAAACGAAGATGTTTTCAATAGTGAAGAGGTTGTTGTTACTGGTGTATCCACAGAAAGATCAGTAGAGGTTTCAGAAGTTGCAGTTACTCGTTTAAAACCAAGAAAATTTAATCAATCAACGTCTTACACTGATTTTGGTTCGTTGGCAATGGCCAAAGTGAGCGGTCTTGATATAAGAAAGTCTTCAGGCACTGTTGGTGGTGGTTTTCGATTTGATATGAGAGCTGGTGGCGGTTTGAATGGTAACGAACAACCAGTTATCTACTTGGATGGAATGAGAATTGCAAACGAAGAAATTGGTGGTACAGGTTCAAATCAGCTAACTACAGGAGGTCAAGGTCTATCTTCGTTGCTTGACTTTAATCCAGATGACATAGAGAATGTAGAAATATTAAAAGGGCCAGCTGCTGCAACTAGTTACGGTACTAATGGTTCTAATGGTGTTGTATTCATTAAGACTAGAAAAGGTACTGCAGGTGATGGTAGACCAGTTTTTAATTATAAGCAAACTAACGGTATCAATAGTCCTCAGTTTGAAGTAGATAAGGGGTTCCAAAACAGAGATCTATTTCACAGTTTATTATCAAATGGTGCTGTAAGCGATAAATATTTTAGTATGAGTGGTGGTGATTATAGATTTCGTCATTTTCTTTCTTTTTCAAATAGGAATGAAGAGGGAATGATCATTTGGAAAGATAAAAATTATTTTGATAGAAAAACTGTTCGTGCAAATTTTGACTTTTTACCTTTAGATAATCTTTCATTGAGTTTAAATACCTCCTATAGCAGCATCGATGCTATAATACCACCTAGCGATAATCATATATATGGTTTGATGTACAATACTCTAGTTGCCTACAGTCCTTGGCAGGAATCTGATAGTACATCTCTATCTCAGTTAGGTGTTAAATTTGGTTCAAAGAGGTTTGTAGCGTCAGCAAATGTCAAATACTATCCATTTAAAAATAATTACAATTTTGGGCTAAATACTGTACAACTAAACGCAAAATTTGGTATTGATGATGTTGAGCGTAAAAATAGTAATTTATTCCCATCTGGTTATAACTATGCCCTTTTTAATGGCGGTTTCAAAGCCTTGGTAAATTCAAATGAAACAAATACTATTTTTGATTTTGGAGCATCTCACAATTATAATTTTGGTGGCGTAGTTACAACTACTAGTTTCTCAGCTCAATTTTATGATCATTTTTGGGATGGCGTTGAGATTTCTAGAGATTCTTTTGGCCAAAATGCTGTCACAGATATTGGATCAGGATCAAATATTACTGTTGCTGGTGAGTGGTCTGGAAATACACGTGATGCAGGTGCGATTATTGCCCAAGAGATGTCTTACATGGATCAATACTTTTTTACCATGAGTTACAGAAAAGACTACAGCTCTTCACTTGGTTCAAGTTCTAAATCCATTGGTTATCCTGGCATAAGATTTTCTACAAGGCTTGATAGATTTAGTTTCGTTCCTACTGATTTTGATATGCTAAAATTTAGAATTGCATATGGTGAGAGTGGTGTTCTACCTGCTCATACTGATGGAGAAAGGCTTCTATGGTCTGGTAGTGTTGGGGGTAACGGGTCCGGTGCTATGATATCCTCTGTTGGTAATCCTGATATTGAACCTGAAAGAATAAAAGAACTGGAGTGGGGATTTGATTTAACATATCAAAATCTAATTTCACTCGAATTTAGCTCTTACACGCAATCCGCTGAAAATTCAGTTATATACAGACCTTTAGCACCATCATTGGGTTATGGTAGTTTATCTAAACCTGATAACATAGGTAGTATGGAAATGAAAGGTTTTGAAGCTTTACTTAGAGCAACTCCAATTAGGCAAGATGATCTCTCTGTAGACATTACAACAACCTACAGCTGGAATGATAATAAGATAATTAGAATGGGTGACCCTATTATGGACAGTTATGGTCTTGTTACTGTAAGGGAAGGGTATCCTAAATATTCTTTATGGGGGAACAAAGTTGTTGGAGCACGTGTGGATACCTTTAACTTAGCCCTGCTAGGTCAAGAAGGTTTAGTTCCGTTCTTTGATCCTATAAGTGGTATTATTACTGAGGAAGAGGGATTCATTGATAGATTAGTTCCTGAACATACGGCAAATTTCGGAATTAATGTTGACTATAAGATCTTTGACTTTTTTATGCTGTTTGAACGGAAGACCGGGTTCTCTACTGCTGCTGGTGGAATGTGGTGGTCCACTGGACCAAATAACAATGGTCATACTGGATGGCTAACATCTATGCAAAAACTTGGTATAGATGGTATTCTTGCCTCTTTAAATTTTATCCCTGCAAATATGACTCGCCAGGTTACTCCAATCGTTGATGAGGGAGATCTAGTTGGCACAATTGATTATGCAGTATTTCAGGCTTCTAATGGTGCTGTAGTTCTTCCTATTCCAGTAGAGGGAAAAGAGCAAGAGTGGGAGGAAACAGCAAATGATTTTGCACACTCATTCCCTGGTTACTCTTCTAACTATGTTGAAGATGGTAGTTACACAAGGTTAAGAGAAATTAGTTTTGGTGTAAATCTTGATCAATATTTACCATCATTAAAATTGGATGGCGCTATTTCAGGTCTGAGGTTTTTCGCATCAGCTCAGAATTTAAAGCTTTGGAGACCGAAAGGATCAAGAACGGTCGATCCTGAATTAAATATGTCCGGAGCAATTACTGGTGCGATTGGTACAACTAATTCAGGATATAGGAGTGTTGAGTCAAATACAATGCCATATCCTACTGTATATAATTTTGGATTTAACATAAGGTTCTAATCATGAAAAAAATTATAATTACTATTTTTATTTTTATATTTTTCTATGGATGTGAATCTTTTGTAGAAAATGCAGATTCTTCTGTTTTATATGCTACAGACGATGAGATTTCTAGTTCTGAGAATATTTCATTTTTAGTTAATGGGGTATTAAATGATTTTTCTAGGGCATATGGATACGTTACTCTTTGGGCTGATCTTTTATCTGATGCTTTGGTTAACGATGGTAGGGTTCAAGGCTCTACTGATGTCAGAGGAGAATACCTAGATAATGGCCTTTATGACCCTACAGTCGGTACTTATGCACCTCCATATCAGGCTGTTGCCCAAGTATGGCGATCTGCTAATTCATTACAATCAAAGTTAGATTATATGGATATTGATGCTAGTCAAAAAACTGAGGGATATTTTACTGCTTATTTATACCAAGGTTTATCTCATTACCTGCTAGGTACGTATTATGGAAAAGGTCCTAGCTATCCTTCTGATGGTGGTGCTACTCTTAATGAAAGTGCTTTTATAGAGTCCAACGATCTTAATTCCTCTGCATTATTATATCTGGATTCTGCTGTTTCTTACGCAGATGATCATCAAATTAGAATCATTCATTCGCTAATGGCTCGTATTTACTTGTATGGAAATGATTATTCAAACGCAGCTCAACATGCTGCTTTGGGTTTACAGGATGGTGATGCTCCGTTTTATGCTAGGCCAGGTTTAGAAAACCCATGGCCAAATTGGTACTGGTATGAAGCTGGGAATAATAGGACAAGATATACCCTAGCTTCAAGATTTAAGCATATTTTAGGTGAAGATTATATCGATAGTAATGGAAATGGAGTTTGGGATAGCACAGAAACTTTTACTGATTGTGCGGTTGCAGGTGCTGACGTAGGTCAAGGCGATGGTTTTTATAATCAAGCTTTAGAGCCTGAAGAGTCAGCAAGAATAAAAGTGTCAGCTGCTCCTATGTCACCAGATACCCCTTATATGAGGTATTATCAGACCAAATATTCTGATTCTGATTCTCCAATAAATGTTATAAGTTGGCAGGAGAACCACCTAATTCTAGCGGAACTTGCATTACAAGGTCAAAGTGTTGGTGTGAGTGCTTTAGATGCTGTTAATGCTGTGCGAGCTGCTTATGGTATATCAAATTTAGGTAATGTTGATCTCAGCGCCTTACTAAACGAGAGAGATAAAGAGCTTTTTTGTCAAGGGCAAAGAATTATTGATCAAAATCGACATGCTGATTTATTAAGTTGGCATTTAGGTGAGGGCACAACTTGGCATTTTCTTCCGATTCCTTATGAGGAAGAGTTGGCTAACCCAAATTACCCATAGCTATAATATATACTGATTTTATCATTTGTTGTTTTTATACTATTTAAAACACTACTTTTACCTGTTCATACAAATTTATATGCGCCCGTAGCTCAGTAGGATTAGAGCGTATGCCTCCGGAGCATAAGGTCACAGGTTCGAATCCTGTCGGGCGTACTCGTTAGAATACCAACTTCTTCCTCAATAAAGCCCTGCATTTTGCGGGGCTTTATTACTAATTAAAACTTCCAATTTTATCCAATTTTATTCAAATATATCCAAAAAGTGGACATAGTTTTGGTGGACATAATGGGGGCATACCGGTATTTGGGTCCCATATCGGTTAATATTGATTGTGACTCCCGCGAAGAATGCGAATATATTTTTATTATTTTATTTACTACTTCATTATTTAAATATATAATAATACATTTTGCAATCATCAGGAGAGATTTCTTAGCTGAAATCCACCAACCGAGTCTAAAAGCTACGGTGGTTAGTTCCATTAAACGGGAGATGAGCCTTGAAAAAGGAAAAAGTGGAACCGCCTGAAATGGCGGTTTTTTCGTTTATAGACCTACC
>MDSV01022406.1_pt1 | contig 16245 bp, 8 predicted proteins | sample 810851 | NCBI WGS metagenome assembly MDSV01 (sample SAMN05326640, study PRJNA326480) | marine metagenome | isolation source: seawater | place: Atlantic Ocean: North East | collected 2012 | reverse complement strand
GGCGGGTTCGGGAATCGAAGGAAGTGGCGACCTTCTCGCACTTCGCGGAGATCTTTCATTCCCGATTGAAGTAAAAACAACCAAATCGAGAAAGATCTACCTCAGTGGGCGAACGCTAGATCAATACAATGCTCTTGTTTACGAGGGAGAACGATGTGGTTTAATGCCACTTTATGCACATCGATTGAAAGGGGTTCGAGGCGATTCATGGCGCATCTTCAGAGTTGAGACATCAACACTTGAAGGTCGATTGAGCGTTCTTGCTCGTCGCATCCCTGCCTTGCCACGTACAAGGAAGGGAAGAGCCTTCATCGATTGGGATCAAGGCATGCCCTTGAACGAATTCATCAACATCGTTTGTCAACACAACGAACATTCTCCAACGTTGGAGTACATCCAGAAGAGAAGTGTTGTTGAAAAAGAGGATGATGAAGTCACAGCAGTGAAATCAAGAATCCTTGATGAACTTCAGCGAAGACGTACGATTCTTCGATAATCAGAAGTAGGGTATGACGAGGATAAAGAGCAGTATGAACAGCAGCCCAAGCGATGAAAGGTTGCTTGCTTTCCTTGAAATCTGATCAACCCAAAGCGGATGGAAATTCCATAGTTTGAGTTTCTTTCCAAGAGCACGAACTCGCGATAATCCTGCATGGACCATGTCCTTGAACATATGACCACCGTCAAAGGGAACCATCGGAATGAGATTGGTGAATCCAAGGAGCACGTTGACCCACATCATCCAAAACATGAGATTGACTAAAACCAACAATCCTTCCTTTCCGATAAGATTTCCGAGCCAGGCATCATCCGCTTCAAGCATTGCTTCCTCATTTGGATGCATTGCTACACCTTGGAATTCGAATGGAATAATCATGATGGTGATCACGTGGAACGGTGCAATGAGTGTGCGTTGGAGAGTGGTATAGTCGTTATTCGGAGAGAATGGTCCGGCGATACGGTCAATCCCTGCTGTGTTGGATGAAAGCCCCTCGACGCCAAGGAACGGTTGACCTGGTTTCACGTCAAGAGTATCGAGTTGATCTTCACTATATCCTAGGTTTTGGTAATAGACATACTTGTCAGAAAATGTTGCGTTGACCGTTTCTCTGGTTCCATCCTCATGCAAAACTCCGATCAGTACTGAATCTCCTGCTTGATACTGATTGATGACATCACGGAATCCTTCGAGACCCACGACAGGTTCCTCTCCAATTGATTCAATGGTGTCCCATGGTAGCATTCCAGCCTTATCCGCGCCCTCATCCTTGACAATTCCAGTGACGTGAATGGTCTGGTCCCCAGCAGCAAATTGTCCTGCAATGCCTCCAATGAGCAACAGCAGTACAAACGAAGCGAACAAATTTGTTGCAGGACCTGCAGCAAACATTCGTTGTCGTTCACGTCGAGGAGCTTTGAACAATTCCTCTCCTTCTGGTTCTGCAAATGCTCCTAGTGGGACTGGACCAAGTTGCAGCAGTCCAAATGAACGGATGCGCATGCCATGCCCTCGTGCCAACAATCCGTGGCCAAATTCGTGAATGACGAGAGCGACAATGAAACCAATCAATCCCCACCACAAGGGGATGACTGGATTGATTCCTGGAATAGCTACCAACTCGCTTGCGGAAGGGGGATCAATATCTGGCGGAGAAAGGAGTGCGCCTACGAACGCCAACAAGACAACTAAGGCGACCAAGAACATTGCAAACGTGCATACCCACAGCGAAATTTCTCCGTAGATACGCCAGAAGCGTCGTGGTTTGGCGACTTTTTCCAGTAGGTCAAGACCCTTTTTGGTTCGCACCATCAGGACGAAACCGAAGACCCGGGTTGAATTCCAGCGATCGAGAACACCATCTCGCTCCCATCGTTTGAGGAGCAAGTACCATCCAAAGATGAGGAGAGGGATGATGCGCCAGTCCAAATCGACGGCTCCCCATGCTGCTGCCATTATCCAACGGAGTGTTCGCTTCCATTTGAATCAATGCACGAGCACAAGCATGTGAAGGTTCATCAATGGGAAGCGTAAGGTTGGCTTATGTTGCATCGAGCCGCCATCGAATCGTGGACAAGCGACAAGTGGGGTCAACCCTCTGTTCAAATTGCTGAATGGTTGATAGAAGACGATATCGTTCAAGCATTCATCCGATTACAACGAGGTGCTCTTATCATCGATGCAACCATTGACGAGACAGGACACTTGCGATGCAAAAGCCACCTTCACATCCCCTTCGATCAATGGAACCCTGGTTCCATTCAAGCCAACAGGACGAGAGATTCAAGGGTTCGATTCCGACATCGCCATGCTGAAATCATCCTTTCGGCTCGTTTCCGTGCCCCTGAGTGGGGGCAAGCATTGCTCGAGGAATGGCTCATGGCTCAACGAGGAGAAGAAACACGACCAAAGTCTTCAGAACAACGAATCGCAACAATTCGACGGTCAAAGGCAAGCATCGAACGATATTTGGAACAATCCAATCTTGACTATGCTACTGAAATGCTTGCAATCACACAAATCAGTCTCGATAATGCTGCCCGTGAACTTGCACGCAATAGAGCGATAGCAGAAAGTGAAGAGTAACTATTCTTCTTCATCGATTCCTAAAGCAACAAGAAAAGCCTTTTCCTGCTTGGCCTGAATATTCTCAGGTGAGGATGCAAACAAACGACGGATTCCAGCATCAGCAACCATAGGGAATACAAGTATCCCTCCAACGCAGGCAAGGAGGGAGAAAATCGACGACGTTGGAACATATGTTAGACCAGGGCCAGCCCCGCTCACCATCAGTTTTACTGCTCCAAGCCAAGGGATTTCACCACCTGCTCGCCCAACGAGCCAACCTTCTTGGACAGGACCCAACAGTGCCCCGTCAAGTGTGCGTAGTCCAGATGAGCCGTTGACGGCATTTGAACCTTGATCGACAGAACATTTGTTCGCATCGCCGAGTGTTAGGAGGCCTGAATGTTCTGGAATCCACTCATGAACGACTAAGTGAGATTCTACTCCTGCATGGACATATCGCTTGCAGTCGTAATATCCAGCATCGATACCATCGAATGAAATCGAGATGTTACTCTGGTTGTAGACATTCGTTCCGGGAACATTCCACGTGTGGACACATGCCCCGTTGCTTCCGTTGATGCTCCATTCGGAATCGTAATTGCCTCCTGTTGGGCATGGGTTTGCCGTTGAAGTAGCAGGATACGCTTCATTGGGGACAACCCGGAGAATTGCACGATGAATGATTGGTGTGGATGCTTCACCGTTCTTCTTGTAGATGACGACATCACCTTCCATGCCATGAGCTTCATGCCCATAGTACGGATTTGAAGGGTCGGTCGCTTCAGCAAACGTCACGATGTTATCGAACGTTGATTTGTGTACCAAAACGAGATCGCCTGCATCGATACTACCCACTTCACCTTCACTTTCATGAATCATACTCGAGGATTCAACAACGACAAGAGGTGGCATGGATTGTGTATGAGCAAACAATGCTGCAATGAGAACAACAATCATTCCTCCAGCGAGCAATATCTCACGAAAGAGAAGTTTGGTCGAATTGGAGGGTTGCAAACAATCGCCACCGCTTCAACGTCGCATACCACGTTCTTGAAGGAACGCATTCCATCGTTCCTCATGTCCAGCACCGAGTGCCGCTGCGGAACGTTCGCCTTCTGATCGACGACGCTTGAGTTCAGCAGTGCTCTGAATCTCGTAAAGTTCATCCAGGGTTGCAACATGTCCTTTGAAAACCAAGAATTCCGGCGTGACAAAAATAAGTCCAGTTGCTGCCAGAACAAGAACGCCAATTGCAGCTCCAGTGTATTCGCCCCAGTGATCAGAGTCTTGAAGGAACAGGAGTTGGAATAAACCGGCCAAGAACAGGACGGTAAATGCTCCAAAAAGTGTTGCTAAAATCGAATATTGTCGCCCATGTTGAGCCGCCCACCATCGTGAAAATAGACCTGTCATCACTGCCCCTCTGAGACACCTATGGACGATGCTCTTCAAGACAATTGCGGAATATTGAGCAGTGACCCGTGGCCGATGCGTTGATATGCTACATGGAAATAGTAGCAGGTAGTGGATGTGTACACTATGCGAAAAGCCGTTTTCCTTGTTCTCCTCTTCTTCATTTCAGTCATGGCACCATTAGCCTCTTCTGCGACAACTGAAACGCAGTTCAAAGGAGGTGCTACGTCCTATACGAAGACTTTCAGCGGTCAGGGGAATGGCTCAGCAGGAGCCATCACCTTCCCATTTGGGGCTGAAGTTACATCTGCTCAGTTTAATTTCCTTGGAGAGGCCAGTACAACCACATGGTCGAACCTAACCGACAATAGTGATTTCGGTGGAATAGGAACAGGTCAGTGGACTAGCAAACAAACTGGTACGTTCCAGTATGGAACGAGAACCAACCTCGAAACAGCAAACGACGAAATTGCCTTGCGAGGCAATCCAACCAACAACGTCGTGAATTTTCGAATGAGCAACGAACTTTCGAATGCAAATTCAGCCACCATCAATGCAACAGGCCAATTCGTTGCACTTGGTGATCAAGGATACAACAGCGTGACAAAGCAATTCTCTGACCTCTCGGTTTCCTCAAGCGCATCTTGGAACTACCGTGGAATTGTCGTTCCAGTTTCTGAGCATGAAATCCATGCCACACGATACTCAAGCACTTCGATGTACACTGCCCCATCCATTCAACGATTCAATGCAACAACCGGCGCATTGCTCGGTACAGCCAGTCTCAGCACGTCTGGTTGTACATCGCAAGCCTCGAGTTATTGGTACGACGCAGCGATCGACCCAAGCGGCAATATTTGGACCGTTTCGTACTCATACTACACCCTCTCAAAGTGGACGCTCAATGCCGCAAAAACACAGTGGCAATGCTCCACCTACTACAATTATGGATACCCCTACTACCTCACCGGAGTTGACTTCGATGACGACACGGGTAAGATGTTTGTCAGCTACTATGATTCCTCAACCTATCCAACCTACAACCGATACCTCATGGAGGTTAATCCTAGCAACCCAAGGTCGATCAATTCAACATGGTCACTCGGTACTGCAGTAGATTACAACTACAAGACGACTTCGACAGCAGGAAACCAGAACTCCGGTTTGGTTGTTGATCTGCCCCGTATTATTCTTAATGAGTACAACGTTCAGGGATCTCGTCACCACCATTTCACCATGAGCGGCTTTAACATCGACAAGATGGGTATTCAAGAAATGCCGAACGGTGGTCACTATGGAATCACACAAATTGACGATGAAGGAAAACTCTACTATTCGTGCTACCACACATCTTACTGCAATACAGTACAACGCAAAATCCACAATTGGGGCGACGGTTCAATTACAGATAGTCGAACTCCAACTGCGACCTCCACAACGGTGTATGGACAAACTACGACAGCAAGCCGTTCTGTCGATCAAATCAAACTGCAAAGCGCCATTGGTTACATGCCAACTGGAACATCAATCGCAATCGATGTCTCGAATGATAACGGTGCCACGTGGAAATCTATCTCGGTAGGTTCAACCAAGACCTTCGCTAGCAGCGGAAACAAGATTACTTGGCGAGCAACACTCAATGGGACATCAACCGCTACGCCTGTTCTTGATCAAGTTACCGTACAGTATACGACGAACTATTACACGAGTGGAAACTTCTACGTCCGGTCGAATTACAACAATCCGTTCCCTGCCTATGTCGCAGCAACCATCCACTACAACGCAACCGTGCCTGCTGGAACCTCCCTCTCTGTTCAACTCGGTGGAAGCTCTTCCAGCTTGTGTAGCAGTGGACTAACCTCATTTGGGCAATCTGGGCTGACAAAAGCATTCACAACCCCGAGTTACGGATATATGTGCCTCAAGGTTTCCTTCTCAACCAGCAATTCTGCAAATACTCCTGTGTTGGAAGACATCCAGGTCGCCCTCCACAGCAATGCCCCAGAAAATCCAGGGTTCGAAATACACAAGCCACACCCAATCCCAGAGAACTTCAACCCACCACTGAACCCAACCGTTGGTTGGAAAGAAAACGGGCCATTGATAGGCACGAAGACCATTAATGCCGTAGGTGCAACAAATACGATCATCAAGGCCTTCAACGATCGTATTCCTGATACAGGAGCTGGCTTCGTTGACATTCCTATCGACTTGACCTCAGAGAGTAGCGGAATTTTGACCCTTACATCGTTCAGTGTAACGTACACGATTCAAACGGTTAACTTGGAAATTAACATTCCAGAAGGCGAAATTCTGCACGAACGTACCGAACCCTATGAGGTCATCACACGGCACATTGTGGGCGAAAGTGCTACCAAAATTCGGGAAGCAACATTGACACTGATGACAAGTTCAACGGCATCCAACCCAACTCTCTTCTGGCAAGATGGCGATGTGTTCCCTTCTCCTAACGACCCTGACGGTTACATTGTCATGGACGGTAATTCGTACTCCATCCTCAACAACAGTATCCTTGAAGTCCATTGGTTGTTCCGTGTCACTAGCGATTTCCCAGATCAAAACAACATCCGATTCAAGACAGGATGTCTTGACGATAGTGGCTCTGCAGGCTTCGCACCCCTCGATTTGATCAGCGAAGAAGCATTATCAGTCAACCGAACCTTTGGACTCGGATGGATGAAAGTTCGAGATAATGAAGGCGACCTTGTCAGAGACGATGTGCCCAACAACGCATGGGTTGCAGCAGGTGAAACGCTCCACTTCCAAGGTGCTATGTGGTTCGTGGATTCCGATGATGCTCCTCTCGACAGTGCATTTGACGTTCGTGTTTCACGCAACGGCTGGGTTGAATCCACTGCACGAGATACCACCAACAACAACGGTTCATTCTTCATCAGCGTAATCACTCCAAATATTGACGTTCCTGATGGTTTGAATTACGAAGTTCAAACCTACAACGAACGCAATCCAACACATGTTATGGCACCAAATTCCGATTGGAGTCGTACCTTCCGAGTGGATGCAACACCTCCTGAACGAATCACCGTCTCTCCAGAAGACGGTTCATACGAAGCCGGCGTCAATGAACAAGATATTCGAATTCTAGTCAAAGATGACATCGGTGTTCCAATGGAACTGACCCTGATGTATTGGGTAGAGGCAGATCACGATTTGAATCGCAATGGTATCGCTGATGAATCGGAATATGCAAGCAAGAAAGTTACCAACATGAGCGAGAGTAAATCGAAGTGGTTTATGGCCACAATCGATCACTCCCGAAATCCAAACATGGGCCGTGTATCGTACTACTGGACGGGCGGTGACCAAGCGGGTAACCCTGTGTTCTACACACAATACGACGACGAAGGAGTCATGTACAACCTTCAATCAGGCCATGGGTTCAACTTTGACGATGCAACGTTCCAAACACGGAAGGATTCGGAAGCTATCTTCACCGGTCTTGAGTGGGTTGGGCACAACGATGATGCAGCAGTCTTTGCAGGACTTGAACAATCCATCACTGTAGGCTTTATCGATGCAAACACTGCAATCGACTTTGAGCACATCTCCTTGGTCTTTGACTTCGAAGGGCCGAACCCAAGCAGAGATGCTCAACGAATCTCCTATTCTGGATTGAACAATACGTTCTGGAGCGAGAGCAACTACATTCATCTTTTGCCAAGCAGCAACATGCGAGAAACAACCAACGAATCAGGCCTTCCTTGGATTATTGTCACCTACGATTTCGTCTTTGCATGGGATTGGCCTGATGAAGAAATGGGCGATTTGGCCTTATTGTTCAAGGAACGAGGGTCAATGGAAGACAGCGAATTGCTCATCCTTGAACACACCTTCCGCGTTGAGAATGACTTCACCCTATCACCTACAGATTACATGGTCGAGGATGTAAGCGAACCACGAACAGGGCAGGTCGCTGACGGAACACGAGTTCGTAAGGACGACAGACTCGCCTTCAGCGGACGTGTCGTCTACGAAGGAAGCAACGTACCAGCACCTCGAGACGTCGGTATTCTTGTCGAGGTCTTTGACGGCGAAAAGTTGTGGAGTGATGGTTCTCTTACCAACGATGGCGAATACCTCATTGAAGTACCACTCGATTCCGCCAAGACCCTCCAATCCTCCCCAACACGTACCTGTTTGATTTCAATCACAAACATCCCAGGTCGTGGTGAGGATATGACAGGAACACTTGTTTCGACCACGCTCCGTGTTATCGTAGACGATGCAGCACCACGTGTCGTTCGTCGTATGGCTCCATTGAACGTGATCGATGTTTCACCATCCAATGATCTGTCTTCGATTTACGTAGAATTCCAAGGTTCTGAAGATGCTGATTTGACAGGTTCTGAGCAAATGATTCACTGGGTCATGCGTGACCAAACCCGTACCGTAACCATAGGTGCAGGATCCTCGTTGCTCGGAATGCAACAAGAAGGACAGACCGTTTATTGGACTGGGGAAGTGGACATCACTGCTGGCGGTACGATCTTGCCTCAAGCAGGAGATTTCGTAGGATTTTACATTACGGGTTGGGATGCCGCAGGAAACCAGTTCCCTGTAGTTTCCAACTCTGAAGCAAGTCCTATCCCAGAATTAGCCTTTGATGACACAGACTTTGAGCGTCAATGGGTACGGCTCGGAGCTGTTGGTCCTGAACTTCGAGTGAAGTCAATCACTGTATCAGATGACCACGTCTCCCCTGGAACGGACATCGAAATCACTGCAACCGTCATCAACAATGGAGGTCCAACAACCTCGCAATTCAAGGTTGCATTCTTTGCTGGAGATTCGGATGAACCATTTGACGTCAAGGCCATTGTAGGGATTGAAGGAGGCGAAAGTGTACCGGTTACAGTCGATTGGGAGGTTCAAAACGTCGATCGAGTACGTGTGGAAGTCGACTACGGTAATCTCTTGGTCGAAGTCAACGACAACGACAACACCGCAGAACACGACATCAATATCGCCTATGGTCAATATCTTGGCTGGTTGGATTCACCGCGTGAGCATCCATTGGCATGGATCTTCGCAGTCTCAACAGTCCTGATTCTGATCCTTGTTGCAACCGTTGCAAGTCGAACCGCAGTCGACCTCGGCGATGGTGCCTTCGCAGAAGATGAAGAAATTGACTGGGAAGATGATGATGACGACTATGACGATGACGATGACTATGACGACGACGATGACTGAGTCACGCCATTGAATGACAAATCCTCAAGAAGGGTGGGCAGACAGAACACTCCGCGGGGGTGGGAAGAGTATGTCGGATGTCTTTTCGCTGCTTCACCCTCAACTGCAATCTTTCCTTTCTGAACGGGGTTGGGAACCGACTCCTGTTCAACAACAAGCCCTTCCAGAACTCATTGAAGGACACGAACGTTTACTCATCGCTCCAACCGGATCGGGAAAGACGCTTGCCGCTGTTCTTCCTCTTCTCCATCGATGCAAAGTAGAGGAATGGAAACCGCTCTCCATCCTCTACATTACGCCATTACGTGCCCTCAACCGAGACGTTGATCGACGGCTGGCAGAGTTGAGCGAAGTTCTCGATTTACGATTCGCCCTTCGGCACGGAGATACGCCTCAGAACGAACGTTCTCGACAGGCGCGACGTCCACCTCATCTTCTCGTTACTACTCCAGAGACTTTCCAACTCATGTTCACAGGACATCGCTTACGGGCTATGCTTTCAAGTGTCGAAGCTGTCATTATCGACGAAGTTCACGATCTTGCGTCAAGTGAGCGCGGGTGGCAATTGCGTCTCGGTTTGCAACGTCTTGAAGCGTTGTGCGGTCGAACGTTGCAAAAGGTTGGTCTTTCGGCAACCGTTGGAAACCCCGAACAGGTTGCTTCTTGGATTTCTGGCGATTCGTGTCAACCCATTCTTGCTCCTGCTGAGCGCTCAACCGTGTTGACTGTGGAAACAGCACCTCCCCTTGCAGAAGACGAGGTGGGAGCTATGGAAATGCGCCTCTCGCCTCGAGCACATGCTACTTTCCGTTTGTTGAGTGAAATTGTTGCGAACGACCCTCCTTGCCTCGTCTTTGTTAACAGTCGGAATGCAGCTGAAACGGTTGCTCAACGCTTGCAAAATATGGCGCCACAACTCATGATTGGCGTACACCATGGTAGTCTTGCAGCAGAAACTCGACAAGAGATGGAAGAGAACATACGCAACGGTAGTCTTCAAGCCTTGATTTGCACATCAAGCCTTGAATTGGGTATTGATGTTGGTTCAATCCGTAAGATTGTCCAGTTGGAGAGCCCAAGGTCGGTTGACAGGATGCTCCAACGTGTAGGTCGTGCAGACCATCGAATCGGTGGCATTGGCCGCGGACATTTATTGGCATGGGAAATCGATGGTATCGCAGAATCTGCAGTTGTTGCACATCGATCACACATGGGTTCGATTGAAGATGTCGAATGGAGAAATCGACCGTATAGCATCGCTGCGAACCAAATCATGTTGATGGCACACAGTTTCAAAGTGGTTCGAATCGATGATGTTCACGAAATCTTTTCAGGGACCGAACAATTTGAGGATTGGACACGAAAGGATACTGAGAACGTACTTGCTGTCTTGTCCGATCGATGGCTCCTACGCTATTCATTACATCCGAATGAGACTCCATGGTATCGATGGCCAAAACATCTCTATCTTGCTGCGAAGGAAGCGATTCCAGATGCTGATGCATGGCCAGATGAATTGCCTCGTTACGATGTAGCAGATGAAGACATACCCGCTGAATACAAAAGTATGCGAATGCCAGTTCCAAAGCAATTCAAGGATGGCTGGTTCGCTTCAGCAGGACGAACTCGTCGATGGGTTGAACATCATCTCTCGATGATTCCAGACAAACAATCCTATCGCGTTCGAGACGTTGTAACTCGACGTACCATCGGAAACGTTGACGAAGCCTTTGTTCTCGAACTTAATGGGAGCGGTGAGGAAGAAGACGGAAGAATCCGCCAGTTCGTGATGGCTGGACGAACATGGACAATTGTTGATGCAGACCCTGAACAAAGTGAGGTCCTGGTCGCTCCTGTCTCCATGCAAGGTGAAGCACCAACTTGGGTTGGTGAACTTCCGCCAGTTCCAGCAATCGTTGCTCGAAACATCGGACGGCTTCGTCGATTGGTCGCAGAAGATTTTGGTTTGATTGAACCCGATGCGAGAGAACATATCGATGTTGCAGGATTGCTCGCTCACGATGGACATCCCTTGACTTCATATCCACTCGACGGAGAGGCACTGGGCATGCTCGCTGATACCATTACTCGACACATCGATGCAACCCAAGCGCTTCCAGATCAACAGACCATAACGATTGAGCGTCGTTCTGAAGCATTGGTCATCAACATGTGTCAAGGCACACTCATCAACGAAACAATTGGCCATTTGCTGCTCGCAATGGCTTCCACTCGAACCGGAAAATGGGGAGGGTTGATGGTTGAAGCCACACGATTGCATCTCTCAGGAGCTGATCTTGAACCACAAGATGTTGTTGATTGGCTCAATGAATTGCCTGCAGATGGGATTGAAGGACTCCTATCGGTTACATTACCGAACTCTCGTCAAGTTCGATGGCGTTTTGCCCAAGTTGCCAAAACCTTCGGCATCCTTCAACACGGCGTAGATCCTCGAAAAATCAACCTCGCTGGCCTAGTGCGAAAATACCGAGGGACCATTGTACTGGAGGAAGTCCTCAACAAGCTCTACTATGAGCGAATGGACATTGAAGGAGCAAAAGATGTTCTGCGAGGCATTCAGACCGGTCTCCTCGATGTTGTCGTAACTCCAACAGGTCCTCTTGGATTGTCCGACCGCAGTCAACGTGACCTTCTCCTTCCAAATTGGGACAATGAAGCCGTACGGGCACGACTTCGCCTCCGTTTGATGAACGAACGGGCAGTACTGTGTTGTCTCAAATGCCGTGCAATTCGTCGATTTCGAGTTGAACGTTATCCCGAACTTAAAAATCCGAAGGAGTGCATCTCTTGCAAAGGGCAAATGCTAGTTTGTGCCCGTGAAGGGCTTGAGAAAATGCTTGAAGGATGGGTTGCTTCAGACGAAGAAAGCGATAGGAATCGAATGATTCGTAATGCTTCATTGATCAAAACCCATGGCTTCCACGCCATCGTATGTCTCATGGCGCGAGGTGTTGGTGAAGCCACTGCGCAGCGTATTCTACGCAAAGGTCACAACAACAACATCGATAGTTTGCTTCAATCGATTCATCATGCAGAAATTGAGTATGCCCGAACCCGTAGATTCTGGGGATAATCACTCCATTTCCACGTTGCGGACCTTAATCCCAGCTTCCTTCATCATTCCAGTCGAGCGTTCGAAATCTTCAACCCATCGCTCTGGAATGTCGGTCGTATGTGTGAAAACGACCTCAACGATTCCAGCTTGAATTAGAGAACGGGCACATCGAGTGCAAGGAGGCCACGTGACGTATGCAGTACAATCCTTGAGCGAAACACCGACTCGAGCAGCATGCATAATCGCATTCTCTTCAGCGTGACAAATCAATGGATACTTTTGTTCTCGATCGGCTAATCGCTCCTCCGAATCTTCAATGCCTCGAGGAAATCCGTTGAAGCCTGTCGAGCGGATTTCACGATCTGCTCCAACAACGACGCAACCGACTTTTGTCGATGGGTCTTTGCTCCATGAACTGATGTGGTTCGCCAATTCAAGAAACCGTAGATCCCACTTTGAACTCATCTTAACCAACCGTGGGTTATGCTTCATCCCTTTGAGTGTTTGCAGGAAACAAGTCCATGTGCTTCGTGCCCCAGAAACCCATTGATTCATACATCTCCCCAACGAGGTATAGGGAACCAATCACAAGAGAATATTCGGGTTTTAATTGCTTGAGTAAAGCATGCGAATCATCCGCACTTTCTTGCTCATACATTCTACATGTTATCGGCCAATTGAGTTTACCCAGTGCCTCGAGAGTGACTCCAGCATATCTACCAAATTGTGGCTTTGTTAGAATGATCGATTCCGGTGGATGTTGGTGACACAATTCGATGAGGGGCTTGGAAAATGTGACCAAATCATGCTGTGGCGTACACCCAAACACCAGACACCAAGTTTGTCTTTTCTGAATTTGAGAGATGAGCTGAGGCATGACCTTTGCAAGTCCACTCGGATTATGGGCTGCATCGAAGAGGATTGAACCGTCCCAAGAGGCTGGTACTTCCTGAAGACGTCCCGGCCAGTTTACTGACCCCATGCTCTTCTCCAAATCCTCTGATTCAAGTCCCAAGACTTGGAATGTTGCTCGAGCGAGTGCAAGAGCCTCTTGATTGAACGTTGCATCCTTTGGAACAGCGACCCATTCCAGAAGAGCAGGCTGTCTTTCTTCGTCCAATTCCATCCGTCCAGCCTCCAGAGCTTCTCGTTCAATGGAAAGAACTGCATCTTCGTCGTACACCTCACGAACAATCAACGGTTTCGAAGGGCGGGCAATTGCAGCTTTTTCTGATGCAATTTGAGATAATGTATCACCTAAGATGTCACGATGTTCGAGACTGAGTGAAGTGACCACACACACATCTGCATCCAAGATTCGAGTCGCATCGTAACGACCGCCCAATCCAGTTTCTGCGATAAAAAAATCCACATCATTGCTGTGAGCGCACAAACAAGCAACGAGGAATGTGATTTCGAAGAAGGTTAGGTCGATGTTCAATACCGATTCTAGGTTCCGAATTTCGGACAGGTATTGGTCAAAGAGAAATCCATCCAGGGGTTGTCCATTGATTCGAATTCGCTCCTCAACTCGAATGAGATGAGGAGATGTGAACATGACCGTCGTATGATTTTGGTTATTCAAGTGGGCAGCAAGGGTTGCACACAATGTACCCTTTCCATTGCTTCCCGCAACATGAACGACGGTGCCTTTGTAAGGTGATTGAATCAATGCTTTATGAGCGGAAAGGACGCGGTCAAGCCCAAGCTTCATTCCACGATGCTTGCTTTCAGCAAGCCACAGACGTACGTTGGATGCCATGGACCTCAACCATGCCTTACGGCTGGTTCTCATAGGTGTAGCGATGTAATGATTGCCCATGCAACCGTCGATGTGCTCAAATGTGGTTCCTGCTTGGATGTGGCATGAGCGACGTTGGAGGAGACTTTCGCCGCCAACTTCCATCCATGATTGGAATGGCTGGGATGTTTGTTGCAACCATCTTCCTAGCCATGTATATTCGTCCTTGGTACGACAAAGCAGGGTTACAGGCATTTGGCGAAGCAGGTTCCTCACAATTACGGTACATTGGCCTAGAACTGATCATGATTTTTATCTTCACAGCAGCAATCTTGATGCTTGCAAAATACAAGAAGGAATGGATCATCAAATACGGAATCATGGGTATTCTCTTTATTGCACTGCTCTATGCAAACGTCCCCCTTGCGCACCAGATTATGGTCGATGATAGCGTGACTCCATTTGAGTATGATTCAAATGAAAAAACTGACGCCACATATCTCACAGAAATCGGGATGAATCAATTTATCGATTATACACAACGTTATGATTCTGGGGAACTAATCAACACTGTCCGTCTCATGCAATGGGGAATGGATGAGCCTGTTTGGACTACAGAACTCGTCCATGGGACGATTGTCGACGAATCAGTCGAACTCGTTGTTGTCCCTGGTCCAGACACCGTCACCATCTCCAATGGTGAGTTAATTCGTACCCTTTCTCTCTCAGATGGTGCAATCGAATCAACCTATCAATGTCTTGAGGTTGATGAAAATGGAGAAGTACAATCCATTCTTCAATTCGGTTGTGCGATAGCAACTGAAACAGAAGACGCCGTTTATATCATCGACGGTACAGACAATATTCATCGATACAACACCTTTGAGGACTATCCTAACGTGATGACCAAACAAGCGACATGGAAACTTCCAAGCGAACTGAAAACATCTACGCTTGTTGAGGCGGAACTCCTCGATAATAAGCACCTGTTGATTGTCGCTGAAGCGTATGCGGGTGTTGTTCTCCTCAATGAAAGCGCATTCTTTGTGGAGGGCGATGAAATCTATGAGCCTGTTCAAGTTTTAATCAAAACTGAATCCGAAGCGGGCTTTTCCTCGATGGACGTAGGTCATTCAAATGTTGCCGATGTGAAGATTGAAGAGTCAAGCGAGGGTGAACAGCTCATCGTACTCGGAACCAATGATGGGGATATTTTGTCTTGGTCTTACTCGCCGGTGAATGAAGAAGTGTTTGCGAAAGAATCAAGCGTGAGTATCGACAATTTTGCCAACGGTATTCGAGATGTTCGCCTGACAGACATTGATGCAACAGGCTACACTGAGTTATTGGTTACCACAGACGAAGATGCACGACTGCTTTATGGATCATCGATGGTTCAAAAATTAATTATCGATGTCGAGGAAGGTCAAGACGTTGCAGTCACTTTCGGAGAAACAGTATCTGATATCGAGAATGACACCATTCATTTCTATGCTACAACAATCGATTCATCCTACATCACCGGAAATGGGGAGAGGGTCAATGCATCGTATACGACATCATCCGGCGTTGTGGACTCATCGATGTTCTTGGTTGGTGGTATTGTCATCGAGGACATTCCTGCCATCATCGGCATCTTGTTTAGTCTCTTTCTGATGATTATGCTCTATGTGCACAGCGAATGGTATGTGGTCAACACAGTTGGTATTCTGGTTGGTAGTGGTGTTATCGTTATGCTCGGTGTATCCTTTGTTCCAACTCTGATCATGGTATTCATGATCGCTGCTGCAGTGTACGATGCATGGGCGGTGTACAAATCCAAACACATGCTTGATCTTGCGGATACGATGATGAATCTGAATTTACCAATCTTGCTGGTTGCACCTCAAGATTCGGATTACACCATGCGAACAGAGCGTACCACTGTTCATTCAACAGTCGATGAAGTCAATGAGAGCGTGCAACATGCCCCACGAGAGCGAGTTGTTGCCAAGAGCAACGATGCCATGCTCATGGGTCTTGGTGATGTTATCTTCCCGGGCATGCTTGTCCTCTCAACATTGCAATACATTGGTGGCGATGACGGTTTGATAATGGCAATGACCACGCTGGTAGGAAGCCTCATCGGTTACTCCGTCCTCATGTATTACGTCGGTAAGGGCCAAGCTCAAGCAGGTTTGCCGTTATTAAACGGTGGTGCAATTCTGGGTTACGTTG